>Ga0256405_10006448_pt1 | contig 18750 bp, 16 predicted proteins | sample RumenRJG_02DNA_FD_189096 | JGI IMG/M metagenome (GOLD analysis project Ga0256405, IMG submission 189096) | Bovine rumen microbial communities from Lethbridge, Alberta, Canada - RJG_02 | ecosystem: Host-associated > Mammals > Digestive system > Stomach > Rumen | place: Canada: Alberta... | reverse complement strand
TAAACATTGGCGGTGTTGCAACAGAAGTTTCCGCATGGTTTGATCAGGCAGACAAAAAGAAAGCGGTCAGAGGTTCACAGATAGACCTCATTATCGAACGGGCTGACAGGATTATCCATCTTTGTGAGATGAAATTTAGCCAGGGAGAGTATAGGATTACGGCAGACTATGAGGAAAAACTCCGTAACAGAATGGTGCTATTCAAAGAAAAGACTAAAAACAAGATGACATTAGTACATACTTTCGTTACGACCTTTGGTGTGGCTAATGGCAAGCATTCAAGTCTGGTTCATAGTGAGGTTACTTTGGATGGCCTATTTATTGCATAGAATTACCATGAATGGATTGCAGAGCGCCAGCGGCTACTTGAACGAATCAAGGAGTTGGAAGCCGAGAATAAAGAGTTGAAGAAACGGCTTGGCGAAGATGTAGTTCCTATCAAGCAGGAACTATATGCTATGCAAACTCTGTCACTTCAAGAGAAGGTAGGCTTGTTCCGGAGCCTATTCAGGGGGCGCGAAGATGTATTTGCTCGTAGATGGTTCAGCAAAGCGACAGGGAAGGCTGGTTATCAGCCAGTCTGTCAGAATGAATGGGGTCAGTTATGCGATAAGCGAAAATTCAAATGTGCAGAATGTCCTAATCGCCAGTTCTCACCATTAACTGATAATGATTTCTATCGCCATTTGGAAGGAAAGGCCAACTATCTTTCGTATTGGAAGAAGTATTAGTACGAACCAAAGTCGTTGACCTCTACCCGCACCTTCATCCAAGTCATTAACCGCCTCCATCAACTAAATCCGCAGATGAGAGCTCAAATCTTCTTCGTTCCGAATAAGGTCGATGCGCGAATGGGAACGCATGAAGAGCAGGAACTTTGGAAGCAGATGGATGATGAGTTCAGCCAAAGCGGAATTATCGCCCCACCTGTCGGCTATCGAGCACAAATGAAGCGAGTTAACACCTACAACGTCCCTCTACCCTTGAAGCATGCTGTCTATGAGAGTTTTCGATTTATCGTGAAATCTATTTTGCGATAATGTGAGTCTGTTACTAATAACAATATGTTTATGGAAAAGAAAAAGTTCAGTATAGAGTTGCCCAAAGGCGGTATGAGTAATCTTGTTAAGCAGACAGCTAGCAAGCCACACCAAGAGCCATCAACTGATGCTACAGAATGGCAGCGATTTATCCACTATCTTTGCGAGTTCAAAAACGTCTCAGAACATGGCGAGTGCGTTTGGTTATTCAAGGATGGCGCCAGTTCGGGATAAGATTAGAACAAAGAGAGTTGATTGGTGTCCTCAATACAATACCCCTGAATAACCTCAGGTTTGTTGTCGAAGAAACAATATGCCCCAAGTGCAGCGATGAGGTTCATCAGGAAATTGTTGACAGACCTGTGTCTGGAGTGTACAAGGTTTCCTTTGTCCTTTAGCAAGTGGTTAATGCACTCGATGATATACCTTTTTCTGAGCATGATCTTGTCCCAAAGTGGCATCAGTTTGTTCTTCATGTTGTTTCTGATTCCAGTGACCAGATGTACTCCGTCGGCAAAGAGCGCATCAAACAGGTTAGGTGAGATGTATCCCTGTCAGCAAAGAGCTTCCCGTAGATTCTCTTGCCGAGCACAGCCCATACCTTCGGATCCCTGTCATCCACGTTGGCCCCTGTAAGACAGAACATTATGATCTCTCCTCGGTCGTTGCAGATGAAATGCAGTTTGAACCCGTGACACCATCCCATCGTCCCCTTCCCGTCAGTGGCAAGACCGGCAAAAACCTTGTTGGCATACCTGCGCAGGTTGTGGCATACGGGTATCATGGTGGAGTCCACGAAGGTGATGCCAGTGCACCGCCCGAAGGAGTGGAGGTTCAGGAAGAACATCATCTTGAAGAACACCCTGCTCTCCAGTTCCACGAAACGGTTGTAGGACACCGCATCAGGGAAGTCACGCCTGAGGTGGATACGGATAAAGTGCAGGTAGTAGTGCTTGAAATTGTCGAATGTGCCGAAATGGAACATAATCAGAATCGTCATAATCTCGCTGTCGGACATGCTGGCAGCACGACGGCGGCGAGCCTTCCCGTCGGAGGTCAGAAGAGGCATATTTTCAATCTCCTCATCAAATTTCTTACTAAATTCATCCGTAGCACAGAAAATTTCTGTAATTTTGTCGTCGGTAATCATGAGTATATTCTTTTGCTTCACTTTATAAGTGATTGGAATTCAGATATAAAGGTACAAAAAATATCTCAGATTACCAACTTTTTATGCAACTTTCTTATCCCGAACTGACGTAAAAATATACATCAAAATCTGTCGATTGCCAGATTTAATTCTAGAATTTGCTACATTTAATTCTAGCAATTGCTACTATTAATAGTAACGAATAAAACTATTAATACCTTTTGCGCAGCCATCAAATGTTGCATATCCATTCATTATTGAATATTTATCCACAAGTCAAGGGGATTTTTCCAGTAGGTCTAAGAGAAATTATTCCCAGCCTTGGGAAAAATTACGGCTCAGTTATGGAGAAACGTAATATCGTTACTCCCTCAAACTTGTATAAACATTCATCGATTTTAATTATTGCTTATTATCTCTTCTGCAATCCTCTCTGCCTGCTTCAATACAGTTTCTGTTGCTAACATCTGCATATCAGGTGGGTAACCATAACGGCGCAACAGCCTTTTGACAGCAACCTTCATCTTGGCTCTTACGTTCTCTTTGATGGTCCAGTCGATAGAGGCATTTTTGCGGATAGTTTCTGTCAGTACGACTGCCAGTTCCCGCAGTTTGTCCTTACCCATCAATTCCTTGGCACTATCATTGTTGGCCACCGCTGTATAGAAAGCATACTCGTAGGTGCTCAACCCCATCTTCTGGGCATCCTCGTCTTTTTCCACAATGGTCTTACTGAGTTTGATGAGTTCCTCTATGACTTCCGCTGCTGTTATCACCTTGTTATGATAGCGGTTGATGGAACGGTCAAGCATTTCCATCAGCGATTGACTTTCTACCATGTTGTATTTCGAGCGAGCCTTAATCTCGTCCTCAAGCAGTTTACGCAGCACTTCCATCGCAATGTTTTGATGCTCCATGCCTTTCAGTTCCATCAAGAACTCTTCTGAGAGGATGGAGATATCAGGCTTCTTGATGCCTGCTGCATCGAAGATGTCAATGACTTTTTCCGATACCAAAGCCTGATCTATGACTTGTCGGATTGTGGTTTCTATCTCTTCGTCATTCCGTCCGTTGCCTGACTGATTGAACTTACAGAGTCGGGCTTTCACAGCTTGGAAGAAAGCCACTTCATCCTTTACATCCATTGCCTGTTCATTCGGGATGGCAATAGCAAAAGCCTTACCTAAGGCTGTTACTTCATTGACAAACCGCTTCTTACCGTCCTCCAAGCCGAGGATAAAGTCTTCTGTCTTCAGTATCCACGATAGTTTGCCAGATGTATTCTCTGCAAAATACTGCTGATAGTCCAGTCCATGAAGCATCTGCTCCACCACTTCCAATTTCTCTTGCATTAAGGATACTGCCTGTTCCTGTTGCTGTGTGGGGTCGCCTTTACCACCAGAGTCAGAATAGAACGATAAGGCTTTCTTCAGATCTGAGGCAATGCCCAAGTAATCAACAACTAACCCACCAGGTTTATCTTTATATACACGGTTTACACGGGCTATGGCCTGCATCAGGTTATGCCCTTGCATGGGTTTGTCGATATAGAGCGTATGCAAACAAGGCGCATCAAAGCCCGTCAGCCACATGTCGCGGACAATGACCAGTTTCAATTCATCCGTTGGGTCTTTCATCCGCTCTGCCAAAGCATGACGCTGTTCTTTGGTGGTATGGTGCTTGGCAATCTCTGGTCCTTCTGATGCCGAAGAAGTCATCACCACCTTAATCGCACCTTTCGACAAGTCATCCGAATGCCATTCAGGACGCAGCTTTACTATTTCTTCATAGAGAGCAGCGGCTATCCGTCGGCTCATGGCGACAATCATCGCCTTACCCTCAAACACCTTTTGGCGCTCCTCAAAGTGTTGCACAATGTCAGCGGCGATGTTCTTGATACGGTTGGGACTACCGATGAGTGCTTCCAACTGCGTCCATTTCGCCTTGGCTTTCTGCACATCGTCCATCGCCTCAGTATCTAATTCCTTGTCCAACTCTGCCACTAATTTCCGGCCTTCGTCGCTCAGAGCCACCTTTGCCAATCTGCTTTCGTAGTAGATGCGCACGGTAGCACCATCCTCTACGGCCTGTGCAATGTCATATACATCTATATAATTGCCGAACACAGCAGGGGTGTTGATATCTGTTGATTCAATAGGCGTACCCGTAAAACCGAGATAGGTGGCATTAGGCAAGGCATCACGCAGATATTTGGCAAAGCCATACTTGATTTCCGAGCCTATCACCTCGTCGGCCTCATTCTTCACATCTACTGTCTTGGCCTTAAAACCGTACTGGGTACGGTGGGCTTCATCGGCTATCACAATGACATTGCAACGATCAGTCAGTTGCTCATAGACATTGCCCGTCTCTGGCTGAAATTTTTGGATAGTCGTAAAGATGACACCACCAGAGTTTACCTTTAAGAGTGATTTCAGGTGGTCGCGGCTTTCGGCTTGCACTGGTGTCTGCCGCAACAACTGGCGGGAACCTGCAAACGTATCAAATAATTGGTCGTCCAAATCGTTGCGGTCAGTAATCACCACGACGGTAGGATTATTCAAGCATTGTACGATCTTTCCTGTATAAAACACCATCGACAGCGACTTTCCGCTACCTTGCGTATGCCATACCACACCAGCCCGATGGTCACCTACCGCCTGTTCCTTCACTGTCTTAAAGCCGAAGTTGGCAGGAGATTCGGCAACCATGTCACCACCCATATTGATGCCCGTAGCCCTCAATGTCGATTCCACAGCCTTGTTCACAGCATAGTATTGGTGGTAGGCAGCAATCTTCTTCACCGTCTTGATGGTTGTGATACCCGTCTTTAAGTCCTCAGTCTTTTGCTTCTCAAAGACGGTGAATGAGCGGATAAGGTCAAGCAGTGTGTCCTTTTGCAACATACCGTTGATCAGCACTTCCAATTGGCTCATCAAGGACGATGCTATATGTTCTCCGTCTTCGCTTTTCCATGCCGTAAAGCGGCTAAAGCCTGCCGACAGAGAACCAGCACGGGCTTCCAAACCATCGGAGATAATAATCAGTTCGTTATAAGTAAACAGTGATGGAATCTGCTGCTTGTAAGTCTCTATCTGCCTGTAAGCACTCTCAATGGTAGCATTCTCATCTGCCGCGTTCTTCAGTTCGATGATGACTAATGGCAGACCATTCACAAAGAGCAGCACATCAGGACGGCGGTTGTGTCCATTCTCAATAATCGTAAACTGGTTGACCACCGTAAACTCATTGTTCCACGGGTCTTCAAAATCAACCAACCAAACCCTTTCACCCCGTTCCATACCGTCCTGATATGTAGAAACGGGAACACCCTCGGTAAGCAGTTTGTGGAATTCCTCATTGTTCGCCAATGTATCGGGCGAGGCTATGCGCAGCACGGTTTTAATGGCTTCTTCGCGTACATCTTCTTTTACAGAAGGATTCAGACGCACCACTGCCCGCTCCAGTTTCTCGCGCAACACCACCTCATCGAACGCTGCCCGTATCGGTGTCTCCCCATCTGGCGCAATGTCTGGTCCATAGAGATACTCCCACCGCTTCGCCTGCAGCAGCTCTATCGCCATCTGCTCAATATCCGATTCCAAGAGTTTGGTCATAATTATATTTCTTTTTCTAATTGCTTGTATTGATATTGGTTTCCGTTCCAATTAACAATTTCATTTATAGTAACTTTAGTAGCACCTTTTGATTTCAAATGCTTTGATAAATCTGTATAAAAACCAATGTAGTTGTGTTCTTGAATTAATCCTATTATTTCTATGCCTGCTTTTGTCATCTTGAACCCTTTAAGTTCAATCTTAACTCCAGTTGGAGCATATATATTAATTAATACTTGTTTGTTCAATTCAAAAGAGATTTTACCCTTACTTGGAATTGTATATGTACGAACCAATTGCTCTCCACAAATAACACCAATATCATCGAGTGTAATCTGATCCATAAAGCTCACTGCAAAATCTTCAGTGCTTAAAAGGTCAAGAGCTATTTGATAGTTAGAAACCTTCATTATTAGTGCTGCTTCTTCTTTTGAAAGATTCCGTAATACCTCTAATGTGCGCAAAGAATATGATTTTGGCTTCTTAATTTCTCCAGCAAGAACACGTGCCCATATGTTTTGCATATCATCATCAGAAACTTCTTCTGCGATATTTAAGAATCTTGTCATCCAATCTTTCTCTACAGGTTCTTCTGAAACCTGTTCATCTGGGGCAAATTGTTGTTTTGCTTTTGAAACGATTTCTTCAACATTCTCGACTTTTTGTTTGTTTCTTGCTAAAACATATTGGGCAATTTTATCCTCTCCTTGAAGCTTTAACAATTGAACTTCTGTTTCAGTTTCAGCCTTTTTAATTGCTGCATACGATTCTGCATCAGCATTCTTCTTGATACCATGAGCCGTAAGCCCTGTGGCATTAGAAATTGTTTCGACTAATTTATCTATTCCTAGATTTACATTAACTGATAATGCTCCCATATTATTTGATATTTATTTCTTTACGCATTAATGTTATTATTTCATTATTCAATTCTTGAAATTCTGCCCATCTAGTATCATGCCCCATTGTCTCAAGTTTCTTAAAACTATTTGGGTCTTTAGCACTAATTACCGATAAACAGTTCCGCATTTCATTATTAAAGTCAATATTTAAATCTTTTAGACGGAGTAGTTTCTTTGACAAATTATCAGATGAGATTAGTAATAATGGACTTATTTCCTGATTAATTATCATCAAAGGTTCTGTCGAAGTCTTTACAAAGTCAATTAGTTTTTGATTAAACTTCAATAACGCATTATTCATGTCATCTTCATTACCTTTTAATATGGTTTGAATTAACTCATTGGAAAAACCATATATCATATTAGGGTTATTTCTCATAGATTTATTTATCTCTTCCAACTTCTTCATGAAAGAATTATATGCCTCATATCTTCTCTTGGCAAGCAAATCTTTTTGCTGCCATCGCCTATTTTTGAACATTTGGTATAAACCAAATCCCCAACCTCCTATTGCAATAATAATGGTTATAATCAATTCAACTTTCATTTTCCTATTTTAAGCTAAATGATGTTAGGGTTTGACATTAGTTTAGATAAAAGTATATCTCGCTGTGCTTTCAAAGCACGAATTTGTTTATTATTAATTTGCATCTTCAATACTAATGATTCTATATTAATATTAAACTGATTAATAATTGCTTTATCAGGAATAGAAATAGGATAATTCTTCAAATTGTCAACATCTACACGTTGCCTTCCAGATGATCCTGCCATACATGATTCCGCATAATCTCTAAAATCTTGATATTTAGCCATAACATAGGAGAAGAAAGGATGTAATCCTAATTTAGAGCACATAACAATAAACTCTGTGGAGCCCCAGCCTATTTGACTTTCAGTTAAGAAATCAACGTAGGCGGTTTTCCCATTCTCAAGACAAGGAGTAATACGAGCTAACAAAGTATCGCCATTTTGGAATTTTGTTCCAGAATTAAAAGCACGATCATACCAATACACAGGTGCATATGTAGAAGTGCTTAAATTCGACATCTCAAGAAATGGTACAATTGTATCCTTGGCAAGTCTCCTCGTTGGATTAAAATCAATTAAATCAGATATTGTCCCTTCCTCCCAATCCTCTTTGGCTTCTTCGATGAACCATTGGCGGAAGAGGGTTTCTGCCATTGCTTCGAGTGTGGCGTTCTCACGATTCAGCAAATCAATCTTGTCATCCAAAGAACTCAGAATAGATGCAATTCGTTTTTGTTCGTCTAAAGAAGGCAGAGACAACGGAACTTGTTGCAAGATAGAAGAATTAAGATTGGGCATTGTGGTACCCACAGCATTGTTGCTTATCCAGCTCTTCATATCTTCGGTAGAAAGATAATAGGCAATATATTTAGAATCTGCTTTTGAATAATCTATTCTTATTCGTAAGCATCCTGTTCCACAAAGCCATCCTATTTCTGCTTTGCCAATATATGCGCACTTCTCAACATCTCCTCGGCGACTGTACACAATATCCCCTTCTTGTACACAATAACGAGACAAACGTGTAGCATCTTCCTCGGTGATGAAGACAATCTTTTCAGTTGATATATTCATTCTGTCACCAATGTTAACAGGCATAATAGAAGGAATACCTACATCAACATAATCAGATTGATGCAGTTGACTACCAAATGGTCCCGTCTGGATATTGGCAATCTCTCCCAACTTATATTCTTTCCACTCGCTCATTAGTCTTGTCTTGATGTCTATATATCTATATGATGATTAACATGTATATGATTTGGCGTTTTTATATACACGTCGCCCTTCTCATGTATAGGAAAAACCGTTTTCGTATACATATCAATATTATCTCCTAACTTATGTTCTTTCCACTCACTCATTAGCTTTTTTATTTATTTTCTTTTTTCAAACGAAATAACAAGAAAAAGAAATATACATTGATTATCAATTACTTACGATTTTCTTTTTTCGTTTTTATTTTTATTTTATTTTTTTTATGCCACTTATTTAAGACTATATTTTCTTAATTTCTTACTGCCTTCACCTATAATTTCGTTATCAACCATACTATATACCATTGAGGTTAGGTCTGCCTTTTCAACATCTGGTAAACGCTCTGCAATTTCAGATAGGAGACTTTGTGGGTGATATTTAAGATCTTCCATAATTAATGCTTTTAAAGCATAAGGCTCAATAGTTTTTAATGAAGTCTTAATATTTGCTTTAGAATTTGCAATTAACTTAGGATTAATATAATAAGTAGTCCCCTTCTTCGTTCCTTTCTTGTTTATGATGCCGTCCCGTAGTAACGGTTCTACATAACTCCTTAGTCTTTCATCATCAGACAATTGAAGATAGGAAGATAGTTTTGTTGCCTGTATCTTAGTTTCTGCAGCAATGGCTCCAAAGGCAATATAACCTTTTTGTGAGAGTTTATAATTATTCATCGTATAATCAAGCAGAGGTAGTACATCAATATTCTGAATATCAGAATAGAGGGTTACCTTTGTTTCATTAAATGAAGACTCAATGAATGGCGGACGTTTCGCTTCCATACCATTGAGTTCATATATCAAGTCATAGCCAGATCCTTCTCCTTCCATCAACTTCAAATCGCTCATGATAGTGATGAAGTAAGGGTTACGGCGATGGCGCTGGTGTAGAATATTGTCTTTTGTAACTCCCAAAGGTAATCCTCCTGGATTAGATATTTCTAAACGATCAGGATAAACACAGATCATGATATCACTGGAAATAGTAAAACTCTTATGGGCAAAAGCATTTAGCAGAAGTTCTCGTAAGACTTTAGGATGATAATGGCGTATCTGTTTACGAAATAATCCGTCTGGGAACTCATATGAATAACCTAATTCTGTTGCTTCAGTTTCAATGGCAAGGAGCAATTCTTTGGGGTTAAGCACATTGTCGTGCCATTCTATTTTACGGACTTTCTGCTCTAAATGATTATATACGATGTATTGTACCGTGATTGGAAATGAGATACGGCTGCGTTGCTTGGCATTTCCTAACCATAGAACTCCCAGATTTGTAACAATCTCTCCATCAATTAGGTTGTAATGTTCCAATATTTCAAGGTCAGACATTTGTTTGACATGATCTTTAACGCGATCAGATTCTCTAATGTCATTGGCAAACTTTTTGACGTTTTCTACAGGAATATCCGACAATGCTACACGAGTGGCAAGGAGTTCCCATTGATATGCTCCCTTTTCAATAGACAAACGCTGTAAATCCTCATTTCTTACGGGTTCACATTTATCGGCAATACGGAGATAAATTTTGCCATCAGATGTCGTAGCAATGGATTTAATAGATGGTGCAACCACAATTTGGAAATACTCGCCACCGTTTTCGTGCTTTATAAGTCCAGAAGATGATAGACTTACATTAAAGCATAAACTATGCAAACGAGATACTGTTTCGTTTACTTCGTTCTCATCAATAGTCTGTCCCTCCAAAGGAATGAGACTTTTGTCTTCTATACCTATATATAATATACCGCCCTGAGCATTGGCAAAAGCCACACATGAGATTGCTAACTCCTTAAAACCTTTGTCACCCGTACGGATTTTCCGAATACTCTTATAGTCAATTTTCTGGTTTTCTATATCCATATCCTTACAATTTTATCTTCTCCAAATTCTCTAATATCAGTTTATTCAGACGTTCTTCTTCTTTCAGTTGTGCCTCGAACTCGGCTTTAAGAGCGGTGAAACGTTCGGCGAAATTGAAATCGTCTTCCTCTTCAGGCAGACCAACATAACGGCCTGGGGTGAGGACGTAGTCAAGTTCGGCAACCCGACTGATGGGAACAGAAGCACAGAAGCCTGGAACGTCTTGATAGTTGGCAGACTCATCACGCCAATGATGGTAGGTTTCTGCTATCTCCTTGATGTCTTCAGGAGTCAGTTCGCGAGTACGACGATTGATCAATCGTCCTTTATTGCGGGCATCAATAAAGAGAATCTTGCCAGGTTGACAAGTGCGATTACGTGTCACAAACCACAGACAGGCAGGAATCTGAGTGTTCAGGAAAAGCTTGGCAGGGAGGTTGACAATACAAGCAATCAGACCTTTATCAATCAGTTCCTTGCGGATGTCACCTTCGCCACCAGTCTTTGAAGTCAACGAGCCTTTGGCCAGTACAAAGCCAGCTTGTCCTGACGGAGCCAAATGGTAGATGAAGTGCTGTATCCACGCGAAGTTGGCATTACCCGTTGGCGGCACACCATAAAGCCAACGTTTGTCGTTGCGAAGCAGGTCACCACTCCAGTCACTATCATTAAAAGGAGGGTTAGCCATCACGTAATCAACCTTTACATCCTGATGAGCGTCGTTGAGGAAAGACCCTTCTGTATTCCATTTCACGTTAGAGGCATCAATGCCGCGAATAGCCAAATTCATCTTACAGAGACGCCAAGTGGTCTGGTTACTCTCTTGTCCATAGATGGATATATTGTCAATACGTCCCTGATGCTCTTTAACAAATTTCTCGCTCTGCACAAACATACCACCAGAACCACAACACGGATCTAACACACGTCCCTTATATGGCTCCAGCATATTGACCAATAACTCTACGACACTACGCGGTGTATAGAACTGACCGCCCTTCTTGCCTTCTGCTAAAGCAAACTCACCAAGAAAATATTCAAAGACGTGACCTAAGAGATCGGCACTGCCTGTACTGACATTTGATAGTGTGCTGTTACCTATCAAGTCAATGAGTTCGCCTAAACTCGTCGGATCGAGGTTAGGACGCGAGAAGACTTTGGGTAATACGCCTTTCAGTGACGGATTCTCACGCTCAATCACATCCATTGCATCGTCGATATATTTGCCGATAAGCGGATTCTTTGCCTGTGCTACCAAGTAGTTCCAACGAGCATTGGTGGGAACGAAGAAGATGTTTTCTGCCTTATATTCCTCCTTGTCCTCAGGATCGGCTCCTTCGTCTTTCAACTTCACCAGTTCATCATATAGTTTCTCAAAAGAAACGGAGATATATTTCAGGAAAATAAGACCGAGTACTACATGCTTGTACTCTGCCGCATCAATATTTTTACGCAACTTATCCGCTGCTTTCCATAATTGTTTCTCTAACGGTTCTTCTATCTGTTCTTTATTTTTTGCCATGTTTCTTGATATTTGTGCCAAAAGTACAAATAAAAATTTAGATATTCGACATTTTACTATAAAAAATAGAAATTTTAAACAAAATGAGCTACTGAAGCAGGTTTGCTCAGGCGGACAAAGAGAAAATCGCTATAGCCTTTAAATGATAGAAGATATCTGAATGAGTAGGATTATAAAAAAGTCCCAACCTTTCGATTGGGACTTGAGCGCTTCAGGATGGGCTTGAACCCTAAATGATGAAATCGTTAGAAATGATTAGAAACAATAAGAAACTGAATATCAATAAGTTATGCTTAATAAATTATTTCTGAACGTATGTTAAAGTTTTGATATTTTGAAATATTTGGCTACAAATTGGCTACAACTTTCAAAAGAAATTTGTACCTTTGCATCGGTTTTAAAACGATGTAATATGTCACAGTTATTTTTAAGAACTACCAAGACCGATGGCAAGGCACCGCTATACGTCAGAACACGACGCAAGGGAATTCTGTTTTGTGTAAGCACTGGCATCATGGTTGATGTCAAGGAATGGAACAAGTCCTTGAAGAGTAAGTCCGCATTGGTCAAATATGAATCGTCGGAAGAAGGAATGCGGGTACTCGATATGGAACGCAAGGTGTTCTTGGCTATCGACCAACTCTACGATGACAACAAACTGAACTCCAAAGACGACAAACCCATACTTGAAAAGGCTCTTTCCGATATAGTCAACACTGAAGTTCCTGTTTTTGTGCCTGACACTGAGGTTAATGACGAAAGCCTCAAATATGTCAAGGCGTTTTATGCCAACTTCTTCAACGGCATTACCAACGGCACTATCCGGCATGGTAGTAACGCCAAGTATTCTGATGGTAGCATACAAATCTGGAAGAACTTCGGGAAAAGCTTGCATGCTTATTGTCCGGATGATATTCCTTTCAGTGAAATTACCAAGCCCTTTGCCGACAGGTTTTCATTGTTTCTGGAGAAGAAAGGGATGATGCCTAATACGGTGAATAAATATGTGACCTGTTTCCGCAAACTCTGTAACCTTGCAGCGGAAGAAGGCTATAACACGAACGCTGTTTCCCTGAAGGTATGGAAAGAACGTACTGTCAAAGAGGTAGAGAAACGGGCTGAGATATACCTGACCGACGAAGAAATCGATGCTATGTATGGCATGAAGTTGGAGGGCATGGAAGAAATGGTACGTGACGTTTTCCTGTTGGGCTACTTCAGTTGTCAGCGATACAGCGACTATAGCAAGTTGCGTGAAGAGAACTTCATTACCTACGACACTGGGCTGGGTGTTATCAGTTTGACCCAGAAGAAAACTGGGAATGTTGTCAACGTGCCAATCGTGGACAAACGTGTGAATGAACTATGTGAGAAGTACCACTACGATTTTCCCATTCTGACAGAGCAGCAGATGAATGTCAAAATTAAAGTTGTCGCAGAAAAGCTGTCGAAAGATGTACCTTCGCTTCAAGAGAAGTTCGTCACGGTACTGACCGCTGTTGAGAGGCGGGCAGAGGACACCTATGCCAAACTGCTCAAAAAGAAGAAGTCTGGTAAGAAACTTACGGAAAACGAGCGCAAATGGTACTACAAACAGCATAAGTTAGCCGAATCGCACAATGGCAATCCATTGTGGGAGCGCAACAAACATGGGGAGGTTATACGTCCGAAGTATGAACTCGTATCATCTCATACTTCAAGACGAAGCGGAACCACCAATCTCTATAAGATGGGAGTTTTGTCAAGTAAGGAGATGCGTAGTATCACTGGCCATCAGTCGGAAAAGGTCTTTGAAAAGTATATCCGTGTAGGTATTTCCGAGCAAGCCCAGATAGTAGCCGACAAACTTTTGGCAGCAAAGAAAGCGAAGAATGGAAAGGTTGAAAAGTAGAAAAACACTAAGCGCAATTCAACTTTCAACCAATTCAAAGGCGGAATATGCACGAAAAACAACTTTTTTATATGGTTTTTCCAAGAAAAAAGTAGGATTTCGTGCTATTTCTTCACTTTTTTCTTTAATTTGGTTGACAAATTAGAAAAATATTTGTAACTTTGTCGCCAAAACAATGAGCAATATGGAACTGAAAGAGATTTTTGGAGCAAGATTGAAGACTGCACGGGTTATCAACGGAATGTCGATGGATGACCTTTGTGCGAAGATGAACAACTTGGTCTCAAAGCAGACCATATCCAAGTATGAGTCTGGCAAGATGTTGCCAAACTCTACTAATCTTATCGCTTTGGCTAATGCTCTCAGCGTTAAGCCCGACTACCTGCTACGTCCATTCACTGTTTCTTTAGACAGAATAGAGTTTCGCAAAAAGTCGAAGATGGGAGTCAAGGAAGAAAACTCTATCAAGGAGAAAATACGTGACCGAATAGAGAGGTACATTGAGATAGAGGAAATTTTGGGTATTGACTCCAACTTCGTTAATCCCATCAAGGATAATTCCGTGATTGCGCCATCTGACGTTTATCGTATAGCAGAAGAGGTAAAGACCTTGTGGAAGTTAGGACAAGACGGCATTCCATACGTCATAGAGATGCTGGAAGAGCATTGCGTAAAGGTCATTGAGATGGATGCTCCAGACACTTTCGATGGTCTGAGTGGATTCGTTGGCGACAGCAAGCCCATCATCGTCCTCAACAAGAATTTCCCTGTTGAGCGAAAGCGCTTTACCGCTATGCATGAGTTGGGACATTTGATGTTGGATTTTGACGAGTCGCTTCCGCAGAAGGACATTGAGCGGTTCTGCAATCTTTTCGCTAACGAGATGTTGATTTCTCAGGATGTATTCAAAAGAATCCTGGGCGTATCGCGCCATGACATTTCGCTGAATGAACTCCGTGCTATACAGTCCAACTATGGCATATCCGTAGAGGCTCAGATGTTCAAGGCCAAGCAGTTAGAGATTATCAGCGAATCACGCTATAAGTATTTCTGCATCTCCAAGAATCAGAATCCTGCTTTCAAAGAGCAGGTCGAGAAGAGCACCTATCATGAAGAGAAGTCAGGCCGCTTTACCAGCCTTGTGTATCGCGCCCTGGCCTCGGAACTGATAACCTTCTCCAAGGCATCCGAATTGCTGAACGAGTCAATCAACGTAGTCCGTGAACAATTAGAGTTGGTATAGCAGGATGGAGATAGTAATCAACGATACAAATATCTTTTTGGATTTGTATGACATAGGACTGCTGGATACATTCTTCCGTCTGCCAATGAGGGTTCATACTGTCGATTTCGTTGTCAACGAGATTACCCGTCCCAATCAGGCACAGGCCATTCAGCAATTGATAGACAAGGGAATGCTTGTCGTCAAGGACTATCCCGCCACAGACATCACCAATCTATATCAGTTCAATGTCGAGTGCGGCGGCAACCTGACCTTGACAGATTCAACGGTCATCTACTATGCAAAGTCATTGACAGATTGCAGAATCCTGACGGGAGATCGCCAGTTGCGGAATCGTGCCGAACAACGAGGCATCAAGGTCTCAGGCATCCTGTATGTTTTCGACCAACTGGTAGAACTGGGACTGCTTTCCCATGCTGAAGCCTCGAAGAAACTGGCGGCATTGTTCAGGATAAACCCTCGACTTCCAAAAGGAGAAGTTGAAACACGAATAGAGAAATGGAAATAGACACAATAGTATTTAGACATTTTACAGGATAACAACAATGGAAGATAGTAAAACAAAGTATATAGAATCAAGTCTGGTAGCATTCCGTGCCATCAAAAGTTTTGTGTTCCAGAAAGGAGCATACCCAAGGACGTTTGATAACGGAACTTGGAAAGAAGAAGATTACAAAGACCCTGATTACAGAAGGGTGATGCGTGGCGATTTTGAGGCATATCTTGAGTTACTGGCACATGTTTATAATAAATATGTAAAAGCCCTTTATGACGCAATGCCCCATATTGAGTCGGAATATAATAACCTTGTTATCGACTCTCGCAACATGGAGCAAGCTCTCAAACTCTTCAAGGACAAATACGAAGAAGCCATGTTTGTCATTGAGTGGGAGATGGACATCAATAAGACACTGGGGAATTATCTCAGTCCATTGCTCAAGCATGAAATCATACATTCCAAAGAGGCGGACGGCTATCAGGAGATCATTTGCAACATCGGTATGATATATTGCCAGGCTGTCAATGTTGTCTGTGATGTGTTCAACATAGAAAGACCATGGAACAAGAATCGTGCAGATGTTGCTAAAATAGCATCCTCACAAGTTAAGGAAATGGCATCTGCTATTCAAAATGAGGCAGTAGAGCCACAGGAGCCTCAATCAGCTAATGGTACTTCCGAACAGATAGTCCCCAAAATAATCAAGAGAAAACTGCCATCAGAGTTTGCCGAGTATTTCAACGCACCATTTAAGGGTATTGGTCCAAACAACATTAACTATTATGACAGACTTGAAGATAGTCTGACAGACCCCGCTAAGAAAAGAAGCACTATTGAGTACGCTAAAATAGCGCTGTTCATCTACCAGAGCAAAAAGATACCGCCTCGCAAGAAACCGAACACTTTTAGCGAGTGGTATCAATACTTCTGTAAAATAGTAGGCTGTAAATACAATAAAGACTACAGCCCCCACAAACTACCCATTACCCAAAAGTTGAAAGAAGAGTTCTCGTATCTGCTTGATTAGTCCCCTCTGAGTAGGGGAAACTTCATTTCGTTCCCCTCAGTTTCCCCCGCTTGTTTCCCCTGCCGCGTCCGCAATGTATTGTCATTCAATATGTTGCGGACGCGTCTCGTTTCCCCTTTTTATTTCCCTGAATTAATTGGAGTAATTTTGCACCCAGAAATTTTAATTCATCGAAATAATGGAAAATATTGTTGTATTAAACGAAGAACAGTTCGAGGACATTATCTATAGAACTGTCAGCCGATGCCTCAACGAGAAGAACGTCGGCAGTAATGTTGAGAAGCCTGAAGATGAAGGCTTCTATGACCGTGATGAGATATGCGACCTGTTACACATCGCGTATCCTACTCTGTGGCGTATTGAGAAGTCAGGCATTCTGAAAAGTCAGAAAGTCGGGCGCAAGAATCTCTATTCCAAGCATGATGTCAACCTGCTCATCAAATCGGGTAAGTTGGCGAAGTATAACCATCGTAATAAGTAATGCTATGGAGGAAGAGATTACAGGAGAGATGCTTCTAAGTCGAAACATCCGGGAGATTCCAACGCTGCTCGATCCACTGTTGCCGAAGTCTGGGCTTGTCTGTCTTGCAGGCAGTTCAGACACAGGCAAGTCCGCTTTCCTGCGTCAGTTGTCGATGTCTGTCTCTACCGGATCAAAGACATTCCTTGGAATGAGACTTAACGTAGTCCATCACAGTGCTATCTATGTCTCGACAGAGGATGACGAGATTGCCAATGCCTATCTGGTCGCACGACAGAACACGGATATGAAACTTAGTCCACAATCATTGAGGGGACTTCGATTCGTGTTTGACTGTGAGAATGTAGTGACAGAACTTGAAGAACGATTGTCGGCACATCCTGCCGATTTAGTTGTGGTTGATTGTTTCTCCGACCTCTATATGGGCAGCATGAACGAGGGCAACCAAGTACGCCAGTTCCTGATGCAATACTCCCAGCTTGCCAACAAACACAAGTGCCTGGTCATTTTCCTACATCATTGTGGGAAGCGGACAGAAATGTTCATGCCATCGAAGCATAACCTCTTAGGCAGTCAGGCTTTCGAGGCAAAAATGCGTCTGGTATTGGAACTGCGTAGCGACATATCTGATGTGACTTACAAGCACCTATGCTGTGTCAAGGGGAACTATCTGTCTGCTGAATACAAGTCGGAGTCCATTAAACTTCATTTCTCTGAGCACCTCACCTTCAAAGAAACTGGCGAGCGTGTGCCATTTGAGAATCTGCTGCCTGTAGATACAAGTAAGGAAGCCAAGTATCAATTGGCTATGCAGTTGAAGGAAGAAGGCCAGACTTATGAGCAGATTGCCAAGAAACTTGGCTACAAGGACAAGTCGAGTGTGACTAAACTTATTCAAAGTTACGAAAGCAAAAAGAAGAGTCAAAATGGATAGATACGATTACCAAGCCTTGGTGAACGAAGTTGTCACACGAGGCATCAATATGTTTGAATCATTCGATGACTGGACGAAAGGGGCATTTGCGCTCTCAAATCTTGGAGAGGATGGACGTGCCATGTTCAAAAACATCGCCAGACTTAGTGCTAAATATAATGAGGCTGAAAGCAACCGCAAGTTTACAAATGCGCTACACACTGGAAGTAAGGTGGGCATAGCTTCTTTCATTTTCATGTGCCGTCAATATGGCATCGACACTAACAGATTCTATATTAAAGATGGTGTTGACTACTCTCAACCTGTTGTCACTCATGTCAACTCAAAGCCAAAGGAAGTGATTCCTATAGTTATTCAGAGGGAGTATGTTCTGCGGAGTCTTGACAGAAATCTGCAATCCGATTTCGTGTTCTACCTGAAGACACTGGTTGCAGATGTTGAAAGAATCGTTGCCGTAGTCAATGCCTATCAGTTGGGAGTTACCAAAGAGGGCCACGTCATCTACTGGTACATTGACAAGGACGAATCTGTCCGGATGGGAAAGGTGATGAAGTACAAAACAGATGGTCATCGGGACAAGTTTTTTACTCCGTTGAGCATCCCCAAGGAACTGTCAAAGTGGGGAAAACTGAAAGCAGATTACACTATCAAGCAAACACTGTTTGGTGAGCATCTGCTTCGTCATCCTCAAAACGCTGACAAGACTATTTGTATTGTCGAAAGCGAGAAGTCGGCTGTCATCTGTTCGCTCTGCTTCCCAAATGTCCTATGGATGGCAACAGGCTCAAAAGGGA
>Ga0256405_10006446_pt1 | contig 18755 bp, 4 predicted proteins | sample RumenRJG_02DNA_FD_189096 | JGI IMG/M metagenome (GOLD analysis project Ga0256405, IMG submission 189096) | Bovine rumen microbial communities from Lethbridge, Alberta, Canada - RJG_02 | ecosystem: Host-associated > Mammals > Digestive system > Stomach > Rumen | place: Canada: Alberta | collected... | reverse complement strand
TACAGGTGGGTTCCGTTGTGATCTCACCTTCATTCCAGGTGTGTCCCTTTGCGGGGATCACCCAGCTATTTTCCTCGATCTCTGTCATGCCCTGAGCATCACTGAAATACTTACCGCAGACACTGCAGGTCCAGTAGGCGCTGTTGCCTGCTTCTGTACAGGTGGCTACAACTGCAGGTGTCGCTGTCAGGGTGTGGCCAAGGGCCTCTGTGGTTTTATGTTCTCTCTCGAGCTCTGCACCGCAGACCGTGCAATAAACCACTTCATCGTAGGAACCGGCTTCTGTACAGGTGGCTCCCACTGCGTTCTCTATGACAGCTTCACCCGGTGTGTGACCTTTTGCCGGGATTTCTACATATGTGGTGTAGTCGCAACGTGAGCATGTATCGTATGCTTTCCACCCGGCCTCTGTGCATGTGGCTGCCTGAGCATCGTGGTGGATCAGGTCGTGGCCCAGTACTGCGATCTCTTCATATGTAGTGTAATCGCAGCGTGAGCATGTATCGTATGCATCCCAGCCGATCTCTGTGCAAGTGGCTGCCTGTGCATCGTGGTGGACAAGATCATGTCCAAGCGCTTCTACAGCTTCTGTCTTTGTCTCACCACAGCGTGTACAGGTGAATGTCTTTACACCCTCAACGGTGCACGTAGGTTCAGTCGTTACTACGCCCTCATCCCATGCGTGGCCAAGAGCTTCTGTTGTCTTATGTTCTCTCTCGAGTTCTGCACCGCAGACTGTGCAGTATACGACCTCATCGTAGGTGCCTGCTTCTGTGCATGTGGCTCCTACAACGTTCTCCTGTACGGCTTCACCCGGTGTGTGACCTTTTGCAGGGATCACAATGCTGGTAGCGAGTATTACGGTCGTTGCCTGAGCATCACTGAAGTGGTTGCCGCACCTGTCACAAGTCCAGTGCTCAATGTTTCCGGCTTCAGTACAGGTGGCATCGACTGCTGCAGTATGAGTCAGATTGTGGCCAAGTGCCGCAACAGACTCAGTTCTGGTCGCGCCGCAGACCGAGCAAGTGAATGTTTTGACTCCTGCTTCGATACAGGTGGGTTCCGTTGTGATCTCACCTTCATTCCAGGTGTGTCCCTTTGCGGAGATCACCCAGCTATTTTCCTCGATCTCTGTCATGCCCTGAGCATCACTGAAATACTTACCGCAGACACTGCAGGTCCAGTAGGCGCTGTTGCCTGCTTCTGTACAGGTGGCTGCAACTGCAGGTGTCGCTGTCAGGGTGTGGCCAAGGGCCTCTGTGGTTTTATGTTCTCTCTCGAGCTCTGCACCGCAGACCGTGCAATAAACCACTTCATCGTAGGAACCTGCTTCTGTGCAGGTGGCTACAACTGCGTTCTCTATGACAGCTTCGCCCGGTGTGTGACCTTTTGCCGGGATTTCTACGTATGTGGTGTAATCACAGCGTGTGCATGTATCGTATGCATTCCAGCCTTTTTCTGTACATGTAGCTGCCTGTGCTTCGTGATGTACGTAGTCGTGGCCCAGTGCCGGAATCACCCAGCTATTCTCTTCGATCTCCGTTGTTCCCTCTTCATCCGAGTAGAATCTGCCGCAAATGTTGCAGGTCCAATACTCGCTGTTTCCGGGTTCTGTGCAGGTGGCCGCTTTGGCTTCTGTCTTTACAAGTTTATGTTCGCATGCTTTTTCTGCCCACTGTGCATACAGTGTAACATTAGCTGTAGGAACGATCTCTGCCTCATCCGCATATGCGGTTCCGGTTTCATCTGCCTTTGTGTTCCATCCGTTGAATTCGTAATCTTCCCTTGTAAAGGTATTGGCAGGAAGGTTACCACCTGTTGGGCAGAAGTTCAATGTTACAGCTCTTCCCTCTCCTCCATTAGGATTGAGAGTAACGACATAGTGAGGATCCTTCTCCCATTTATCATGAGCTGAACAATAGAAGAACACAGACCCAGCTAATGATTCTGCAGTAACTGTGTAACTGTTGTCCCCATTGTGGAGTCTGGCAGGATTAAACGTTACCGACGTTTTGGTGCTGTTATTTTCCATCTCATTGATGGTTGTATTGGTGGGGGCTGCTGTTGCCAGAGTAATTGTACCTGATTTTTCAGAACTTGTTATATTCGCTCCACCAAGAGATGTATATAGACCGCCAGCGACATTAACACTACCGTTAACGTCAAGCAATGCATCCGTAAGGCTTGCTGCACTCCTCTTTGCAGTAGTTCCATTGGCTACAGAATAGCCAATTGCATACATTCTTGTCGCGCCTGAGAAGTTTTTCCAGTCATCGTTGTCGTAAATATATACGCTCTTTCCACTATCGATTTTGAATGTGGCATTCTTTTCGGTTTTAACCTCGACTCCGGGAAGAAATTCTATGTTTTGTGTTACATTTGTAGTACCACTCTGAATATCAATACTTAAATTGCTAGTAATCGGCAATATGTAATCACCAGTGCTCACACTTCCAATCATTGGGAGACCTGTTAATGTCATTGGGGTTATGGAGGCATTTCCGTGGATATCTACATTAAGGCGATCCGTTGCTTCGATATAATCCTTCACAAGATAGCCACTTGATATATTAAACATGCCTCCGTTACCGACGAGTGTTGCTGCCATCGTATACGCCGAGCTGGATGCATTAACAGAACTATATAGTTTTTCTGTAGCCCCTGCATTTATCCTTAAGGGCACTTCGATGTTTTGAATGTAATACTGGTTGAAGATAAATGCGTAGCTGTACACTTTACTGGTCGCAGTACCACCTCTCCAGTCCTTTATCTGAAATGCCTCATAAACTGTTGAGCCAGAATTCGCGGTTACCAATCCATCTCCATAAATATATCCCCAGCAATATAAGTTAGCTCCACTATTTAACGTTATATTACTGCCAGATAGCATATTTATTCTTCCACCCGGGCCGGTAGGAGTTCCATTCCATCCTCCCATTTGTCCTTGAGATGAAAGCTTTGATGGAACCGCCAAGGCTCCTCCGTTTTGAACAGTTATGTTTGCGCCTTCTGCCATAGTAAGAGTGCTAAATGCAGATGGTGTGCTATGTTCGTTATAAACAACTTCTGGAGTTTCCTTATATATGGTCTTATATGAGTCAAAGGGAATCAGCACCGTCTTCCCGGAGGGTATAGTGTAATTTCCTGCCCGAAGCGTCCCTTCTTTGCCCAAAAGTGTTATCGTACTGATATTGCTAGAAGAAGCGTAGGATATGGCCTCATTGAGATCGAAGAAGGCTTTCGTTCCTACTTCCCACATAGCAGTGTCTGAAGAAATAAATACAGCTGTTATTGTGGCATCCTCTGTTACATAAAGGTTTGTCGGTGTTGTCGTATCAAGATAAGTGTCATGAGTTACATCATACCATCCAGCAAACTTATATCCATCCGAAGGGGTAGCATCAACTGAATAAGGGGTCGTCAAATCCTGCGATTTCACGATATCCTCTGTAACTGATGTTCCATCCACGGTATACGAACCATTTACCGACGGTGTGAAAGTAGTCGTTACCGTCTTTTTTTCAAGCGCTATATTTGTGATGTTAATTGTTGTCTGGTTTGCTGCTGAATCAGATGATTTTATTTCCACTATTACAGCAGAATTATTGCTGATGACTTTAGAAAAAGATCCATTTTCGCCAACAGCCTGTCCATCAACATTAAGCGATCCTCCGTTTAGAGTGGCGCTGTAGTTAAATGTCAGTAATGCCGTCTCGCCTTTAGTATTTTTGAGAGTCAATTTGCCCGTTTGAGCGCTATAAGAATCTCCCATGCATCCTGACGACGAAGTGGTTTCGACAGAACCGGTTATGCTTGTTCCGTTGCCAGTCCATGTACCCTCATCATATGAAGCGGTAAGCCCTTCGACGCCAGTATTCAGGTTGGTATCCGCATACACCCCTGCTTCCTGAATAGGCAGTGACACCATGACCATCAACAAAATCATGCAAAGTATGAGTGTTCGTCTCAGTATTCTCTTAACCACTGTACTTTCCTCCATTATTTCCGGTTTTTTTGACGGAATTCTTCACATAGTTTCTCTTCATTTCTACTAAAATGCTGATTCCCACGATCAGGGCCAAGATCGACCACAGATGCGCCAGATGTACGAAAGACGCACCGCTAGCATCCCTGAACCCTTCCTCCAGGAATCTGAATGCTCCGTAAGAAGCCATAAGTATGGGAAAGAGCGAACCTTTTATGAAGGTCTCGCTCTTTTCTTTTCTCAAAAAATATACGAACAGGAGCACGTAAAACACAAGCTCCAGTTCTCTTGTGGGCCATCTCATTTCTGTTCCCGGGATAAGATTTCCCTGACAGCATCCGGCTATCAGACAGCTTACTCTCTGCAGGAACAGTGATGGCACAGCATAAAGCGCCAAAAGGTCAGTCATACCGGCCCTTCTGGGGCCCTTAAATGCGATTAGATAGGGTATTGGCGCAAAGAAGTACATTCCATACGTCGATACTCCTCCAAGCCTAAAAGCCTCGCCTGACAGCACGCGCTCGATACCACAAAATACCGTAGCCCCTAGAACGCATATCACCGAGTACGAGACGCAAAGCAGCGCGATCTGCCATAAATGATCATAGCCGACCTGATCCCGTCTTTTCCACACTAAAGGAAAGCCCACGATCAGACCGACTGCCACTGCCAATGTTTTGCAATTGTCAGTTAGAAATTCAAGCATTTCGCATGCTGCTCCAAGGCCCGTCGGGAGCAGGCACGAATGCCTGCTCCCTTAGGGCCGATTCATTAAGCTATAGCTTTTACTCCGGTTTGTAGACGATGACTTCCTCTTCAGGCTCCATGCTGAATGTAAGTCTGACTGTATCGTCGTTGATCATCTTGTCTCCAGGACCTCCCAGAACGATACCTGCATAGATCTCCTGTGCCTTAGCATACTTGATTCCGTCGCCGCACATTGCTCCGCGGGTTCCGCTGAGGATGACTGGTGCACCCATGAGGTAAGCCACCGGTCCGCCGCAAAGTCCGTCAGGATAGTTGTCTCCAACTGCCAGGACTGCCTGTGTTGCTTCAGGCACGAACTTCAGAGCCAGTGCTGTGGAAGTCTCGTATCTGGACTTGCCGCCTGTCCTGTCTGCGATGGTGCCGTATGCCTTCAGCTCTTCCTCGATATCGGTGCTGACTGCTCCTTCGCCTCCAACGATGTGGAAGTTCCAGCCGCTGCCCTCTGTCAGGAAGGTCTTCTGGTTCTCGGTAAGCTTGCCGCCTACGATCAGGATCGGCATGTCGATAGCGGATGAGCTCAGTGCGTCAGCAAAGTTCAAGCCTGTGCAGATGAACAGGTCTCCGCTCTTGATCTCAAGTTCTCTCAGGATGGACAGGTTCGTTTCGAATCTATCTGTCCCGCCGAGTCTTGTAACATCGTAGGACATGAGATCGGCGATCCATGCGTCCTCAACAGCTGCCTGTTCGCCCAGTACGTAGACCTTACCGTTATCTGCAAGGTTGTCCTTGATGTAGGTGGTCACTTCTTTTGCACTGGATGCGTTGATCATGAGAAGCGGTGCATGCTTGCGGATAGCCAGGTCTGCTCCTGTCAGAGCATCCGGGAAGTTTCCGCCGGTAGCGATCACAACTGCCTCGAACTTATCCAGTCCTTCGATCTCCTTGTAGTACTCGGCTACCTTGAGGGAAGTCTTGTAACGGTCTTTGCCGTAGATTCTCAGGACTCCATCAACCTTGACCACGTCGGTGTATGTCTCACCTTCGAAAGTCACTGTTGCGGTGTAGATCACTGAGTTTCCAACCACCTCAGATGTAACCTCGCAAGGCAATGTCTGCTTGTGGTTTTCGTCTCTCTTGCAGGTCACGGTAGCGGTACAGCTTGAGTGATCCTCGGCCCACTCGAATACGATGTGCTCTGTATCCCAATCATGTCCAAGAGGCTTGATCTCTCCTGTTGCTGTCTGTGTCGCAAAAGGTTCGCCCTCGAAGGTTGCGGTGTAAGTCACCACTCCTGCTTCCTCGCAGGTTGCCGGTGTGGTGGCCTCGCTCGTTACCTTGCCGTTTTCGGTCAGGACGTGATTCGGATCGTTCTCGCAGACTGATGTGGCAACACATGTACTCTTGTCAGCTGCCCATTCATATGTGGGCTCGCCCCACTTATGTCCGGTTGCCGGGATCTCGACTTCCTTGGTCTGAGTTTCAAGTTCTTCATTCTCGAAGACTGCCGTGTAAACTGTCTTTCCTGCAGCTTCGCAGGTCGGATCAGTGGTCTGGCTTGTTACTGTAGCTGTCTCGACGATGATGTGAGCCGGATTGTTCTTGCAGATCACTACTGCAACAACCGTCTTGAGGTCTTCGGACCATGTGTAGGCCGGTTTTCCCCAATCGTGGCCTGTGGCCTCGATGGGCTCAGTCTTTGTCTGAGTCTCGAACAGTCCTTCAACTGTCTCGTTCTTGAACGTTGCTGTGTAGGTCTTCACGCCTTCGCCTTCGCAGGTCGCAGGTGTGGTAACTGCACTTGTTACTGTTCCGTTCTCTGTCAGTACGTGTGAATCGTCTCTCTTGCAGACTGATTTCGCCGTGCATCCGCTGTGGTCTTCTGTCCATGCGTATGTCGGTGTTCCCCAGTCATGTCCGAGTGCTTCAACATCTACTGTCTTCGTCTGTTCTTCGAACCTGGTGTTTCCGAAGCGTGCCTTGTAGATCTTCTGTCCGGCTGCTTCGCAGGTGGCTTCCTTGCCTTCCACCCAATCCCAGGTGGTCTCTACTGTCTCGGTAACTGTCAGTGTCGGATCGTCTGTGCAAGGCAGTGTTGCCGTTACTGTTCCGTTGTCCTCTGACCAGTCATATGTGGGTTCTCCCCATGTGTGTCCCGTTGCCGGGATCACTACTTCGTGTGTCTGATCCTCGAAGGGTTCATCGAAGTCTGCTGTGTATGTGGTCTTGCCGTTCTCGGTAGCTGTGGGTTCCTCTGTCTTTGATGTGGTCTTCACTGTTACCGTCTCGACATGGCTTTCATCACGTCCGCAGACTCTGGTCGCTGTACACTCGCTGAAGTCTCCTGACCATGTGTAGGTCGGTGTTCCCCAGTCGTGTTCAAGTGCTGCGATCACTGTATCTTCGATGGTCGTTTCTTCTGTTCCTGCTGCATCCTTGAACAGTTTGCCGCAGTTCTCGCACTCGTAGTATTCGATGCTTCCTGCTTCCTCACAGGTGGCTCCTACTGCTTCGTGCTTCGTAAGATCATGTCCGAAGGAGAATACCACTGTTGTGGTGGTGTCATCGATAGCGTCGCAGAACTCGTGGATCCCTGAGAAGAGCGCTTTCAGCATTCCATTCGCGCCGTTCTCGCTCTTCAGTCCCTGAAGAGCATCCTTCATCTCCTGTGTGGCCTGAACGTCTGCTGTTATGGACATGCAGTTCTGCTTCCAGGCGGCATAGCTCTGACCCATGTTCAGGATGGTTCCTTCTGCGACGTATGCCTTCACGCCTTCGATTGCCTTGTCGGCTTTCTTGTAGACTACTGCGTCACGGATCGCTTCGTTAAGTGCTCCGAGATCATTCAGGTTGTCCACTGTCACATCCTTCTCTGCCAGGAGGATCATATCCTCTACCTGGATGTATGAACCGGCCTTGATGATAGCAGAACTGTCTTCGTCAGCCTTCGTGCCGTAGTCGATGTTGTCCTTGTTTACGATCTCGTGCCATACGCTCCTTGCGTTGCTCTCGCTGGCAGGTGTGGCTGTGATCTTTCTTCCTTCGTTTACTACTGTGTATGTTACGGAATGGCCGCCTTCGACACGCCCGATAACTGTTGCTTCATGGAGTTCTTCGAACAGAGCCTCTACAATGGAAAGCGGATAGTCCTTAGATCCCATTCCTGTAGTCAGTGCTCTCTCGTAGTGTCTCTCACCGTTCACGCCCAGGCTTGCAACGTTGTTCATCCAGAAGTCCGCCTTGACGTTTCCGGAGTTGACTTTGTCTCCGTTGATGGAGAGCACTCCCTGATAGTCGGGGTATACGATTCCTGTTACGGAACCTACTGTACCATCACTTGCATTTGATGATACTGATACTGCGAACTTGTAGTCTCTGGATGCTGTCTCCTTGGACTTGGTCTGTGTCTCGAATGCTTCGTTATTGAAGTCCACAGTGTATGTGGTAACTGATCCGTCCTTCGGGAACGCGTCATAGGTGGTTACAGGTACGGAGGGCTTGGTCTCGCTCTCTACATGTGTATCATCGTTCTTGCAGACTCTCTCAGCTGTGCACTGGCTCAGGTCATCTGACCATGTGTAGGTCGGTGTTCCCCAGTCATGTCCTGTCTTCTCGATAGCTTCTGTCTTGGTGACTGTTGTGAACGGTTCCTTCGTAAAGGTGGCTGTGTATGTCATCACTCCGGCATCCTCACAGGTGGCCTCAGTGGTGACTGATCCGGTGGCAGTGACTGTCTCTGTAACAACATGTTTTGCGTCTCTCTTGCAGACTGCTGTTGCTGTCACAGTGTGATCATCTGCCCATGTGTATGTGGGTGCATCCCAATCGTGCCCAAGTGCCTCGATCTCCTCGGTTGCAGTCTGGGTCTCGAAGGGAGCCTTTGTAAATGCAGCTGTGAAGGTCTTCACTCCTGCTGTCTCGCAGGTGGCCTCTGTTGTAACCTCACTGGTTGGAATAACTGTATCGACTACGATATGAGCCGGGTTGTTCTTGCAGATGGCTACCGCTACAACGCTGGCCTTGTTCTCAGCCCATGTGTAGGTCACGCCCCAGTTGTGCTGGATCGCCGGAACAACTGTGGCTTCTAAAGTGATCTCTGTTGTTCCTGCTTCGTCGGAAAAAACCTTGCCGCATCTCTGGCATGTCCAATACTGGGTATTTCCTGCTTCCTCGCAGGTAGCTGCCTTGGCTTCCGTCTTGACAAGGTCATGTCCAAGTGCAACAACGGGAACTTCCTTGGTCTGTTCTTCGAATTTCTCGCCTGCAAACTGTGCAGTGTAGACCTGTGTTGCCCCCTCGGTGCAAGTGGGTTCCTTGTCATCCTTCCACTGCCATGTGGTCTCGACTGTTTCTACAACATCCTTTTCGGAATTTTCGATGCAGGGAAGTGTGGCTGTAACTGTTGAATTATCGGTTGCCCATTCATATTTGGGTTCGCCATAGGTGTAGCCTGTGGCGGGAAGCACCACCACGTGGGTCTGCGTCTCGAAGGGTTCTTCGAAGGTCGCAGTGTATGTGATGGATCCGTTCTCCTCCGGTGTAGGCTCAATGCGCTCTACAGTTGCAGTGACCGGCACTTCTTCTACATGAGTCGAGTCATTGGCGCAGACTCTCTTAGCTGTGCAAGTCTTATAGTCTCCTGACCATGTGTAGGTGGGTGTTCCCCAGTCATGCCCAAGCTTGTCTGCCTTGACTTCCTCAGTCTGTGTCGCAAAACCTTCCTTCTCGAAGGTTGCGGTGTAGACGGTCTTTCCGTCTTCTTCGCAGGTGGGTTCGGTAACAACACTTGTCACCTTGCCTTCTTCTGTCACCACGTGGCTATTGTCATGCTTGCAGACCTTTGTGGCTGTGCATGTGCTGTGATCATCAGCCCAGACATAGGTCGGTGTATCCCAATCGTGCCCAAGTGCCGGGATCTCTGTGCCGCCGGTGAGCTCGGTCTTGCCTTCGCTGTCGGTGAACAGCTTACCGCAGTTCTCGCACTCGTAGTATTCCTTGCTTCCTGCGTTTTCGCAGGTGGCTTTTACTTCTTCATGTTTCGTAAGATCATGTCCGAAGGAAAATACCACTGTCGTTGTCTTGTCGTCGATTGCTCCGCAGAACTGGCTGATTCCGGTAAATACTGCCTTCAGCATTCCGGTGGTATCGGCTGCGCTCTTCAGTCCCTGAAGAGCATCCTTCATCTGCTGAGTTGCAGCAACATCTGCTGTTATGGACATGCAGTTCTGCTTCCACTCTGCGTAGCTGGTTCCCATGTCAAGTCTGGTTCCCTGTTCTACGTGGATCTTTACTCCTTCGATGGGCTTATCTGCTGTCTTGTAGACTACTGCATTTCTGATACCATCTTTGAGTTCTTCCAGTGCGTCAAGGTTGTCCACCTGTACGTCCTGTTCAGCCAGGAGGATCATGTCCTCTACCTGGATGTATGAACCTGCCTTGATCAGTGCGGAACTGTCATCAGTTGTGTCTGTTCCGTAGTCTATGTTTTCTTTGTTTACGATCTCATGCCATACTGATCTTGCGTTGTTCTCGCTGGCCGGTGTGGCTGTGATCTTTTTGCCTTCGTTTACTACAGTATATGTTACTGTATGTCCGCCCTCTACCTTGGCGATCACTGTGGACTCGTGAAGTCCGCTGAACAGAGTCTCCACCAGTGAAAGCGGATAATCGTTGTCCGCCATGCCTGTGGTCAGTGATCTCTCGTAGCTTCTCTCTCCTTCCACACCAAGGCTTTCAACGTTCTTCATCCAGAAGCCTACCTTGACATTGCCGGAATTTACAGTATCTCCATTGATGGAGAGCACTCCCTGGTAGTCGGGGTATACGATTCCTGTTACGGAGCCTACCGTACCATCCTTTTTTGCCACGGAGGATACGGATACCGCGAACTTATAGTCGCGGGATTCTGTCTTTATGGGCTCTGACGTCTGCTCCGCAAAATCAGGATTGTTGAATTTTGCTGTGTAAGTCGTAGTGTATCCGTCAAGCGGGAAGTTTTCGGGAACTACAACAGACTCGGTGTTCACAGTCTCAGACTCGATGTGCTTCGGATCGCTCTTGCAGATCCTTGTTGCTGTGCAAGTCTTATAGTCCTGAGACCATGTGTAAGTTGGTGCATCCCAATCGTGCTTTTTTGCGGGGATCACTACGGTCTTCGTCTGAGTTGTGAAGGGCTCTTCAGTAAATGTTGCTGTAAGAGTCTTCACGCCTTCTGTCAGGCATGTGGCATTTGTGATAACTTCCTCGGTGGTGTCAGCAGTCTCTTCAACATTATGTGCTGAATCTCTCTTGCAGACTGCTGTTGCTGTTACCTTGCTGTTGTCATCTGCCCATACATAGTTGATCTCGTCCCAATCGTGTCCGAGAGCCGGAATGGTCTCTGTCTTCTTCTGGGTCTTGAAGGGTTCCTTTTTGAATGTTGCTGTGTATGTTGCTTCACCTGCCTCGGTGCATGTTGCAGGGGTCTCTGCTTTTTCCGGCTTGACTGTCTCTACAACTATGTGGGCAGGATTTCTGCCGCAGATGGCAACTCCTACAACTTCCTCTCCGTTTGCGGACCATGTGTAGGTGGGTGTTCCCCATTCGTGTCCAAGTGGCTCGATTTCTGTTTCTTTGAGTGTAGTTGCTTCTGTTCCCTTATCGTCCTTGAACAGCTTGCCACAGTTCTCGCACTCGTAGTATGCGGTGTTGCCTGCTTCTTCGCATGTGGCAGCTTTTGCAGCATGCTCTGTCAGGTCGTGACCGAAGTCGAATGTGACTGTTGTGGTGCTGTCTTCGATTGCTGCGACGAATCCTGTGATTCCGCCATAAACCGCAGTCAGCATCTCTGTGCTGTTCTGAGCGTCCTTGAGGTTCTGAAGAGAACCCTTCAGGGTGTCGGATACCGGTGCGTCTATGGTGATGGACATGCAGTCGCGGATCCATTCAGCTTTGCTTGTTCCAAGCTCAAGCTTAGTTCCCTTGGCTACATAGATCTTGATACCTTCGATCTCTTCGTCAGCTTCCCTATATGTAAGGGCTGTGCGGATCGCTGTTGCGAGATTATCAAGTTCATTCATATTGTCGATCGTAAGATCGCCGTCCGCGATGAGGACCATATCCTTGATCTGGATGTACGATCCTTTTGCGATGAAGGCTGAACTGTCTTCGTTGTCATCGACCGTTGAAAGGATGTTGTCTCCGTTTACGATCTCGTTCCATACCGTGCTGGCGTTGGATTCGCTGTTTGGTGTGGCTGTTATGACTCTGCCATCCTTTGTGATCGTGTAAGTTACGGAGTGTCCGTCGACAACGTTTGCGATCACTGTGGCTCCGGTAAAGCCTGCGAACAGGTTGTTGATCGTGTCAAGTGAGCTGTCGCCTGGATCTATTCCCGTGTCGATAACTCTCTCGTAATGTCTGACACCGCTTATTCCAAGGCTGGCAACGTCCTTCATCCAGACGCCGACGGTCATATTGTCTCTTCCAACATTGCCTGTGCCGATTGTGAGCACTCCCTGATAGTTGGGATATACGATACCGGTGACTGAACCAACGTGGTCCTGGCTGTCCTTAGATGATACGGATACCGCGAACTTGAAGTCCTGACCGTTCTCCGGTACATCTACAGTCCGTGTCTCAAAAGCATCATTTGTTTTAAATGTTGCCGTGAAGGTCGTTACCTTGCCGTTGAACGGGAAGGGCTTGTTCTCAACCTTCGATGTGGTCTCTACCGTCTCTGTCTGTACGTGATTATCAGGATCATTTGCGCAGACTCTTGTGGCGGTGCATGTGCTGTAGTCATCAGCCCACTTATAATCAACAGTGCCCCACGCATGTCCAGTCGCAGGAATGACAGTAACAGTGTCGATCTCGTTCTTGCCTGCTTCGTCTGTGAACAGCTTGCCGCAGTTCTCGCACTCGTAGTACTCGATGGTTCCCGCATTCTCACAGGTGGCCTCGACTTCTTCGTGCTTGGTCAGATCGTGTCCGAAGGAGAATACAACTGTTGTAGTCGTATCATCCATTGCAGTGAGCAAGGTGCCGACGTTCTCGTATACGGCGAACATCATTGCTGTTGCATCGTTTGCGTCCTTCAGGTCTGCAAGCGCATCCTTCATCTCCTGGGTAGCTGCAACGTCTGCTGTTATGGACATGCAGTCCCTGGTCCATGTAGCTGTGCTTGTGCCGAGGTCCAGATATGTTCCGGGAGCAACATAGATCTTGACACCCTCGATCACATCCTCTTCAGCAACCTGCTGATATGTCACTGCATCCTTGATGCCTGCGATCAGAGTGGCAGGCTGATCAAGATTGTCGATCGTGACGTCCTTTTTAGCCAGAAGGAGCATATCCTCCACCTGGATGTAGGAACCGGCAGCTATAAAGGCTGAGCTGTCCTCGTTGTCATCTACGTTGGTTGTGACGTTTTTATCGTTTACGATCTCCTGCCATACCGATCTCGCGCTGTTCTCGCTGTTGGGTGTGGCGGTGATGATCCTGCCGTCTCTTGTTACGGTGTATGTTACGGAATGCTTGCCTTCGACCTTCGCGATGACTGCGGCCTCATGGAATCCCGTGAACATATTCAGGACTGTGTCAAGTGAGTGGTCTGCGGGAGTTATACCGGTGTCGATGGTCCTGATATAGTTTCTCTCACCCTCTACTCCAAGGCTTCCGACGTTTTTCATCCATACGCCGACAGTCATGTTGCTCTGGTTTACGTTGCCGGTGCCGATGTTGAGCACGCCCTGATAGTCCTCATAGACGATGCCCGTAACCGTTCCGACGGAGTGATTCAAAGCCTCTGATGATACAGAAACCGCGAACTTGTAGTCCCTGCCGTCCTTGGGGACGTCGATATTCTGTGTCACAAAAGCATCGTTTGTTTTGAACTCTGCCGTGTAGGTCGTTACCGTTCCGTTGTAGGGGAACGCCATATCCTTGTCAGCACTTGTGGTGTTGACTGTTTCTGTTTCTATATGATTCTTCGAATCATTTGCGCAGACTCTTGTGGCGGTGCATGTGCTGTAGTCCTCTGCCCATTTATAGGTAACGTTTCCCCATGCATGATTGAGTGCGGGAATCGTTTCAACAGCCTCAATTTCGCTGGTGCCTGCAGCATCTGAGAACAGTCTGCCGCAGCATTCGCACTGCCAGTACGCATCGTGTCCTGCCTCTTCGCAGGTAGCGGCTTCTGCCGAGTGCTCCTCAAGAACATGTCCGAAGTGGAATGTCACAGTAGTTGATGTCTCATTGATGGCACCAAGGAATGCTGTCATACCCTTCAATACGGCCAGCATCATCTGGTTGGTAGCATCCTCGCCCTGAGCAGCCTGAAGTTCAGCGAGAGCTTCCTTCATTGCGTCTGTTCCGGGTACGTCTGCTGTGATGGTCAGGCATTCTTCGATTACCTTAGCGTAGCTGGAGCCCATGTTGAGAGTCGTGCCTTTTGCAAGGTAAACCTTAACGCCTTCGATCTCATCGCCTTTTGCGACTGAATCGTATGAAACTGCGCCGCGGATCGCTGAGTTGAGTGACGCAAGATCGTCCAGATTGTCTACTACAACGTTATCATCTGCTTTAAGGATCATGTCGTCCACCTGGATGAAAGATCCTTTTGCGATAAGTGCTGAACTATCCTCGTCATCTTTGACGTCAGCTTTGACGTGATCTTCGTTTACGATCTCATGCCAAACTGTTCTCGCGTTGGATACCTTGCCGGGTGTGGCCGTGATCACTCTTCCGCTGTTTACTAACGTGTATGTTACTGCATGGCCTTTATCTACCTTGACGATAACGGTTGCTTCTTCCAGTGCGCTGAACCAGTTCACAAGTGTGTTCAGATCATGGTCAGCACTCGACATCTTGGTATCGATGGTTCTCTCGTAGTGTCTGATCTCGTCTACGTTGAGGCTTCCAACGTTCTTCATCCAGACGCCTACTTTGACGTTGTCCTGGTTAACAAGGCCTTCACCGATGGTGAATACTCCCTTATAGTTGGGATATACGATACCGGTCACTGTGCCTACATGGCCTCCTGCTGCCTTGGAAGAAACTTCGATAGCGAACTTGAAGTCATCATATGCACCGGGGGCAACGTATGTCTGCGGCGCAAAAGCACTGTTTTTAAAGGTCGCTACATACTGAGTGGATGTCCCATTGAACGGGAAAGAGTTTTCAATCGGAGTTGTAGTCGCATTTACTGTCTCTGTGTCCTCTTTTCCGCAGTCCACGCATGTTCTTGTTGCTGTGCACTTTGTGTGGTCGTCTGCCCATGTGTAGGTTGCTTCGCCGTAGTTGTGGTCGAAGGAGAACTCAACATGAGTAGTAGTGCCGTCCATCTTTTTGAGGAAACTTGTGACGAATCCAAGCGTTGCGTTGACCATATCGTTGGTATTGCTCGCTTGCTGCAGATTGTAGAGTGCAGTCTGCATCTCAGTCGTCACAGCGATGTCAGTAGAGGTGATTGCCAAGCACTTAGCGGTGACTGTAGCATGGGTCTGACCCAGTCCAAGTTCTGATCCCTCGACCAGGTATGCTTTAACGCCGGTGATTTCTTTGCCAGGGTCAGCATCTTTATACACGCAGCCATTTCTGATTGCATTGTTCAGCTGACTCATGTTGTACACATTGTTGATAGTGATGTCGTCGTGAACATAGAGGACCTTATTTCCAACCTGGAAGTATGATCCCTCCTTTATCAACGCGGAACTGTCGTCAGCGTCCTTGATTTCGACGTGCAGGTTGCTGTCGTTCACAATCTCATGCCATACGGTGCTTGCGCTTTCAGGAGAACCAGGCATAGCTGTGAATACCTTGCCATCAGATGACTTCGTCACTGTGTATGTAACGGAATCACCGTCCTTGACGTTGGCAACGACTGTGGCACTATTGAAGTCATTAAACAGTGGAACAAGATATGTATCGACTTTATTGTCGCCATATCCCATCATTGCTGTTGTAATGCTCCTCACATAGCGCCTTACATCCGTGATGCCCAAGCTTCCAACATTCTGCATCAATACCTCGACGGTCATGTTGTCTCTGTTAGCCCATCCATCGCCGATGGTGAGGACACCCTTAAAGGTGTCATACACTATGCCTGTAACGTCGCCTACGGCATGAGTTGAATCATGCGGCTGCGACGATACGCGCACCATGAATTTTGCATCTGCGGGGATCGTGGCAGAATCCGCCTCTCTGGTGGGAGTCTCATCCACCACGGGCTCGTCCTGGACCTCATCCTGAACCACCGGGTTCTCTACAGGTTCTTCAACTTCCTGCGGATCCCCTGCGGGTTCTTCGGTGTCCAAACCCTCCTCAATATTTCCCGAGGGTTCCCCAGCCCCTGCTCCTTCCTGCAGATCCACTGAAGGCTCTGTGACCTCGTCGGTCACATCCTGCGCATCATAAGATCCCATGTCTGCTGCGAATGCTACCGTCGGTGTGAACGTCATTAGCATCGAGATCGACAACAGGATCGTTATGATCTTCTTACCGAATCTTTCCATAATACTGTCCTTTCCAAAAACCTACACGTTATTTGTTTTGGGCTTCCGCCCTTGTTTACTGCCCTTATTACCCTGCCATAACACTAGCAAGACACCAATATGCGGGGACACAAAAATCTCCCGCCTGCTACAACACGAGTAATATGAAACATATTAGTTGAACAGATAGGAGATCGTAATCAGCCTTATTACATCTAGTTAAATATTTCATGGATCAAGAGATCCAATCTTTCGTTATGGTCTCCCTAGTCTCCATTACATTATGCCCCTTTTTAAAAAGTAATGCAATACCCCCGCATCTGCGGGGGTATTAATTTTTTATTAAGAATGTTGTTCTGCGATAAAAACAAAGTGAATGGGATTGTCGCTGCGCACAATATGTTTTGCGCTCACGTGGGGCTTCGGACTCGCGGCCTAGATCTTCATCACTTCTTCCTGGGATATGAGGGTCACACCGTTCTTAAGAAGGGCCGCCTCGCCCGCCGCCACGTCGTCCACTCTGATGATGGCGCAGGCCTCCTCCCCGGTCTTGATCACAAAAGCGTAGGTGTACTCGATGTTGATCTTTGCGTCCATGAGTATCTCCAGGACCTTGGCGAATCCGCCGGGCACGTCTGCGGCCTGGCAGGCGATGACGTCCGTCATGGAGTAGACCACCTCGTCAGACCTTAAGGCTTCCACGGCGGTCTCCATGTCGTCCACGATTATCCTGAGGATCCCGAAATCTCCGGTGTCCGCAATGGTCATGGCTCTGAGACCCACGCCTCTTGACGCAAGACCCTCAAGCACGCCGGCCAGTGCGCCTTGCTTGTTTTCCACAAATATGGATATCTGCTTAACAGCCATTTTTTCCTCCTTGATCAGTCTCGACTCAATCGTGCAGTTTGCGGTTATCGATGACGCGGACGGCCTTGCCTTCGCTTCTTGCGATGGACTTGGGTGCCACCAGGTGGACCTTGGCCGAAATGCCCAGCATGGTCTTCATGGCCTGGCTAAGCTTCGCCGTCTCGCGCTCCATGTCCTTCACTACGTCGGAGAATGTTCCCTCTGACATCTCCACGTAGACATCCAGTGTATCTGTATTGTTCTCTCTGCCCACCACGATCTGATAGTTGGGAGCGTATCCTTCGTTCAGAAGCACGGTCTCGATCTGGGACGGGAATACGTTGACACCTCTTATTATCATCATGTCGTCGGACCTGCCCATGGGCTTCTTCATCCTGACGAAGGTGCGCCCGCAGGAGCATGGTTCCAGGGTGAGCCTGGTTATATCTCTCGTCCTATATCTTAACAGTGGGAAGGCCTCTTTGTCCAGCGAAGTCAGCACTAATTCTCCGGTGGATCCCATGGGAAGCACCTCTCCCGTATCCGGATCTATGATCTCCGCCGCAAAATGGTCTTCATTGATGTGCATGCCGTTCTGCTCTTTGCACTCGAAGGCCACTCCCGGCCCGGAGGTCTCAGTCAGGCCGTAGATGTCGTAAGCCTTGATGCCCAAAGCCTCCTCAATGCTACGGCGCATCTCCTCCGTCCAGGGCTCCGCCCCGAAGATCCCGGCCTTGAGGCAGTTGTCCTCGGGCTTGTAGCCCCTCTCCTTGAGAGACTCTCCGATAAAAGCCGCATACGACGGTGTGCAGCACAGCATGGTGGCCTTCAGGTCCATCATGAACTGGATCTGCCTATCGGTGTTCCCGGATGACATGGGAAGGGTCAGACATCCCACCTTGTGGGAGCCGCCGTTCAGCCCCGCTCCTCCGGTAAAAAGTCCGAAGCCGTAGGCGATCTGGCACACGTCGCTGTCGTCGCCGCCGGCCGCCACTATGGCCCTGGCGCAGCAGTCGTCCCAGATGTCCACGTCCTCCTGGGTGTAGAACGCCACCACCCTGCGGCCCGTGGTCCCCGAGGTGGAATGGATCCTCACGCAGTTTTTAAGGTCCGTCCCCAAAAGCCCGTAGGGGTACTGAAGCCTCAGGTCCTCTTTGCTAATAAAGGGCAGCTTATGGAGGTCGTCGATGCCCTTGATATCATCCGGTGTGACCCCCTTTTCTTCCATCAGTCCTCTGTAGTATGGGACGTGCTCCCATACATGCCTAACCTGCTTGACCAGCCGTTCACTCTGGAGGGCGCGGAGCTCCTCCCTGGACATGGTCTCGTAATCTTTCTGATAATACTTTTCTGCCACTGTCGTTTTTCCTCTTTAATAGTTGATTTTTTGCGGGCCATCCCGGCGCAAAATATATAATATAGCTATTATATTGCTTTTTGACAAAAAATAAAGATGTTTTTTGTGCTATTAGACATATTTTTTGAGGCGGGGCTGGCGTATTTCGGCGCCGTTGTTAATTAATTATCTACTTTGTCACTAAACACCCTATTTTGACATAGACTCGTGCAGTTCTGGGCCCATTCTGAAGCTAAACGGGAATAATTGTACTTCTTATGCAAACAATAATAACTACCGGCTCAGCCGGTAGTTTTACTTTGGCCCTACAAGGGCCCCTTACCTGCCGAGTCTTAAGACTCGTCGAACGGTCCGCCAACCGCACGTTTTCCTCAACCGATCCTAAAGGATC
>Ga0256405_10006445_pt1 | contig 18757 bp, 18 predicted proteins | sample RumenRJG_02DNA_FD_189096 | JGI IMG/M metagenome (GOLD analysis project Ga0256405, IMG submission 189096) | Bovine rumen microbial communities from Lethbridge, Alberta, Canada - RJG_02 | ecosystem: Host-associated > Mammals > Digestive system > Stomach > Rumen | place: Canada: Alberta... | reverse complement strand
GACTGGAACCGCAGCAAACATGAACAACCAGACCGGCGCATGGAAGACGGTCAAGGTTGACTCCGGATACCTGGCACTGAGACGGGATTGCACTTATGACCAGTCCAACGAGATCGGTCAGCTGCATACCGGCGACCAGGTCGAGATCCAGGGCAGCGGAGCAGCAGGAAGCTACGTATTCGTCTACAGCCCGAAGTACGGCTGCAACGGATGGGTCAACGCAGGATTCCTTCGCTGATCAATATCAATAAATCAATAACCAATGTAAACTCATACAGTCTTCAACGGGTAACCCCCCGATGAGCTCCCTCCCAAATAACGCAAGGGCTGCTGCACTAAGTGATTAGTGCGGCAGCCCTTTCTGAAGTTATAACAGAGTAATCTGTTAATGTGTCTGATAAATATTGACGTGATTACCCGCAGGATCTCTCATCCTGAACATCTCCCACCCATATGGACGCCGGAATGGCTCCTGCGTGATCTCTACTCCCAGAATATCTTTAACCCTTGCATAGACACTCTGTACATCATCCACTTCCAGCTGAAAATGAACCGGTCCATACTCCGGGAACGGGTCTTCCTGGCACAGCAGGACGATCACACCGCCTCCCGCACGGAACTTCAGCCCACGGTCGTGAACTCCTTCATCCCAGCTGTAGAACACCTTCAGACCCAGAACATACTGGTAGAAAGCTTTGCAGGCTTCATAATGCCCCGTGTCCACGTATAATAACAATTGAAAATCATTATAGGTCATATGCATGTCCTTTACAAAACATCACAATCTGCCGTTGATACTCGTCAGCCGGATACGGCACTCTTCCATCACCGCCTGCTCATCAATCGTCTTCAGTTTCCGGTCTTCCATCACGATCTGACCATCGATGATGCTGTCGCAGACATCCTGTGCCGTGACCGTGTCCACCAATGCCGTCGTATAGTTATTGGTCGGATAGATATGTGGCTTCCTGATATCAATCGTGATCAGATCGGCGATGCAGCCTTCTTCCACTTTTCCGAGGCAATCCTCCATGCCAAGTGCCGCAGCCCCGCTCTGTGTCGCCATCTTCAACATGGTCTTCACCGGCATAACTTCCGGATCGAACACAGGGAGTCCGCTGCTGCTGATCAGTGCCGCTCTGAGTGTTCTCATCTCTTCGAAAAGATCCACACTGTTATATGCCGCACCGTCACTTCCCAGACCGACACAGCCTCCTGCCTCCAGAATGCGTGGAGTTTTCGGGAACCCGTGGTTGATCAGATTGGCATACGGACAATGAATCATCTTCACTTTCCGGTCTGTCAGAAGCGTTATATCATGCTCGGACAGGGCAACGTTGTGCGCTGTCACAAGCCTTGGCCCAAGAAGGCCGCATCTGTCGAGGAACGCGGCAGGCCGCATCTGATATCTCTCCAGGCAGAAGCTCACTTCATTCCGGTGTTCACACAGATGCGCATGGATGCCTGTATTGCGTTCCCCTGCATGAGCCGAGATCTTTTCGATCAATTCCGGCGTACATGTCATTACCTGGCGCATTCCGTAATAGATCTGTACTCTTCCGTTCCCTGCGCCGTGATAGTCTGCATACAGTTCATCGTTGCGCGAAATTGCCTCGTCACATTCTTCCAGCATATCCTCCGTGATCGCACTGCCGCAGTCCATCATGGACCGCGCGACTGCAGCCCTCATACCGGTCTCCAGTACAGCGGCAACCGTCCGGTCCATATGTCTTCCGCCTGACTCGGCGAACCCGGTGATGCCGGCCCGGATCGCCTGTATACAGTACAAAAGAGCACTGTAATAAACATCCTCTTTTGTAAGGGTGCTTTCAAACGGAACCAGGAACCGTGTCCAGATCATCGGATACTCATCCGCCAGTTTTCCACGGAGCAGCTGCTGGCTGGTATGTGTATGCCCATCTATCATTCCGGGCATAACGATCTTCCGGGAACAGTCGATCGTCTTATCCGCAGACATCTGCTCGTCAGAACCGGTTGTAATCTTCGCGATCCGGTTCCCGCTGACTGCAATATTCCGTCCCTCCAGGACATCCCCTTCGGGAGTCAGTACCATTGCATTTTTCAGTACAATATCGTACTTCATTTTGCTGCTCCTATATCCGATCAGGAAAGAGATCCATTCACGCCCTCAACCAGCCAGTCGATATTATTGATTTCCTCAAATGAAGGACGGTATCCTTCCTCAAACTTGACGGTGCCGTCCTGCGCGGTAACCGGTCCTTCAAAGACATACAGCTCGCCATCGATAATCTGCTGTTTTGCTGCCTCTACCTGATCAATGATCTCCTGCGGCACGGAATCTCCATAGGAAGCAAGGTCCTCAAGGCCGACGTCGAATGAACCGATCACATTGGCGGTTTCATATTTCCCGTCAATCGCGTCCCTGATATACGGAATCCATCCATCTGCCGTATTCTCACACGCAGACAGCCAGGTCTCCGGATCCAGTTCCTTCGCATCCGAATTGCAGCCGAACGCATGAATCCCGTTCGATGCACAGATCTCAATGATCGTCTTTGTGGAGTCCTGGAACGGCGCGATGATATCTGCGCCATCATTGATCAGCTGGTTGCAGCTGGTGGTCTGGAGGCCTGTATCATCCCAGCTTCCCGTGAATACCAGGTTGATCTGTGCTTCCTCATTCACAGACTGAACTCCAAGTGTAAATGCATTGATCGCAACGATAACATCCGGGATCGGAAGAGACCCAATGAAACCGATATTGTTGGTCTCCGTATACAGACCTGCAAGAATTCCTTCCAGATACCAGATGTCCTGGATCGTACCATGCATGGTAGAGAAGTTTCCGCCGTTATAGTCTGTCAGCGGAATGGAATAAAATGCGACATCCGGATGACGTTCTGCTACATTCTTACTGAACTCCAGATAGCCGAACTGTGTCGGGATGATGATCCCGCAACCCTGACTGATCAGTTCCTCCATAATTCCTTCTACATTCGAATTGCCCGGTACATTCTCTTTTATGACTGCTTCTACGCCAAGCTCCTCTTCCATCTGCTCTGCCATCTTGTAGAAGCCATAGTTGAACCCGTAGTCCTCCTTATTTCCGCCAAGAATAATACCAATCTTTGTCGCACCTTCTCCCGGATGCACATCCTCCGCCACTGCGTATGCAGAAAATGAAAAGGCCATGCAGGCACTCAGCAAAACCGCGAGACACTTTCTGAACTTACTCATATAATCCTCCTCTTTTTAAAACAGTTGACTGATCTATAAGCAGGGCTAATCTGTGCCCGTACTCACCACCTTGATTTTCTCCGGCATGCTGGGCTTCTTCGAAGTGGATATGATTCCCAGCGCAACCATCGTCAGAAGATACGGAAGCATCATCGTCACATACATGGAGATAGGAACGCCCTTGAGCTGCAGAAACACAAGTAGCGCCTGGGCAAGGCCGAACAGATAAGCTGCCATATAGCTCCTGAGCGGTTTCCAGGAACACAGTATGACCAGTGCGGAGGCGATAAACCCTCTTCCGTTTATCATGTCATTCGCCCAGCCTTTGGTATAGATGCAGCTCATCTGAACTCCGCCGATCCCGGCAAGAATACCTGCCATGATCACCGCACCATATCTGAGTCTGCGCGGATCATGCCCATAAGCCTCCGTGACCTCCGGCTTCTCTCCCACTGAACACACAAGAAGTCCCAGCTTCGTCTTGAAAAGAACAAACCATACAACAACAGGCAGAATAAATGATATATAGGTAAGGATGTCCTGCGTAAAAACAGTGCTTCCTATTACCGGCAGCCTGGACAGCAGCGGAACCGGATAGATCAGCGTTTTCCTGAAAGAGGCACTAAGCAGGTTCCTGCCATAGAAAGCAGTAAGGCCCTGGGCAAAGAACATAAGCACAAAACCGGATGCCATCATGTTCGTTTTCCTGTCAATTACCAGGAAAGCCTGAATCAGGCCTACCAAGCCTCCCATGATCCCTGCCGCTATCACCGCCAGAATCATACTTCCTGTACTGAAGGCAACGCCAAATCCTATGCAGGCGCCGACCAGCATGCTTCCTTCCACGCTCAGGCTGATGACACCGGCTCTCTGGCTGATCATATCTCCCAGGAGCGCATACATGATGGGCGTTCCCGCAGCGATCATATTGGACAGTATGACGGTCAGATCATTCATGCCTTTTTCCTCCTTCCAAGTCCCATAATGGTCAGCAGCACCAGCATGATCAGGATCTGAATAGACGCGGAAGGCAGTCCTGTGTTGATCTCCATCGCATTCCCCGCGATGTTCAGCGCTGCGATCAGGAACGCAGACAGGATCGCCAGCAACGGATTATTATTCACGATCCCGGCTGCAAGGAATCCCATGAAGCCCATTGTCGTACCGGAATCCACACGCATTCTTCCTTCGACGCCGATGATCAGGATCGCGCCGGCAAGTCCGGCAAGCGCTCCGGCTGATGTGAAGACGATACTCTGCACACGCGAAACATGGATTCCGGAATAGACGGCAGCGGTATTATTACCCCCGATTGTCCGGATGATGAATCCCGCCCTGGTCCTGTGAAGGATATACCAGCACACCAGCGCCACTGCAACGGAGATGAGGATACCGACATTGGCTCTTGTCGAAAACAGCATCCGGAACCTGAGCTGCCCTGCCACCTCCCTTGTCTGCGGATAATTCCAACCCTTAGGATCTTTCAGGATTCCATACAGAAGAAACGAAATAAAATACGTGGATATATAATTCATGAGAATGGAGGACAATGTCTCGTTCATCCTCAGCTTTGCCTTGCAGAATACCGGAACGCCTGCCCAGATTGCACCTCCGGCCATGCCGCTGAGCATCATCAGCGGTATCCCGATCACAGATGGCAAGGTGCTGAGAAATGTAGTGCCGGCGATTGCCGTACACAATGCCCCTATCGCCATCTGACCCTCACCGCCCGCATTTGCCATACCAACACGGTATGGGAGAATTGCAGTCAGGGATGTCAGGATCAGATAGGTTGCCTGCACGATCACTTCCCCGAAACCATACCTGGACCCAAATACTGCATTGAGGATCACAGCGTAAGTAGAGACGGGATTCTTGCCCTCCGTCAGCAGAAGGATCCCGAATACTGTCACAGGGAACAGAATGACAAATAATATGCGAAACAGCATATTATTTGTCCATTGGGAATTCTGTTTACTCATCTGATCCGGCTCCTCTCAACATGACTCGCCCCAACTCATTGATATCGGTTGTCTCGGGATCAAACGGACCTGCAACGCTGCCCGCCGCGAACACCGCAAGCTCATCCGATAATTCAAACAATTCCGACAGATCCTCAGATATCAGGACGATTGCAGTCCCATGGTTTCTCAGACGCAGAAGTGTCTGATGAACTGTGGCAACGGTTGCCACATCCAGTCCTCTGCTGGGATAGCAAGCGATCAAAAGAGACGGATCCGATACAACAGCCCTCGCAAATGTCATCCTCTGCACATTGCCGCCGGAGAGTGTTCCGGCTATTCTGTGAACCTCCGGGACATTCAGATCGGCTATCTCCTTATGCGACCTGAACTGATTCTCCAGATCCTCCCAGTCAATATCCCCACGCCGGGTCGTTACAGGCAGCCCTGCAAGCGCCATATTCTCCAGAACGGTAAAACTGCCGACGACGTTGTCATGGATCGGGTCTTCCGTAACCATCCGGAAGCCAAGTTCGATCCTTCTCCCGGTACTGTACCCGGTTATGTCTTCACTTCCGTATCGAATCCGTCCGGAAGCACTTCTCCGAACCCCAAACAGACACTCCGCGAATTCCCTCTGTCCATTTCCGGATATCCCTGCCACTCCGAGGATCCTGCCCCTCTTTACAGACAAGTTAATATCTTTCAGAATCTCTCTGTTATGCTCATCCCGGATTGACAGTTGTTCCAAAACCACATCATTTTTTTCCGAAATGTCTGCGTCTGAGCGCACGATATCGATCTGCATTCTCGACACATCATCCTCCAGCATCCTGTGGATGATCTGTTCACGGTCAAAACCTTCTTCTCTGCGGAGAGAAGCTGTGATCTTTCCGTGCCGCAGAACTGTGATCCGATCGGCGACTGAGACAATCTCATCGATCTTGTGAGTAATGAATAAAATTGCATAACCACTGTCCCGGAAACTCTTGAGCATCTCCAGAAACCGGCTGATCTCATGAGGTGCCAGAACAGAAGTCGGCTCATCGAAGATCATGACCCGGATGTTGGGAGTACTGAGAACCTTGATAATCTCAATGTGCTGTCTCTGTCCCAGATCCAGTTTCCAGACTTCCTCGTCCGGATCCACTCCCAGATGGTATTCTTCTGACAACTCCCGGATCTTCCTGCGCAGTTCTTTCTTCTTCAGAACAACCCCAGAATCCTTCATGGACAGGAAAACATTCTCCAGGACTGTGAACGCAGGGATCAGTCGGAAATCCTGGAATACCATTCCGATTCCCTTCTCCCTGGCCATTGCCGCATTCCATCCGTGCATGACCTGCCCGTCGACCAGGATCTGGCCGGAAGTGGGTTTATATACGCCATACAGCATCTTCATCAAGGTGCTCTTTCCGGCACCATTCTCTCCTGCGATTGCGTGTATGGTACCGGCTTCGATCTCAATATTCAGCCGGTCATTCGCGACCAGGTCCCCAAACTGAATGGTAAGGTCTTTCGTCTGAATAATTGTATTCATAAACACCCCTGCCCTGTATGATCAGCCGCGGATGATGATCCGGTTTCCGTCGGGATCTTCCAGTTCAAAACGAAGATTCCCTGCCGCATCCTGCGAGAGCGGAACGACTATGTTTGCGTCTGTTTTTGCGGATATCTTTGCATAACAGTCTTCCAGATCGACCGCATGCAACAGAACCACTGCATTGTTCTGATCGGTCAGAGGAATCCTGTGAAGCGTTTCAATATAGCCCACTCCTTCATCGACCTGATATTTAAATCCGCGGTCTCCCGGACACTCATTCCAGCTGTAGATACACGGCATCTCCAGCACCTGTGTATAGAACCTGTAGCAGCTGTCCAGATCCCGGACAAAAAGAACCGTCCGGAATTCCGGGTCAAAAAACTCTTCTTTCGGGCAGTCTGCCGTGTATGGAAGAACATCCTTCTCATAGCAGACACAGAAGATCCCATTCCCTGCCGGATCCCGAACCTGAAAAGATCGTGCATGGAAATACTTGTCCTCAATCGGCTCAAACATTTCCACTATTCCTTCTTTCCTGAGAGTTTCATACATTCCGTCGATATCATGTGCCTGCATCCAGAATGAGGTTGGTCCCTGCGGAAGTCCGCCTTCTCCTTGCCGGATCTCAATGAAACCGTCCTCTGATACCGTATAGAGCACTCTCTTTCCGAACTCCGTATCCCTCTCGCTGATCTTCCTAAGTCCAAGACCCTCCTCATAGAATCGTTGAAGATCCCTGATATCAGCGGCGGATAATACCCCGGTCACTCCGCCTTTAAATAAACTCATTTTCTTCCTCCCGCAGATACATTCCAGTGTACATCCTATAAAAAAGGGGTTCTCGCTCCATCTCATATACATTGCCCCTGGAGTTCCGAACCCATTACCCTTTTATGTAATTAACATAGATGACGATACAACCTTTGTAAAATACAAAAAATTGACTTATATCCATCGGTTTTTCCGATACCTGCTTTCCTTTATATATGTGATTGACATACAAAACAGCCCCTGTTTATACTGTTTTTGTGGATTCTGTATATTTATTTACGGAGGGTATTCTGATATGACGCTTCAACAAATCCGATATCTGAATGCGGTAGCAGAAGCCGGTTCCATCAGTAAGGCTGCAGAACAGCTGTACGTTGCACAGTCCAGTATCTCCTCTGCCATTAAAGATGTGGAAAAAGAGTATGCGATAACTCTCTTCGAGAGAACACCGAAAGGTGTGCTTATGACGCACAGGGGACGAGAATTCCTGTCTGATATTCGATATATCTTGAACTATCAGAACTATGTGGAAGAAAAATACGGTATTCGGAGAAATGACCAGAAAGCCGTTCTGTCCATCTCGACGCTTCATCATATCTGTGGAGATGGAACTTTTTTCCGTTTCCTTCAGGATATTCAGGCAGAACGTTTTCGATTTGATTATCTTGAGGGGAGTCCGACGGATGTACTGGAGAATATCTCCTCCGGCAAATCCGAGATCGGTATCATCTTCTTTACAATGTCCGCAAAAAACATATTCATGCAGGAGATCGAGCGGCGAAGTCTGATCTTTCACCACATGGATTACAGGAACATGCATATCTATGTGCATCAGTCACATCCCCTGGCAGGAATGGAATCCGTGTGCCTCAGGCAGATCGCAGACTATCCTTTCATCAGTTATGATTACCAGGATCCGGATGCATCCAGGTACACAATCTCCTTTGTTCAGTGGGACAGAAGTGACAGAATCTTCCATGTCTCTGACAGAGCATCGGCGTATTCTCTTCTGCGGCATACCAGTGCATACGCTACCGGTTCGGGATATCTTTCAGCAGATGAAAGATATCATGACATTGTCAGCATTCCCATTCAGGATATCGAAAAAGTAGAAGTCGGCTGGCTGGCAAGAGGTCAGTATGTTCTCTCCGAGCTTGCTGCCTCCTTTGTGGATCTTCTGGAAGAATCCTATTCGACTCTCTGAGTCCGGCCAGATGGATAGGGACAGTATGCCATTTTGAAGAAGTTAACGCGCGTAAAAGCTATAAAAAAAGGGGTTCTACTCTCGTTTAAATTTTCAATTAATGAAGGGGCAAAAACCCCCTGTGACATAAATGTGACAATCCCCCTGTTATGATGGGTTCATCAAAAGAAAAAAACATATTTCGAATAGATCGAAAACATCAAGGAGGAAATGAAAATGAAAAAGTCACTTAGAAATCTCGTAGCCACCGCAGTTATCGCAGCAACCGTTATCACAGCATCGGCAACAGCATTTGCTGGACAGTATGTACAGACAGACATGAACTTCCGCAGCGGCGCAAGCAAGACCAGCGCATGCATCGGCGGCGTACCGGCAGGTGCAGAGGTCGAGGTTCTCGGATCCACCAACGGCTGGGACCTGATCCGCTACAATGGAAAGACCGGATACATCCACGGCGGGAACCTGGGAAGCACATTCGTAGCTAAGCAGCAGGCAAAGCCGGCGGCACAGACTCAGCAGCAGAACAGCTACAGCTCCACCCAGAACTACTTCGATAACAACTGGACCGGAACGGCAGCAAACATGAATGCGAACGCGAGTGTAAACACATGGAAGACCGTCAGCGTCGCCAGCGGACACCTGGCACTGAGAAATGATGCCACCTATGATCGGTCCAACGAGATCGGGCAGCTGAACAATGGCGACCGTGTTGAGATCGAAGGCACCGGCGCAGCAGGAAGCTATGTATTCGTCTACAGCCCGAAGTACGATCGCTGTGGATGGGTCAACGCAGGATTCCTGATCTGATCGATATAAACTAATAAACTCATACAGTCTTCAACGGGTAAACCCCCGATGAGCTCCCTCCCAATAAAGCAACCTGTACCACTGTGGTACAGGTTGCTTTATGTGGTTTCGGGTAACAGAATAACGCTACGTCCTAATGCGACAGCCTCTTTATCAGCAATTAATTACAACTATGCCATTGAAACGGTAAGTTTCGCATCCAGAGCCTCGGCAATCCGGTTCAATGTCCCGATGGAAGGATTTGCTACGCCGCGTTCTATCTTTGAAAGATCAGACTGATCTATCCCAGTTGCCTGCGCCAGTTCCTTCTGTGTGAATCCCTTCCGCGCTCTGGCAGCTGCCACAGCATTGCCGACCATGGTATAAGCAGCCGGTCTTACATTTCCGACAGTCGTACCTTCTTCATAGATCGTTTCTGCCTCGATGTCCACATCATCATTCCACACAATGCCGTAAGCACCTATAAGCTGTCCGCTTAAGAACAGCGCTCTGTCTTCCAGCGCTTGAAGCTGCGGATACTTATCAAACAGAACGGACATGTCATACTGTTTGACTTTCCCATCCTGAAAAGTCAGTTCCAACAGTGTTCCTTCTTTATATCTTAAATCTGTTGCTTTATGAAACATGGTAATCTAATGGCGGGAGTTTTCTGTACTGTCCGGTCTCCCACATCTCCTCCAATTCTTTTTGATATTTCAGGATGAATTCCTTCACCATTGTTTTCGCCTTTACCGGAAACTCACCTTCTATCATTTCGCCTGTAGCAATAAGAAACGGTGCTGAAAAATCCTGAGTCACAGCATGTACATGAGGCGGATTGTGTTCTTTATTGCGCAGGTACATTACAACAATGATTCCATAAAAATGACTAACCGTTGGCATAAAAAGGCACTCTTTCTTCTGAATCAATAATAGGGGATATATCCCCTATAGTCAAGGACTACACTCTTTTTCCAACACTGGAACTCCATTATGTTTTACGTCCCGTATTATCTTCTTCATCAGAACGCTATACACATTGAAGAAATCATAAGACGGGGTAAACCAAGAGCCAAAAGCAAAGATTGATATATGTATATCTGCAGATATGAATTCTGACAGTGCCGAGCGGACTGTCAATCAATTGTGATGTAGTACTTTTATATTACAGCTTACTGAAAACTACACGTGAAAAATGCATCTGGAATTGATTTTCAGAGATATAGATAAACATCCGGGGTATGCAGTCCCGGATGTTACGTCAGCTTTATGTGATATAAAACCTGATAAAGTATTTCTTTTGCCATATCGTACGCCTCCTGGCATTCACTTGCCCTGGGGCCTCCTACACACAGTTCCGCTCCTTCCGATCAGCCTGCTCATCTTTGTCTCCATCCTGAGCTCTTTTGTTCAGTTCCCTTTCCACTCTGTCCAGAGTACCGAAAAACCGGTGAGTGGCAACAGCAGGCCCCATAAGGGGAAGACCGAAAATATTCCAGCCAAACATATGCCGCCAGGAAGTATATGGTCCCGGAACATTCAGGCTGATCGCTTTCTCTTTCAGTTCTTCAGAGATCCTTGCCATCCATACCAGCGGGTAGATGAAAAGCGTCGGAATGCCGCAAAGATACGCTTTCCAGTAAGGCATTACCTTATGACCCAGGACGCTTTCGATCTCTTCCTGGAGACCGAGTGGCATATATACAAGAAACAATAAACCTGCTGTAAAAAAATCGATAAACCCCAGAAGGAATCCCGGCCGGTCTGTGTGCCTGTATCTCTTTATGCGGTTGCAGCTTCGTTTTATGCAGGAAGACGCAAAGATTCGCTCAAGTTTTTTATTTATCTGCCTGATCCGTTCCTCATCTACCTTGATCTCTTCCCGGTCATAGGTCATAAGGCCGTTCGTCTCATCTTCGATGTCGGATAACTGCGTATATACCGAAGCGCTCAGGCCCTTCGGTATGTTGCTGAAAAGATCCCGCCGCCAGAGTTTCCCGATCGCATCTGTCAATTCGTCCTTCGAATGATATTTCCCGTATCCATACTCTTCCTCATTAAAACTTCTTCCGGGAATATGGTAGGAATAGCCGCCAAATTCGGTCAGTGCGACACACCTGTGCGGATCGGGGGAAATCCTCAGTTTCCTGAAATAATTATGAATGCTGTTCAGGTCACCGCCGCCCTGGTCAAACCATCCGCTTGTCTCCTCCACCAGCCTTGAGGGATCTGCTCTGCGTATCAGGTCTGCTACTTTCCCTGCATCAAACTGCCCCCAGCCTTCGTTGAATGCAGTCCACAGGACAATGCTGGGATGATGATACAGCTGGCAGATCGTATGCTTTACCTCTCTCAGATATTCCCTGCACCCTGTTTCCTGTGTCCTGGAAAACAGCCATCTGTTCCTGTCATTTAATATCCTGCCTGTAAATGGGAAGACATTTGGCATGATGGTCACAAACCAGCTGTGGTACGGGCCTCCGCCGCAGACCATGTCCTGCCATACCAGCATGCCCAGACGGTCACAGTGATAATACCAGCGGGATGGTTCAATCTTCATATGCTTGCGGAGCATGTTGAAGCCAAGGTGCTTCATCTGCAGAATGTCATGTACCATTGCATCATCAGATGGTGCCGTATACAGCCCGTCCGGATAATAGCCCTGATCAAGAACGCCGTTCTGATAATACGGCTGTCCATTTAGAAACAGGCGGAGGATTCCCCTGGCGTCCCTTTTCATGCTGATCTTTCGCATGGCAAAGTAGGAAGTAACCTCATCTTCTCCCGCCTGGATGATGAGGTCATACAGATTCGGCGTCTCAGGCGTCCAGGGATGCATCGGGAGCGGTCCGATCCGCAAGGTTGTTCCTGTCATCCCCTGCGCAGCATGAAGCGTTTCTCCCCGGAATCTGACAACTGCGCGTGCCGGGATCTTCTCTCCATTATTGAGAATTATTCTCAATATGATGCTGTTCCGGTCGTAATCCGGCGTGATTTTCAGCGCCTTGATATAGCAGGCGGGCACTTTTTCCATCCACACACTCTGCCAGATCCCGCTCTGGGGCGTGTACCACATTCCGCCGCGTTGAAGCGACTGTTTTCCTTTTGCATGGAAGGACGTATCCGAAAAGTCCTGTACAGTCACATGGATAAGGTTCTTTCCATCCCGAAGCAGCCTGGTGATATCCAGGCTGAAGGCAAGATACCCTCCGGTGTGCTTCCCGGCATTTTCTCCGTTGACATATACTTTGCAGATCTGGTCAACTGCGCCAAAATGAAGAAGATAACGTTCGTGATCCTCTTTGCGGAGCGTGAGCCGTTTTTCATAGTGGAGATATTCACCCGGCTGCAGGATCCGGTTTACCCCTGACAGCGGCGCTTCCGGAGAGAATGGAACCAGGATCTTACCATCATACTTTTGCGGCAAAGTATCTGATCCCGTAATCGCATAGTCCCACATGCCATTGAGATTCAGGTAGCTTTCTCTTACCATTTCAGGGCGTGGATATTCATCCAGCACATGTTCCGGGTCAATTGCCCTGCCCCATCTTGTCATCATGTATTCAACCCCGCCACTCTTATTCTTCTTATTTTTTCCTGCTTTTGATAAACGCAATCACGATAATTATCATGACTATGGCTCCTCCAACTATAAATGGATGGCCTGACATACCTATAAACATTATACCCTCCAATCTTATCGTCTGGATTGTTTTTTTTGTTAACTGGTTTAAACATATCACACAAATGATCACACTAACGTCACAGCAGAGTATTCAGGCTTCCCTTGACACCGGGTTTAGAAATGATACTATAGTATCATCATGACCAGACAAGAATGTAATCCGACTTTAGAAAAAATGGGCGCGGCTCTGGTTGAGCTGATGCGGGATCTTCCGTTCGACAAGATTACCGTCGATCAGATCACGAAGAAAGCGGGAACCGGCCGGGTCACTTATTTCCGGAATTTTTCATCCAAATCAGATCTCCTGTCCTACTACCTGCTCTGCCTGTACAAGCACTACTATGCGGAACACGGACACGGGGAGGGGATTCATGAAAAATCCCGGGATAATCTGTTGTGCCTGTTTCAGTTTTCCGAATCGATCCGGGAACTGCATATCCGAATCACGGATGCCGGGCAGGAAGCGGCCATTTTTATGGCGTATAAATATTCTTTTCTGGAGGAAGCGTCAGGTAACAGTGAGGAAGTCATCCGGAATGCACTGCTGGACTACGGGCTTTTCGGCGTGATCCATGAATGGATCCGCATGGGATGTGATCCCCCGGCTGCGGAGATGGTTGACAGAATTCTCTCTCTCATAAACCTAAGGAGGTAGGAAATGGCAAAAAAAGTTGTAATCGCTGGCGGCGGTGTTCTCGGAACACAGATCGGGCTGATCTGTGCATATCATGGATTTGATACGACCTTCTGGCTGCGCTCGGAAGGATCAATCGGAAGGACTCAGCCCAAGCTCGAACGATACAGCGCACTGATGCTGGAGGATCTGGCAAAAGCAAAAGCCATGGTCGGCAATCCCATGGGCGCATTTGTTTATCCGCGCGGACTGATCGCTGACTGGAAGAGTGCGACAGCGGAGAGCATCGACACACTGATTGCGCAGGGGAAAGAGAATTTCTCAAATCTCATTCACCTCGAGACCGATATGGCCAAAGCACTTAAGGGAGCATATATCGTGATCGAATCCATGTCAGAGGATCCGAAGGCCAAGATCGGCGTCTACGAAGCCATGAAGGATCTTCTCGATGAGAAGACGATCCTCTGCACCAATTCCTCGACACTCCTTCCCAGTATGTTCGCGGAGCACACCGGCCGTCCGAAAAAATACTGTGCGCTTCATTTCGCGAATACAATCTGGAAAAACAATACCGCCGAGGTCATGGGACATCCGGGTACTGACAAGGCAGTCTATGACCAGGTCGTGGAGTTCGCAGCTCAGATCGGTATGATCCCTCTGCAGCTGCACAAAGAACAGCCTGGCTACATCCTGAACTCCATGCTGGTTCCGTTCCTCTCCGCTGCACAAGCACTCTGGGCAAATGATGTGGCGGATCCGGAGACCATCGATAAGACCTGGGAACTTGCCACTTCCGCTCCGGCAGGCCCGTTTAAGATTCTGGATATCGTCGGGCTGGAGACTGCCTACAACATCAACCAGATGAAACCGGCGGCGCAGCAGGAAGGAACGCTTGAAAACCGCATGGGCAAGCTGCTCAAGGAGAAGATCGACAAAGGCGAGACCGGCGTCAATGCAGGCAAAGGCTTCTACGATTACAGAAAGTAATACCTTTCATTTCACAACCTGACATCCGGTGGTTCATCTATATCAATACAGAGAGGAGATTCTGCATGAGTATCAATGTAAAAGAGATGCCGAAACTTGGATTCGGGTTAATGAGGCTTCCGGAGACAGACGGAAAGATCGATCTGGAAGAAGTCTGCCGCATGGCAGATCTCTATATGGATGCCGGTCTGACATATTTTGACACAGCGTATCCCTACCATGGCGGCAGGTCGGAGGTTGCTCTGAGAGAAGCCGTTGTAAAGCGCTATCCGAGAGACTCTTTCACGATTGCGACAAAGCTTCCCATCTGGATCCTGAATAACAAAGAAGACAGAGACAAGATCTTCAATGAACAGCTTGAGCGTACCGGTTCAGACTATTTCGATTTCTATCTCCTGCACTCCGTAGAAGACGGAAACATTGAAAAGTATGAGAGCCTGGACTGCTTCAACTGGGGGCTGGAAAAGAAAAAAGAAGGAAAAATCAGACATTTCGGCTTTTCATTCCACGGGACACCAGAACTTCTCGTCCGGGTGCTGGATGCTCATCCAGAGATAGAATTCGTACAGATCCAGCTCAATTATGCGGACTGGGAAAACCCGGTAGTGCGTTCCGGGCAGTTGTATCAGATCCTGCATGAAAGAAATATCCCGATGATCATCATGGAACCGGCCAAAGGCGGAAATCTTGCCAGTCTGAAGCCGGAACTGGAAGAAAAGTTCAAAGCGCTTCGTCCGGATGCGTCCATCGCTTCCTGGGCATTTCGCTTTGTCGGATCTCTGCCGGGTGTCATGACGATTCTGTCAGGCATGACCCATGAAGACCAGATGAAAGACAACATCTCAACATTCACTCATTTTGAGCCATTGTCACAGGAAGAAAAAGAGACTGTGGAAGAAGTGCGCCGGATCATGACGGATATCCCCCTGATCGGCTGTACCTCCTGCAGATACTGCTGTGACGGATGTCCCATGAAGATCAGTATTCCGGATGTATTCCGCGCTCTGAATACCATGACACTGTACAATGATGTGTTCAGGCCAAAGGCTTATTACAACGGAATCGTGAGCAGCACATCCGGCGGCCGGGCTTCTGACTGTATCGCCTGCGGCCAGTGTGAAAGTGTATGTCCGCAGCATCTGCCGGTCATAGAGTTGATGCAGGAAGCTGCTAAAAAACTGGATGCCTGAGATACGGAAGACCGTCCGATCAGGATGAGGCAAGAGAAGCCAGAACTTTTTGAGACGATAAATAAGTTGGCGGCACGCTATATTTTGTGTCGCCAACTTTTTGTTTTCGTAACACCTCCTGTGTGACACTTGTGTGACAAATAGTTTTTTAGAGTATGTAAAATCAGCAAGAGTTTTTTATTTATCCAAGTACATCTTCGTCGGCAAGAGCAACCGCACCAATATTCCGGTGGATGATGAATTAAATGTCCTCAACGGAACAATATTCGTTGAACACTGCATTGTTAGATACCGCGACTACTTTGATTGGTGTGAAACCCCGAAATATATGTCAAACAGTGTACTGAGCACGAGTCAGCTCAAGGACATTGCCGCATACTGTGCGCAGAAGAATATCACGATCTTCGAATTCCTGTTCAATGTCATGAAATTTAAACCCGCCAATCCTGATGGGTATCCCGTCTTTATGGAGACCGAGACCGGCAGCGAAGACGATCCGGTCTGGTATCACCGCGGAGAATACTATGTGCCTTCGGGAAATGATGTTTTCGGTACGGTTTACCTTGTAACCGGCAAGAGCATTAACAAGAGCAGAAGCGGTGATTCCTGCAGGCTCGATTACGAAGGCATAAACGCCCTTAAAGTTACGAAAGATACGTCCAGTGTCAAACTGGCCAGCGGCGTTCTAAACTACAACTTAGGTATCATCTCTCATACGTACTATTATAATACCCCGATCTTTTTCAGGCCGGCAGCGTAAAGCCGGCCCGGTCATCAAAAAGGCTGAAATTCTTGTGTTATGATCAAGGATTTCAGCCTTTTTTGACTATGCAAAAGAGGGCGTTGTTAATCATGGTGACAGCGGCAGAGTTTTCCGTCTTGCTAGAACTTATATAAACGTGTTAATATTGCAAAAGCAAACAGATATCGGACCCTGGCAGACAGCAGAATATGAAAAAAGAAACCTGGAGGAATGGAGTATGAACAATAATAAGGAACTGACAAACAGCAATTTCGGCAAATGGGGCTGGAGTATGATTCTGTACACAGCTCTCCTGTATTACTTCTGGTCCGGAATCGGATCCGATGGACTGAATCTGTATCCGTCGGCATTCGCGGCTATGCATGGCTGGGATTCCAATCAGCTGCTCGGCTTCGCGACGCCTGCGGGAATTATCGCAGTCTTCGGAGGCATCCTGTTCGGCCGGCTGGTCATGAAGACTGGGATTAAGAAAATGAGCGGGTTTGCCCTCATCGTGACAGGTATTCTGTACGCAGTGTTCGGCTATGTTAAGAGTCCGATGATGTATCTTATCTGCCTGACGGCTTTTGTCTTCGTTTCGATGGCATTCGGTCTGATCTGCACGGCGTCTCTGATGGGAAACTGGTTCCCGCGAAAGAAGGGAATCGCACTTGGATGGGCGACCATGGGCGCACCGATCTGTACCGCAACATTTGTTGCGATCATGAGCGCTCTCTATGGGATGCTGGGGATTCCGAAAGCTCACATCGTCATGGGAGCTGTCATGATCCTTCTCGGAGTCTTGTCCTTCTTCTGGGTGAAAAATGAACCTTCTGAGGTCGGTGCTTACCCGGATAATCTCCCGGACGGGGCAGAAGCTTACAAGGCGCAGATGAAAGAGATGGCTGAGTACAAAAGTCCGTTTACCGTTGGAAGACTTCTTCGCGATAAGGATATGTGGCTGATCGCTGTCGGATTCGGCATGCTCTGGATGGTAACGGTCGGCGTTGTCTCCCAGTTTGTACCGCGTATGATCAGCGTCATGGCACCTGCCATCGGTCCGGATGCAGCTCAGAAGAAAGCTCTTCTGATGCTGACGATCGCCGCTGTAGTCGGAATTGCCGGATCCTATTTCTGGGGCTGGCTCGATCAGAAGATCGGAACAAAGCTGGCAAGCGCCGTTTATTCCCTGAGCTATATCGTAGCGCTTCTTCTGCTCATTTTCGCAAAGGTGGAGATCCTTACCTATGTCGCAATCATTTTTGTCGGACTCGGAATCGGCGGACTGCTGAACCTGATGCCGTCTCTGGTTATCTCGGTGTACGGGCGGAAGGACTTTGCAGCCGCAAATGCCCTGGTATCCCCGATCGCTTCTCTGATCCAGAAGGGGGCCTTCATCATTATGGCAGTTGCACTGTCCGCTTCCGGCGGAGATTATACGATGCCCTATCTGATCTTTATCGGAATTGACGTGGTCGGACTGATTCTGATCCTGATGGTAACCAACGGATGTAAGGGAACAAAATAAATATTCTGGTTCAGATAATATGACAGTACTGCCTGCAGCGCCTCCGCGGAGGCGCTGTCCTTCTTAATTTGAGGTAATTGTCCTGTCATTTTGTTAATTTGTTATTCCATTCACATACTCTTTATGGTAGAAATATATTGTACAAAATATGTATTTCCGCGTCGTTCGGCAGGCTAATTTTTGTTATTTATGCCTAATCGATTATGCCGGATAGTATTCGCTCCGGCTGCCGTCTTCAGATCGCGGTTTTGTATATGTAGTATGTAAGTAAGTGTTACTGTCGGACAGCACATTTAAGGAGGTTATTGGTATGGGTGGACTGAATTCCGCCGCAGTTGCGAAGATCAAAGAGATCTGCAGCAGGTACACAGATGAGAAGACACCTTTGATGATGATTCTCAGCGACATTCAGAATGAGTACGGCTATATCCCGCTGGAAGTGCAGGAGATCGTCTCACAGGAAACCGGTATTCCGGTAGCTGAGATCTACGGAGTTGTTACTTTCTA
>Ga0256405_10006443_pt1 | contig 18758 bp, 13 predicted proteins | sample RumenRJG_02DNA_FD_189096 | JGI IMG/M metagenome (GOLD analysis project Ga0256405, IMG submission 189096) | Bovine rumen microbial communities from Lethbridge, Alberta, Canada - RJG_02 | ecosystem: Host-associated > Mammals > Digestive system > Stomach > Rumen | place: Canada: Alberta... | reverse complement strand
TAAATGAAAACGTCCTTTAATCCCCCATCTGAGATGGGGGAACAGGCGAAGCCGTAGCGTTGCCTAGAGTACCAGAAAAGAAAAACCTCCGATGTTACAATACAGTGGGTTCGCAACCACAGAATGTAGCAAAGGAGGTATCCAAGTGGACAATCAAAGTATACAACATACCAGATGGAACTGCACGTATCATATTGTGTTTATTCCGAAATATCGGAGACGAATTATGTACGGCAGCAATAAGAGGGATTTGGTAGAGATTATCAAAAAACTGTGTGAGATGAAAAATGTGCCGCTCATAGAGGGACGTGTTTGCACGGATCATATTCATATGTACGTAGCAATACCGCCCAAACTGAGCGTTTCAGAATTTATGTCGTATCTGAAAGGGAAAAGTTCGCTGATGTTCTTTGACCGGCATCCGGAGCTACGGCCGAAATGGTCAGACCGGCATTTCTGGGCAAGAGGCTATTATGTTTCTACGGTAGGGAATGTAAACGAAGAGACAATCAGGAATTATATCAGAGAACAGGAAGAGAACGATAAACTTGAGGATGGAGTAAAGAGCCGCTAATAGCGGCCGCCAGCACAAAGTGTGTTGCGAACCCCGCCTCAGGCGGAACCAGTACAATGCCGCGGAGCGGCCAATAGTAAACCCCCATTTGTAATGGGGGTTGGTAACTTAGAGCAGTTGTTCAAGTTTTATGACATCAGGGGGTATGAAAAGTATGAATTGCTATTACTGTGGTTCTCCGCTTCCTCAGGGAGGCAGATTCTGCCAGGAGTGCGGCAAGGAGCAGCCGGCCATGCAGGCACCTTCCGCTGTGAATGATCAGTACGGTCAGGGCAGCCAGGGCGGATATCAGGGAAATTATGACTACAGCGGTGCCGGAAACGGCCAGCAGTCTTACGGCGGCCAGCAGTCTTACGGCGACCAGCAGTACGGCGGCCAGCAGGCCTACGGCGACCAGCAGTACGGCGGCCAGCAGTCTTACGGCGGCCAGCAGGCCTACGGCGGCCAGCAGTACGGTGCGCTTCCGGCGGCCCAGGGAGCCGTTTTTGACATCGGGCAGGTTCCGCCGCCCCGGGGGATCACCCCGCTGAAATCGAACCGCGGACTGCTGATGTACATTCTTCTGTGCGCGGTGACCTGCGGTATTTACGGCCTGTTCTTTATTTATAAGCTGGCAGAGGACATCAACACAGCATGCGCCGGCGACGGCAGCCCGGCGATCGGCGGTCTCGGCGAGTATATCGGTTATTCGCTCCTGACCTGCGGTGTCTACAGTTCCTGCTGGACCTTCAATCTGAACAACAGGATGAAGGCGAATGGCAGGCGTTACGGTGTCAGCATTGAGGATGACGGAACGTCGATCCTGCTCTGGAGCACCGTCGGAGCTATGCTCTGTGGTCTCGGGCCGCTGATCGCGATGCATAAGATGTGCAAAAACGCGAATGCGATCTGCGAGGCGTACAACAGATACAATAATCTTGTCTGACGATACGGCAAAGCAGAAATGCAGAACAGGAGTTTATGAAAATTTGTCAGAGATGCGGGACCCGGCTTCCGGAAGGAGCCGGGTTTTGTACAAGATGCGGGGCACCTGCCGGAAGAAGGAACGGCCCCCGGCAGGCACCGGGAGTATTTCATTCACTTGAGACCAGTCAGCAGGAGATTTCCGGTGATGAGGAACCGCGCACCGAGCAGCTCCCGCGGGAGTATGTCCCGGGACAGCAGAGTGAATACGGACCGTACGGACAGGGACAGGATCAGCAGAGACAATATCAGCAGGGAGTGAACCCTCAGGGGCAGAGATCAGCCCAGGGGTATCTCCGGGAAGCTGCGCTGCCCCTGGCAGTCTATGTATTTGCCGCAGTGAATATTCTCCTGTTCCTGATCGTGGAGCTGACCGGCGGAAGCGATGACATCGGAAATATGATCCGCTGGGGAGCGGTGTTCGGCCCGCGGATCGTTGAAAAAAAGGAATACTGGAGATTTCTCTCCGCCGCGTTCCTCCATTTCGGCATCGCCCATATTTCCAACAATATGCTGGTGCTGTTTGTGATGGGGCCGCAGCTTGAACGGGTGCTGGGCCATCTGAAATTCGCACTTTTCTATCCTGTGAGCGCCGTGGCGGCAAATATCATCGCTTTTTTCATTCAGTTTTCGGAGATGGACTACAGGGTCAGCGCAGGAGCCTCCGGAGCGATCTTCGCAGTCTGCGGAGGGCTGCTCTGGGCCGCCCTCAGGAACCACGGCAGGGCCGGGACCCTTGCGGTCAGACAGATCCTTGTCTTTACAGTCCTTTCCATGGCCTACGGACTGACAGGTGAAGACGTGGACAATACGGTCCACATCGCGGGGTTCGTGATCGGATTTCTGCTGAGCATCCTTCTGTTCAGACCGGAAAGGAACTGACGGAGAGAGAAACCGAATAACAAAGGAGGAAAAGAACTTGAAGTACTGTTCGAACTGCGGAGCGGAACTGATGCCGGGCTCCTCCGTTTGTCCGCGCTGCGGCCAGGCAGCTTTCCCGGCATTTCAGGAGCACTGGACGATCCATGAGGTCAAGGCGGCCGGGCACAGTGCATTTAAAAGAAACTACTGGAACAGTGTCCTTGCCGGAGTGATCTTCAGCGGAAGCGCGGCGATCGCATCCCAGCTGAATCCCATCCGGCTGCACATTGTTGACAAAGAGAGTGTGGAGAATCTGGAAGTGAATATCATCGTGATCCTGCTCTTTGCTCTTGTGGTACTGGTGAGCACAGCCGTCACGGTGGCGGTGGACGCCTTCGGCGCGGAAATGCTGCGTCACGCCAGCATGAACTTCATGAGAGTCAACCAGAGCAGGAATGCGGGGCTGGATTCTCTGAGCGCCTTTTCTCCTTATCTGCACAAGGTCCATGTGCTGTTTATGAAAAACCTCTTCATTTTTCTCTGGAGCTGTCTGCTGATCATTCCCGGGATCATCAAGAGCTATGAATACAGGATGGTCCACTATATCCTCCAGGAGCACCCGGAGATCACATGGCAGGACGCGCTGCAGAGATCAGGCGAAATGATGGACGGAAACAAAATGCAGGCATTTCTTCTGGATCTGTCTTTCATCGGATGGGCCCTGCTTACACTGATCACCTGCACGATAGCGGGGTTGTTCTACATGATGCCCTACAAAATGAATACGGATGCAGCTCTTTATGAGTGGATCAAACGTGAGAAAGGAATGTGCTGACTGTCATGAATGTTGAAGACATCCTGATGGAACTGAAAAGAAAGGCGGGGCAGGACCCCGCGTTTCTTTTAGCTCTTCTGGAAACAGAAAACCACCCGAATTCTCTGTCGGAGTTCTGCCGGCTCAGTACAGAGGCAGGGTTCCCGCTCTATGAAATGGACCTCATCGAAGCCGGGGAAGCGGCTTATGCCGCCATGAAGCGGAGCACCAACGGCGGCGGCGAGAACTCCCCGGCGCTGGAATACCAGGAGGACTACTACGCCATGTTCCTGGCGGAACTGAAGACAATGCAGTAAGATCATTTTAGGAAAACGGACATCAGGTCCGGGAGGTGCACCATGAAAGTTTCTTTTCCGGTGGCGTCCGTCTTCGGCGCGCTTCTGACATTCATCCAGATCGTGAACCTGATCTGGAGATATGTTGTCACAGGGTATCCCGTCATACCTTTCACTCTTGCCGCAGATATTATATCGGTCCTCTGTATGGGTGTGCTGACCGCGGGACTGTTTCTCCGGCAGCGGAACGTGATGATCACGGGGCCTCTGCTGCTTGAAAGCCTTGGCAGCCTGCTTTATCTTGTGATGGTGATCCTGGATACCGTATTTCACATAAGGCTGATCTTCCCGGGCTTTTTCAGGGCAACCCTGGACTGGACCATCGGACTTACAGGTTATGCTCTGACGGGATTCCTGAGCTGGTTCTTTCTGCTGATCACAGCGGTAAACTGCTTTAACGATCCGGATTCCAGGGAACTGAAAGGAAGCAGGCTTTTCTGGGCAGCCCCGGGCTGGCTCGGGTTCATCCACACCCTTGGCAGGCTGATCGGGGCAAGCGTTCTCGGAGGATTTCCGGGGGGGCTGATCAGTCTGTTTCTGGAGGTGCCGTTCCTGTTTCTCCTTGGCTGGTGGCTGACGCATCCTTATGCTGCTCCGCCGCAGGCGGCGCTGAAGTATACTGCGATGCAGGCTGCGTCACAGCAGAGACAGGGGTATGCCCTCCCTGCAGCACCGCAGGCACCGGGATACGAACGACCGGCAGCACCGCAGCCGGTCCATGCGGCTTTCTGTCCCTTCTGCGGGCAGAAGCTGGAGCCGCAGCACGCGTTTTGTCCTGCCTGCGGGAGACCGGCGTCCCTGGTGAGCCCGGCAGCAGGCGGAGCCAGGTATGCGGCCCCGTCCGCCGAAGCGGATATTCCCACCGGGGGACTGAAGGTGCTCTGTTTCCTTGCGCCCGGTGTGGGGCTGATCCTTTACCTTGTGTGGAAAGATACCCTGCCCGCAAAGGCCGGAGCCTGCGGAAAAGCAGCCATCTGGGGAGGCATTTTCTGGATCGTGGCGACGATCCTTCTGACAGTCCTGTCCGTGCTGATCCCGCTGATCATCATCGGGGTATCAGTGAGATTCTGAGGATCAGGATCCGGCCCGTCATCTGGAAAGACAGAGAAAGGAAGAAGAGGATATGGCGTTTTGTCCGAACTGCGGAAACCGGATACCGGACGGAGCGAAGTTCTGCACAAACTGCGGAACGAATCTCGTTGAGGAAGATAAAAAGAAAAAGGGGATCCCTGCGGCAGCGGGGATCCTGGCTGTCCTGATGCTCCTTGCGGTGCTCTGCGGAGGCGGATTCTTTCTTTACAGCCGTCAGCCGTCAGTCCGGATCAGAAGATATCTGAATCTCGGAATGAAATACCTGGCTGAGGAAAAATACGATGAGGCGGTGCTGGCTTTTGAGAAGGTCATCAGCATCGATCCGAAAAGATTCGAAGCCTATGAAGGAATGGCGGATGCCTATGAAGGAGAGAGAGATTACCTGAAAGCAGTCAGAGCGCTGGAGCAGGGAGTGGAAGCCGCAGAAGACGGGGAACCGTCCCGCAGTGTCGGGAAAAGAATGACGGAGTATTACATGATCCTGGCGGAAGAAGCCTTCGAAGCGGGGGAGGGAGACCAGTCCGCGGATTTCTACGAAAAAGTGGAGGAACTGGAGCCGGAGGACCCTGAGACTGCGGAATGGCTGGAAGTGAACCGCATGAGATTTCTCATTACAGGCCGGCTGGACCTGAACAGTTCCAGAGAGGATTATATCAGGGCTTACCGGGAAGCTTTCCGGGACGCGAAGAAATTCCATGAGGAGCAGACCGCGGAGCGTCTCTCTCAGGAAACTCATACACAGGAATCCGAGATCCCGTACAATGGCATCTCATATACGCTGTGCGATATCACAGGAGACGGGATCAGGGAACTGATCGTCGCGCAGGTCACAAACAAACATTCGGAAACGATCCGGATCTACAGCCTGACTGACGGGAAACCGTATCTGATGGGAGAAACGTACGGGGACACTGTGGACAGTATCTGTGCCGGCTGCCGTTCAGGCTATCTGTACTGGAGCGGGTATAAAGGATCTTACGGTCTGTATTACAAGGAATGGAACGGAACGGTGTTCTCCGACAGCACGCTGTTTGAGGGGACCTGGGACTACTGGGAACGGGGGGAGGGACCGAAGGAACCCCTGTCTTTTGAAGAACTGGGAGAATATTACGACCAGTCCCGGATCACGGATCATCCCGCAGAATGGGTGCAGATCGGTTCCTTTGATTTTTACACGGAAGAGCATGACCTTGAAATGTATGACGGAAAAGGCGCGGCTGCGGCATATAAACCTCTTCTGGATATGTATTATTCCTGTCTTTTCCGCGTGTGGCCCTTCCTGGACGAACAGAACGGGGAGGACCCCTGCGACCCGGACAGCGTGAGTTACTTATGGACTATGTTCAGGAACGATTTCAGTCTTGCTGACGCGGGCTATCTTCTCCGGGACCTGAATCAGGACGGCATTCCGGAGCTGATCATGACAACATCCCGGTGGGCAGAGGACGGAACAGGCGTGGATCTGTATACCATCAGGGACGGGAAGATCGTGCATCTTTCCACCAGCGGTGAAAGGTACCGCTTCATGATCAGGGCGGACGGGGCAGTCATCGAAGACGGTTCCGGCGGGGCGATGTTCCACAGTACAGAAGTTTTTGTCCTGGACAGCAGTCAGCAGTTGAAGCTGGTGCAGACACTGCAGATCGACGGCAACCGCGATCCGGTGAATCCGTATTTTACCGGGCCTGATGAAAAGCATCTTGCCGGCATTTCCGAAGCGGAAGCGAAAGAGATCATGGCCCGGGACATGCAGGGGGCGCCGTTTATCCCTGTCCCGATCCAGGAGTACGGAGTCAGTCCGTATGCGGATCTGTGGGAATATGATTACAGCCGGTAGTCGCCGGAGATCTGCCGGGGAGTAAACAGAAAAATATACTGTCAGCACTGTATGCGGGATCAGGAAAGGTATCATTTTCCGCTGTTATTATATTATAATGGCATAAGAGTGCTTTTTACTGTTTATTGCTGAAGATCAGGAAAGAGACTGTTTACGGAATAGAGGGGAACTATGTATTGTCAGCATTGCATGCAGGATCAGAAGAGAAAGGGACGTTTCTGCATCTACTGCGGAAAGGATCTGACGGCGCAGAACGCTCCGCACCAGCTTCCTGTGGGGACGCGGCTGCAGGACCGGTATGTGGTCGGTGCGGCCATCGGCCAGGGCGGCTTCGGGATCACCTACGTCGGCCTGGACCTCAGGATCCGTAAGAAGATCGCCATCAAGGAATACTTTCCCAGAGGGCTTGTGGACCGGAGAGAGGGAGATACAGACATCTCTGTCACAGCAGGTACCGAGAAAGTCTACTTTGACAAAGAGAAAAAGCGCTTCCTCCAGGAGGCGGAGATCCTGGCAAAATTCTCCGGAGAGAGGAACATCGTCGGGATCAGCGACAACTTCGAGGAGCACAACACGGTCTACATCGTCATGGAGTTCATCGACGGGATCCGGCTGGACGAATACCTGGAACAGCAGGGAAAACTGCCCTTTGAGAAACTGTTCCGTCTGTTCTCTCCGCTGATGCAGAGCCTGTCCCGGGTGCATTCCACGGGACTGATCCACAGGGACATCAGCCCCCAGAACATCATGGTCCTGCCTGATGAGACGCTGATCCTGCTGGATTTCGGTGCCGCGAGGGAATACGGAGAGTCAAAGGAGACCAGTCTGTCTGTGATCCTGAAGCACGGGTATTCTCCTTCAGAGCAGTATATGAGCCACGGCCGTCAGGGGCCGTGGACGGATGTTTACGCGCTGTGCGCCACGATGTACCGGATGCTGACAACGGTGATGCCGCCCACGGCTGTGGAGCGGATGGCCTCTGACAAACTGGAGAAGCCCTCGAAGCTCGGGGCGGAGATCAGCCCGGCAGAGGAAGAAGTGCTGCTCCACGGCATGGCCCTGGATATTGAGAACCGGATCCAGTCCATGGAGGAGCTGCACAGGGAGTTCGAGAGCGCTTCGGAAAAAGGAAGAGCTTACCGCTACCGCGGAAAGAATCCACAGAAGAAGAGCGGAAAAGCAGGGCTGGCAGCGCTGTTTCTGATCCCTCTCCTTCTCGCTGGTGTCGGCGCTTTCCTGTTTTTCGGCGGGAAAAAGGATGACGCGGCTGTATCTGTGATCGGCGCGGATGCGGAAGAAGAATGGGATGAGGAAGACAGTTCCGGAAAGGCAGGGGAGCAGGCAGCTGCGAAAAAAGCAGACATACCGGAGGGCTTTACTGTAGAAGAGCATCCCATACTGCGCTCAGCAGATTCCACCTACTACAACGACTGTTTCGGTGTAGAAAATAATTCCGGGAAAAACGTCAAGGCAGAGCTGATCTGCAATGCGTATGATGCTGAGGGCAATCTGCTGGAATCCAAGACCGGGAAACTGGATCCTCTCGGGGACAAGGAAAAGAGCTATGTCTACGCGATGTTTTCGGATAAGGAGCATAAGATCGATCACGTGGACTACAGTCTCCTGGTGTCGGACACTGACGCCGTTCCCGCACTGAGTTCTCTGAAGGTCACAGAGCAGGATACCGGTAAGGGGATCGTCGTTACTGCGGAACATACGGGAGAGGAGCCGCTGGCATCGCTGCAGATGCAGGCTCTGTTCCTGAATGAAAACGGGGAAGCGGTACTTTACAGCAGCGCGAACATCGCAGGCGCAGCGGGCAAACTGAGAAAGGGCGAGATCTGGAGCGCTGCAGTGGCCTGCTCAAAACCCTACAGTTCCGTTCAGTATGCACTGACAGGAAAAAAAGAACAGGATAACGGCAAACAGCCTGTGATCTCACCGGAGCTGTTCAGCGTCGAGTGTCAGGACGGGATCTTCAAATCGACCTGTTATCCTGTCGTGACCAACAGATCGGACAAAAACGCCACTGTCAAAGTAAATGCCGTGGCGCACGGGGAAGATGGAGTACCGGTCTTTGCAGGGACCGGAGAGATCTATGCCATCGGACCGGGAGAGACAACGGTGGTTCCCGTGCTTCTCACAAACTCTCTTCCGGATGGCAGACTGGAGTTCCGGGTCAGCGCAGCAGAGACAGACAACAGAAGGAGCGCCATCGCAGACCTGGTCCTGGAAACAAGAAAAGAGAGCAAAAGCGTTCTTACCGCGATTACGAATTACGGAAGCGGTACTGCGGAGTCAGTGCATATATTTGCGCTGTTCCGGGACGCGGAGGGAAACCTGGTCCACGCGCGGGATGAGTGGCTGGTCGCCAGTATGGAACTGGGGGCCTCAAAAATTATCCAGATCGATTCGCCTAAGGAATTTGATCACGCGGATTTCTATGTCTCAGGATATAAAACCGGCCTGGAGCCCGGACCGGGGCTGAACCTCAGGCCTTCCGAAAATGAGCCGTCAAAGCTTGCGGGGGCAGTATATGAAAAACCCAAAGCGGAGACCATCATCGAAGGAATGGATATGGTGTGGGGCACGCTCAACAAAGGAGAAGGTGCGGAAAACTTTGTCTTCTTTATCAACAAGGAACTGGACTTCGGGGGTTATTACAGGGTCTCTTCCGGCAGAATGTCAGGCAGCGTAGGAAAGCTCTGGGAAGGAAGCCAGAAGGAGTATATGGCCGGAGACACACCGGTGACCCTCCAGGAATATGTCATCGAAGGCAACAGTGAAGGAGAGACTTCCTCTGTCTTTATCGCCATCGACGGAGGAAAAGCAGGCCAGGAGGATCCGCCCGGAGGCCCGTCTCTTCTGCAGCTGCCGGATATGGAGGAGGATCACGCGGAGACCATTTCGGAGAACGATGCGGCCAGACAGGTCGCCGTAAATATGACGGAGTTTTTCTTCGGCAGTTACTGATCACAGAAGAGCGGAGGAAACGCGGTTCGTCCGGTTTCAGCTGCTGCCTGTCGGAATACAGGAGTCCTGCACAGAAAACCGGGATATAATAATAACGTAAACAGGGCAGTGTTATCGATCATCTGAAAGCAGGAGGGAGTTCTCGATGAAAATGATCAAAAAAAAGCTCTTGCTTCTGGCTGCAGCCGGCTGTTTTCTGATCTCAGGCTGCCGGAGTCCGCAGGCATCGGCGGAAGTCCGCAGCACTGCCGCAAAGGAAACTATGCGGCAGGAGACGGAGACTTCAAATGACAAGGGAGGGGAAGAGATGGAAAACATGGAAAGCATGGAACTGACTGATCAGGAGAAAAGACTCCTTTGCGAGATCTATCCGATGGAAGAGCGCATTATGGAAGGAAGGCTTTTCAACTACCAGAAGAATACGGTGACCGGTTTCCGCGCCGGCATGGACTATCTTGCCCGGAAATATCCCGGATATGATTTTGAGGCGCTTTCCATCACACCTGCCTCAAAATTTGATCCCTGGATGATCGTCCGGATCCAGAGCGGAGATGCCGGGATCTGGGAGCTCAAGGTGACACCTGAAAAAGAGGGCTTTTCTTTTGCGGATACTTTTTACAATGCGCTGATGCAGGAAAAGTATGACAGCATGGTGGAGGAGCTGTTGAAGGCAGCGGGCTTCGAGGTGCGCTCTTATACGGTTTTTACAGCTCCGCAGGAGAAGACGGGACCGGAGACAACAGTGGAGGAACTGCGGGAAAGCAGGCTTCCGAGGATGACCCATCTCTTTATTCAGAAGCCGGAGAATAAGGAGGCTCAGGACGAAACGGCGGAGGCAGTGCAGTCAGCACTGAAGAACGCCGGGGTCTACGGTAATTACATCCTGTATTTCGTCCCCGGCGGGCTGGTCCTCGATGCGGAGGAACTGGAGAAGCAGAGGCTGCAGATGGAAAGCAGAGCCTTCAGCTGCCACGATGTGAAGTGAGGAGGGATGAGCAATGGCATTGACGACCGAACAGGTCCTTCTCCTCAACAATCTCATGTATATGTCAGGGGACGGGGATCCTCTTTACGCTGCTTCCGCCTATGAGGGTCAGACCATCGAAAGCTGGCTCAACAGCATCGACACGAACAGTCTGGTCTCGGACAAAAACTACGGAAGCTATATGAACGGTGATGACTGGAACAACATCATCGAGGCAGTTAAAAGTGACGACACTCTGATGAATATGACGGTAAAGACCACCCACACGGACTGGGACACAGGCGGCGGCGGGGGGTACAGTGCCGTATTTGTCAGCGAAAACTCAGGGGAGGCTGTGGTGGCCTTCAGAGGGACTGCCAGCAACGAATGGAAGGATAATTTCACCGGAGGCAACGTCACTGACACCGCGCAGCAGAAAAACGCACTGAGCTGGTACAAGGAAGTCTATGAAGAGTACGGACTGGACAGCTATGACGTGACTGTGACAGGGCACTCCAAAGGGGGAAACAAAAGCAAGTATATCGCGCTTCTGGACGACACCGTAGATCACTGCGTTTCGTTTGACGGACAGGGCTTTTCCGACAAGTTCATGGCCCAGTACAAGGACCAGATCGCAGCGCGTCAGAATGTCATTGAGAACCACAACGTCGATTACGACTATGTGAACCTTCTCCTGAACGATGTTGGGGAAACGACTTTTTATAAAGGACAGGATCTGGGGGAAGGAGGTTTTCTGGAGAACCACTGTCCCAACACCTTCATGAAATTCGGCGAGGGCGGGTCTTTTGAGATGGTAGTGAATCCCGAGGGACAGGGGAAGGAAATGCAGGCCCTGGACCAGTTCCTGAATTCCTACCTGCGTTCACTCTCGGATTCGGAAAGAAACGGCGCCCTGGAGCTTGTGAACGCCCTGATCGACGATGCTTTTTCCATGGATGACGACATGTCGATGCAGGACAAGCTGGACGTGTTCATGAAGACGGTCGCGGATCCGGGCAGGAAAGACGATATTGCCCGGCTTCTCGCCTACGCGATCAAGTACGAGCAGGAGAATCCGGAGCTCGCGAAGGAAATAAAGAGCGTCCTGAACAAGTTCGGGATGGACGGGGCTGTCGAGTATATTGACCTTGCCCATGAAGTGCTGAACTTCGAGATCAATGAGAAGATCGGGCCATTCACCATACATCTCACTTTTGACGATATACTTGCCATCGCTACCGGTGCGGCAGGCGCAGCGGACAAACTGATGGAATGGCTCAGCAAGATCCCGGGAGTCGACAAGGACTGGATATTCAACAAACTGGCAGAGTTTATCAAGGATAAATGCGGGATAGAGCTTACAGCGGATCAGCTGCGCGCGCTGCTCGGCATCCTCCAGCAGGTCAGCGACGATCTTGACGATGTGAAGATCCATAAGGACGGCTCGGATATCACAGTGGATTCTCCGGCCGTTCTGCCGCCCGGCAGTACAGGAGCTGTGATCGGAGTCACTGCGGCAGGAAACCACAGGATCTTCGTGAAGCCCCAGGAGATACGCGCTGCCGCAAAGCTTCTGGAAACTGCAGCAGGGATGCTTTCAGGGGCCCGGGACGATGTCCAGTTCCAGAACGCGAATCTCCGTTTTAAGATCGCCTGCATGAAGCGGATCCGCGAGCGGCTGAAGGAAACGGAAGAGAGTCTGCAGCTCCTGAGCACAAGGACCAGGAGTCTTTCCGAAGCACTGACGGAGATCGCGGTGCTCTGTGAGAACACGGAGAACCAGAATACAGGGATGCTGGATCCGGAGCACTTATGAGTTGAAGGAGTCACGATATGAGAAGACGGTTTCTGATTTTTATTCTCTGCATTGCCGCGCTGCTTTCTGCCTGCAGGGAATCTCCTCAGACAATGATGAAAAAGCAGCTTGACCTGGGACAGAAGTACCTCGTTGACAAGAATTATGAAGAAGCACTGCTCTCATTCCAGCTGGTGCTTGACCTCGATCCGAAAGTGATCGAAGCCTATGAGGGCATCGCCGAGATCTACAGTGCCAGCGGTAAGGACCGGGACGCTGCCCGCGTGCTGGAACAGGGAATAGAAGCGGTAGGGATAGAGAATGTATCGGAGGAGCACCTGGATATCATACTGAACCTGTACCGCGGCATAGCGGAAGGAGCGGAAGCCGGCAAAAACAGAGACCGTGCGATCGAACTCTACACGAGAATGCTGGAGCTCAGGGAGGACGCGGAGATCACTGCCAGATTGGAAGCACTGAAAGAAGAAGAGAGAAAGGCCGCCGAACTGGAAAACAGAAGAGAAGAGCTTGAGGATATGTCAAAGGCAATCACCATGGCCGCCATAGAGGGGACAGATTATGATTTTCACAATGATCTGATCCTCAGCGAAGAGTTCCTCGATCTGACGGACAGTCTGGAAGAGCCGTATATTTTCCCGACAGAAAACGGACTCTATATCGGTGTGTACCCGGGCGGCTATATCTACTATGGTACGATGTCCGGCGACGTGCGGCAGGGACACGGTCTCTGGTTTTACGGAGACATAAAGGCCATTACAGTTGCCGATACCTGGTGGGACCACGACCGGCCGAACGGGAAAGCGACGATCACAAGGACGATCAACGAGGCGGATCTGTACATAAACTGAAAGGATTGTGACCTGGGGCCAAAATGTCGGAAAATGGTTTCATGCACAGGCCCTACTGGAAAAACTGCGGCAGATGTATTATAGTATAAAAGTGGCAGAATAAGGAAAGACCATTTGCCGGAGGCGTTATGAAATCACTTGAGATCGAGGCGTCCCTTCAGAACCTGGATCAGGTGCTGGAGTTCCTGGAGGAACAGCTTTTTGATGCGGGCTGCTCCATGAAAGCGGCCATGCAGCTTCAGCTGGCAGCGGAAGAGATTTTTGTGAATATCGCGAGCTATGCCTACGGGTCGGGAACAGGCACTGCCCGGATCCAGGTGGAGTTCGAACAGGCACCTCGTGCAGTGAAGGTTACTTTTACTGATGCCGGTGTACCCTATGATCCTCTGAAGAAAGAGGATCCGGATGTGACTCTCAGCGCTGCGGAGCGGGAGATCGGCGGCCTCGGGATCTTCATCACGAAAAAAAGCGTGGATGATATCAGCTACGAGTACCGGGAAGGGAAGAATATCCTGACATTAAAAAAGTATTACTGAGGATCGGGTCCTTCCCAGGGCGGAATAGTGCATTTGAATGGCGGAAATGATGCATTGACTTGACTCTCTTCTTCGTGTATAATAGTGTGGTTGAAAAAAAGAACGGCACAGACGAAGAGAGTAAGAGCCGGAGAAAGCAGCAGCGAGCCGGGGATGGTGGAAGCCCGGTGCGAGTATACGGTTCCGAAGATCACTTCCGAGCTGCGCTCCTGAACAGCCCGGTCTTTCCGGGGATCAGTAGGAAGCGCCGTCCTGCCCGCGTTAAGGGAATGGAAACACATGTGCAGGTGGTACAGCGAAACGGAGCTTTCGTCCTTCATGGGACGGAAGCTTCTTTTTTTCACATCAGGAAAGCGCTGCACCGCAAAAAAGTAAGAAGGAGAGACCGGCTTATGTACAGAAAAGTTCCGACAGACCTGAACTTTGTAAAGAGAGAGGAAGAGGTCGAGAAGTTCTGGGACGACAACCGAATCTTTGAGAAGTCAGTGGAAAAGCGTGAGGGCTGCCCGACCTACATGTTCTACGACGGTCCGCCCACTGCGAATGGAAAGCCCCACATCGGCCATGTTGAGACCAGAGTCATCAAGGACATGATCCCGCGTTATCATGCCATGAAGGGCGAGCAGGTCCCGAGAAAAGCCGGATGGGACACCCACGGCCTTCCGGTAGAGCTGGAAGTGGAGAAGGAGATCGGCATCGAGGGAAAGGATCAGATCGAAGCCTATGGCATCGAGCCTTTTATCCAGAAGTGCAAGGAATCCGTCTGGACCTATAAGGGAATGTGGGAAAAGTTCTCCGGCAAAGTGGGCTTCTGGGCGGACATGAACGATCCCTATGTGACTTATTACGACGATTACATCGAATCCGAGTGGTGGGCTCTCCAGGAGATCTGGAAAAAGGGACTGCTCTACAAGGGCTTCAAGGTGGTCCCCTACTGCCCGAGCTGCGGAACACCGCTTTCTTCCCACGAAGTGGCGCAGGGATATAAAACACTGAAGGAACGCTCTGCGGTGGTCCGCTTCAAGGTAAAGGGTGAGGACGCGTATTTCCTCGCCTGGACCACGACCCCCTGGACCCTGCTCTCCAACATCGCGCTCTGTGTGAACCCGAGGGAGGAGTACGCGAAGGTCAAGGCTGCTGACGGATACACCTACTACATGGCGAAAGCGCTTCTCGACACGGTGCTGGGACCGCTGGCAAAGGAAGGCCAGCCCGCGTACGAGATCCTGGAGACCATGCCCGGCAGCGCCCTGGAGTACAGGGAGTATGAGCCGCTGTACAGCTGTGCTGCAGACGAGGTGGCGAAGCAGCACAAGAAGGGCTTCATTGTCTACATGGATGACTATGTCACCATGGAGGACGGCACCGGCATCGTCCACATCGCTCCTGCATTCGGTGAAGACGACGCCCGTGTCGGCAGAAAGTATGACGCAGCTTTCGTCCAGATGGTGGACGACAAGGGAAGACTCAAGCCCGAGACCGGCAAGTTTGACGGAATGCGCTGCAAGGCCACGGAGAAGGAGATCGCCGCCGGCGCGGTGAACGCGGATCCCGAGGTCCTGAAGGATCTGGACGAAAGAGGCATCCTCTACAGCGCCCCGAAGATCGAGCATGACTATCCGCACTGCTGGCGCTGCGATACGCCGCTCCTCTATTACGCAAGAGAGTCCTGGTACATCGAGATGACAAAGGTGCGGGACGACCTTGTGCGGAACAACAAAGAGATCAACTGGGTCCCCCAGAGCATGGGTGAAGGCCGTTTCGGAAACTGGCTCGAGAACATCCAGGACTGGGCCATCTCCAGAAACCGCTACTGGGGCACACCGCTGAACATCTGGGAGTGTCCGGACTGCGCGAACCGCCTGTCTGTCGGTTCCAGAAAGGAACTGGCGGAGCTGTCCGGCGATCCGGCAAATGAGAAGATCGAGCTGCACCGTCCTTATGTGGACAATGTCTTCATCAAGTGCCCGAAGTGCGGCGGAAGCATGCGCCGTGTGCCGGAAGTCATCGACTGCTGGTTCGACTCCGGCGCGATGCCTTACGCGCAGCTTCATTATCCTTTTGAGAACAAGGAGCTGTTTGAGAAGTGGTTCCCGGCATCCTTTATTTCCGAGGCGGTGGACCAGACCAGAGGCTGGTTCTATTCCCTCCACGCCGAATCCACGCTTCTCTTCAACAAGCCCTGCTTTAAGAACGTCATCGTCATGGGACTGGTGCTGGACAAGGACGGAAACAAGATGTCCAAGTCCAAGGGAAATGCTGTGGATCCCATGGAAGCCCTGGAGCAGTACGGCGCTGACGCGATCCGCTGGTATTTCTACACCAGTGCGGCTCCGTGGCTGCCGAAACGCTTCTCCGGAGAGGCTGTGAAGGAAGCGCAGAGAAAGTTCATGGGAACACTCTGGAACACCTACGCGTTCTACACGCTTTATGCGGACATCGACAGCTTCGATCCTACAAAGTATACGCTGGATTATGAGAAGCTTCCGGTCATGGACCGCTGGCTTCTGTCCAGAATGAGCACCATGGTGCAGAAGACCGACGCGAACCTGGCAGCCTACAGGATCCCGGAGGCTGCAGCCGTACTGGAGAAATTCGTGGATGATATGTCCAACTGGTACGTGCGCCGCTGCCGCGACCGTTTCTGGGCCAAGGGAATGGAGCAGGACAAGATCAACGCCTACATGACGCTCTGGACCGCGCTGGTCACAGTGTGCAAGGCTTCCGCCCCCATGATCCCCTTCATGACGGAACAGATCTGGCAGAACATTGTCCGCACGGTGGACAGCACGGCGGAGGAGAGCATCCATCTCGCCATGTTCCCGAAGGCAAACGAAGCGTGGATCGACAAGGAGCTGGAGGACAGCATGGACGAGGTCCTGAAGATCGTCGTCATGGGCCGCGCCGCCAGAAACAACTCCGGACTGAAGAACCGCCAGCCGCTCTCCGCCATGTATGTCAAGGCGCCGAAGGAGCTGGGCAGCTTCTATACAAAGATCATCGAGGAAGAGCTGAACGTGAAGAAGGTGGAGTTCACCGACGACGCGGAGCAGTTCGTGACCTACAGCTTCAAGCCGCAGCTCAGGACCGTGGGACCGAAGTACGGGAAACTGCTCGGAAAGATCCGCCAGGCTCTGGCGGGGCTGGACGGCCAGAAGGCGATGAAAGAACTGAAAGAGACCGGCGCCCTGCATTTCGATTTCGACGGGCAGGCAGTGGAGCTTACAGAGGATGATCTTCTGATCGATGTCGGCAAGTCCGACCGCTACGTCACGGAGCAGGACAATGTCGTGACAGTGGTCCTGGATACCCTTCTCACCGACGAACTGGTGGAGGAAGGATTTGTCCGCGAGATCATCAGCAAAGTCCAGACCATGAGAAAAGAAGCGGGTTTCGAAGTGACGGACCGCATCGTTCTCAGTGCAGGCGGCAACAGCAGGATCAAAGAGATCATGGAGAAAAACGCGGAAATGATCCGTGCCAGTGTTCTTGCGAACGCCGTGAATTACGGCGAGGCGGAAGGTTATGTGAAAGAATGGAACCTGAACGGCGAAACGGTGTCATTAGGCGTTAGAAAGGATATCTGATTTATGACAAAAACAAAAAGTAAAACTGCGGCAGCATCCGATACAGTGCCGACACAGATCGCGTCTGTCAACGCGCTGTCCAAGGACAAGCTGAAGGCAGATATTGAAACCTATATCCGGATGGTCTACAGAAAGACCATCCAGGAAGCGACGCCGGCCATGGTGTACCACGCGGTGGCACTGGCGGTGAAGGATACAGTGATCAATGACTGGATCATCACCCACAGGACCTATGACGAGCAGCAGGTCAAAAAGCTCTACTACATGTCCATGGAATTCCTGGTGGGCCGCACCCTGGGCAATACCATCCAGGCTCTGGGACAGCAGAAGATCGTCAAAGAAGCTCTCGCCGAGCTGGGGTATGATCTTGTGAACATCGAGGACGAAGAGCGCGATCCCGCTCTCGGCAACGGCGGTCTGGGCCGTCTTGCGGCATGTTTCCTGGATTCTCTCTCCACGCTGAACTATCCGGCCTATGGCTGCGGCATCCGCTACCATTACGGCATGTTCCGCCAGAAGATCGAAAACGGCTACCAGGTCGAGATCCCGGACGACTGGCTGAAGGACGGCTATCCTTTCGAGATCAAGAGAGAAGAGTACACCTGCGAAGTGAAGTTCGGCGGTTATGTCTCCACCAGAGTGGAGAACGGCAGGCCCCATTTCTATCAGGAGGGCTATTCCTCCGTGCGTGCCATTCCCTACGATCTTCCGATCGTGGGCTACGGCAACAACATGGTCAACACACTGAGGATCTGGGACGCGGAAGCCATGAGCACCTTCTCCCTGGATTCTTTTGACAAGGGTGACTACCGCAAGGCAGTGGAGGAGCAGAACCTCGCTCGAACCATTTCCGAGGTCCTGTATCCGAACGACAACCACTACTCCGGAAAGGAACTGCGTCTGAAGCAGCAGTATTTCTTTATCTCCGCGACGCTGCAGACTGCCATCAAGAAGTTCCACAAGCGTCACAGCGATATCCGTGAGCTGCCGAAATACGCAGTGTTCCAGATGAACGACACCCATCCGACTGTTGCGGTGCCGGAGCTGATGCGTATCCTTCTGGATGATGAGAGACTGGAATGGGATCAGGCATGGGATATCGTCACCCACTGCTGCGCTTACACGAACCACACCATAATGAGCGAGGCTCTGGAGAAATGGCCTATCGAGCTGTTCTCCCGTCTGCTTCCCCGTGTGTATCAGATCGTGGAAGAGATCAACCGCCGCTTCCTTCTGGACATTCAGAAGGCCTTCCCTGGAGATACCCAGAAAGCGAACCGCATGGCCATTATCCATGATGGCCAGGTGCACATGGCCTACATGGCGTGCTGCGCTGCGTTCTCCATCAACGGCGTGGCGGCGATCCACACGGAGATCCTGAAGAAGCAGACGCTGAAGGATTTCTTCGACATGTATCCTTACAAGTTCAACAACAAGACCAACGGCATTACGCAGCGCCGTTTCCTGCTGCACGGCAACCCGCTCCTGGCTGACTGGGTCACCTCCAAGATCGGCAGTGAGTGGATCACGGATCTCC
>Ga0256405_10006442_pt1 | contig 18759 bp, 8 predicted proteins | sample RumenRJG_02DNA_FD_189096 | JGI IMG/M metagenome (GOLD analysis project Ga0256405, IMG submission 189096) | Bovine rumen microbial communities from Lethbridge, Alberta, Canada - RJG_02 | ecosystem: Host-associated > Mammals > Digestive system > Stomach > Rumen | place: Canada: Alberta | collected... | reverse complement strand
CCATTGAAGATTACCGTGAAATCAGGCAGGTACATGGTCCCATCTTTTGCATAGAGAGGAACCTCATAATCAAATGGAATCTCTCTATCAGAAAGCATATTGGCAATTATTACCTCCGACTTTGATCTGACAAAATACTTCGATAACGTTGCAAGCTTCTTGTCATCCTTATACCAATCACGGCTGAATAACAGTTCATCAGGCAGAGGATTGAATTCAAATACAGAGGAATTAATTTTCCTGACTGCCGATTTTTCAACATGGCTCAATGTCGTCAGTGTGCTGATATCATCCTGTAAAAATACTGTTACATGCTTCTGAGCCCTTGTAAGTGCTGTATAAAGCAGCTCCATACTAAGAAGATGACTGTCTCTGTTAGGAATAACAATATACACATAATCAAACTCAGAGCCCTGAGACTTATGAACACTTATTGAATAAGCAAGTTCCAGGTTATCTGTCACTTTCTGCTCAGGAATCCAATAACCTCTGGCATCCGTGCCAAGATCCTTTCCATACTGATAACTAAGCCCTTTCCTTGTACTTCCGGAAAACTCACATTGGAAATGCTTTAAATTTGACATCCAGTTAATCTTTTTACGCTCATAGCCCATTGCCCCAACGGTTCCTATCTCACCGTTGTAGACTTCCTGCCTGTCCGTTTTTCGCGTATTCCAGTTATATACATATGCTTTATTAGAGGAAGGTCTGTTCCTGATCTGAATAACTTTATCAAACAGGCCTATTCCATCCAGTGAAAGTCTGCTGCTCCAATAAGAGTTGAACGTTTTCTGCATGAAGGTATTCAGCGACATGGTTCCATAAAACTCGCCGCGATAAGGGGATATAATCTGGAATCTTTCAGGCTTGCCCTCAATTGCCTTTGTCCACAGATCATGCAACTGTCGCTCATCATCCTGATCAACAGACTCTCCTGTATATTTCTCCATGTCACTTGTAATCTGCTTAAATAATAATGACTCCAAATCCTCCTGCTCCTGCCAGAAGTAAACAGAAAGATCCTTATCTACATCACCATTTCCGTTTTCATTTATAGCCTCAAAGATTTTCTCCTTCTCTTCCTTCAGTTTACTTGCAGCCTCTGCGTCATCTCCAGGAGTCTGCTTTTCTTGTATGTAAACGTTGGCAAGATCAAGAATACCTGTGCCATTTCCTTCAACAGTATTTACAAGCTGCCTTATATTTTCTGTCAGAACTCCAACATTGTCAGCGCACTCTTCATCGCTCTTAAGCCATTCAATCGTATCTGCAAAGACCTTTCCACGCCCAATAGGAGGCAACTGATTCGGATCACCGACAAGAATCAACCTCTGAACACTATTCCAGTTAATAGCCCTTGTAAGAGTTGCAAACAGATTAAGGTCTATCATGGAGCTTTCGTCAATAATCAGAGTATTTATATCCTTGCTTTGAGCCCCACCAGATCTCTTCAATGTCATATTGTCATTAAGCCAACCATTCATTGCCAGGAAGGAATGGATCGTCATGGACTTCTTCCCGGTCTGAACTTTAATACGTTCTGCTGCTTTACCTGTCGGAGCCATCAAAAGGAAGCTGGTTGCTTCACCATGTACGCGCTGAATTGTATCCAAAATTGCCCTTATTACAGTAGTTTTTCCTGTGCCAGCTGCGCCGGACAAAATGGACAATGGCTTCCTGAATATCTGCATACAAACATCAGCCTGCTTATCAAGTATTTTTTCATAAGCTGCTGCCGTGTCTTCATTATCCAGAAGTTTTGAATCTTCTTTTCTAAGTCCGTCTTTGAACTTCTTAGGAGAAATAGCCATTTTGAGCTCTATATCGCTTCTTTCAGCAAGGGCTCGTAAAACCTTCTCCACTTGTCTTTCATCTTCATATACGTTCTTCAGGTAGAGATACAGCTTGTCGTCCTCATCCTTTCGCATGTACAAGCCGCCATTTAATATTTCTTTTTCTACTCTGAAGTTCTTGATACTGTAGGCATATCGCTTCCACTCCGGCATCCGGTCTAACCGTGCATTTATAGAAGACAATATAGCCTCTGCCTTACCAAAAGAATGCGCCGGAATACGATGCAGCTCATCCACGCAAAGAGCTCTTAATCTCTCCGTAGAGCCCGGATCAAGTATATCTTCAATACCATACTCAGGAGATGGTATAACGCCGTTATCTATCTTATAAAAGGGAATAACGTCATCAGAATCCATACCGACATATTGCTCAAAAATGATATATGGATTCTCTATAATTTCATCTATAGAAGCCAAAATAGAGACGTTCTCCCTGTCCTCAGAAATGATGCTTCTTACCTGCACCGCGCTCAAATCAAACCTTGGAAGAATATGAAGCAGCAATTCCTGCTCATTATCTTCCATCATCTGAAACTGGCGGCGAACGACCTTCAAATCCTTAGATTTAAAGCTCATTCCTGCTATTTCATCCGTATCTCCATTCAGAAGATTCTCTAAATTTCTAAAAAATTCATGCTTACTGTCATCAGTTTTTAAGTCAAAATAAAGCTTGATAAGTCCAGGTAATCCTACAGCCTCTAATACAGAGCCAAGTCCAGGATAAGAACCTCTTTCTTGCCATAGCTCATTAAGTACAGAATTAAGCCAGTCCTTCCGCTTTGCCCAATCCTCAGTATCATCTCCATTATCCTTTAAGGCATCAACAGCTTCAATCATCTGCTGTATTACTTCTATAGCGTCATCATTCGACACTTCCCTACTTCCGTATTTGAACGGAGCCGGATTAGTCGGCTTGATAACAATTTTATTCAGGAAATCCTCATCATTCATATACTTCCAGTATGGAATGACAAGACCTTCATTCGGATACATTGAAGTAACAGGCTTCTGCCAGACAAAACCGCCTGCATACTTATCTTTTATCTCCTGTGTACTGTTCTCATAAAAATGAAAATCATCTATTTTCTTAAGCCTTGAAACGCCTACAATCACATAATTGTTTTCTTCATTTTCAGAAAACGGATTGCTGTAACCCGCATAATAAAACACAAGTGACTTGCCTACAGAAAACTGCGAAAAATATTCCTTAGCATTTGCAAATCTCTTATCATAGTCGTATGTCCTGTTACTACCTGGCACTGGTGATACATCCTTCTTATACATGGACTCATAGCACCATGTACACGCCGTAGCAGGAGGCAAAGTCAGCACAACAGAATCTGCACTGCCATCTCCCCACCAATCAGGCGGATCAACCTCAACCTGAACATTATCTTTACCAAAAGCATTTATACTTAACGCGCAAGCCACCTGACATGGATAGTCCTTAGCAGCTTCTCCTGCATGTTCTTTTTCAAATTCCAGATCCCTTTTTTCAGCAACAAGACTTCCGGGATAGGAATGTGCCCCAACACAATATGGATTCTCACATGGTCTGTCGCAAATATGACCGTTCCAGCCATGATCATGCCATGCAAGCCTTACACTCATATGAGTAACCATAGAAAAACCTCCTTCAAAATATCCCTACCGCAAAGCGGCAAGGACCATCATTAAATAGCATCCATCAAATCCAACAGATGCTGATATGTATCTACGTCATGGTAAACCACGTCTTCAGTAGATAATTCATTGAACAGTTTTTTGGCGCACTTTATCTTAGTCTGCTCTATTGGCTTTAGATTCAGGCTTTCCATTGTACCTTTTGTCTCGGCAATAAAGAATATATGCTTCACTGTTCCTTTTTCAAAAGCAATCGCCCAGTCAGGAGCATAATTTCCTACCGGCGTAGGTATCTGGAAGCCGCGTGGCAATTTTGCATATACAACGACCTTATTATCCAAATCCATCTCTTCTGCAAACTTACGCTCTACAGATTTCTCCGCAGAACCATCTGCAAATACATAATCCTGAACGTTCTTCTTGGCACGATAAGCCTTGGTAAAGTCCTTATTACGCTCAGCTGTGAATATCTCAGAGTCGTATGTCCCCTCTGTCTTGTTATAAGTAATATCATCAACAATCATAGTTGATTTTTCTTCGTTGATCAGACGGATAGCCTTGGTAATAAATTCCTCCGGATTATTCTTGAACATATCGAATTTAAGCGGACTGATGCCCGACAAAATTCTTACAACAGTACGTCTTGTAAGATGTGTTCCTTCAGCCACTTTGCCTACAAGATCATATTTAACCTGGCTGGTCTCACCACGATCCAGATTATATGTTTTCGTAGATTCTGCAACAAAACCGGCACCATTCTTTACATTCTCAGCAGTCCAATCTTCTCCCTGCTTACCGGATGTAATCGTGTACTGGAGCTTTGCAACAAACATCTTCTCATCAATATGAGCTATTGCCTTCTTAATAAGTTCCTCACTGTCAAATTCAACAGAATAAGTATATTTATGATTGATGTAATTCCAGAGTGTCTGGAACTCCTTCTTGTAAAAGTTATCATTCAGGTTATTCTCCTGAACCTTAGTCTTGTTACCATCATCAATCATGCCGTCAAGGGCGTGCTCATCAAAGATACTCTGTACAAGGGCATGAACTCCTTCTGTAATATCTTTTATTGTATCTGGAAGTGGTGCCAAAACCTGATTTTCAGCATCCGCACGATACTTTTCTGTTACGTGTCCCTTTTCATCAATATAATCGTTCTTTGCAAGATAGAAGTAGATTGCATGTGATTGATCGCTAGTAATCGTAACAACATCTTCCCCAATTTTGAGACGCTTTCCTTCGAAATATTCCGGTGTAGCTTTCGTAGGACGCTCATAAAGATCACTTCTGATTTCTTTTTGAAGATCAGATACGAAATCCTTATATCCATCACTGGCAATAACAGTCAGCTGGTTTATCTTCTGCACTTCAGTACCAAGTGCAGCTGCATCCATACGATCACCATTTTGATTAACGCATATACGAAGTCCACGACCAACTTCCTGACGCTTGTTTGTTGCACTATCACCGCCATGCTTCAGCGTGCAAATCTGGAATACATTTGGGTTGTCCCAGCCTTCACGAAGGGCAGAGTGTGAGAAGATAAAGCGCACAGGATTGTCAAAGGATAGTAGTCTTTCTTTATCCTTCAAGATAAGCTCATATGCTGATTCATCATCACTGACATCAGAACCTTTTTTAATACTGCTGTCTACTTTCCTTCCCTTTTTATCTATACTGAAGTATCCGGCATGAGTCTTATGAACATCAATATCTCTTAAATACTGCTCATAAGGCGTGTTGAATAATGTCAGATATTCATTCAGGATATCCGTATATTCCTGTTCAAAAATCTCTCCATATTCTGAATTGATCTCTTCTCCGTCATAATCATACTTTCTGTAATTCTCTACCTTATCAATAAAGAAAAGAGACAGTGTCTTAATTCCCTTGTTGTAAAGCTCTTTTTCCTTCTCAAAATGAGATCTGATAGTCTCTCTGATCTGCACACGGCGGATATCCTTCTCAGATACATCACCCTGCACCTCTCCGGTAGATATCGTTACACCATTGGTAAATGAAACCACTCCACGAATAGGATCAATCTCATTGACATGATATCCCTGATACTGCTCCATGTTTTTAGAAAGAACATATAGGTCATCATCAACCTTAATAATTCGTGTCTCGCGGTTAATAGACTTGTTATAGCCTATCTCAAATTCCATTCTGGCCTGCGGTGGCTTATCCGGAGAAATAATAATATTCTCAAGGTACAGATAACCATCAGTACCACGAAGGTTCTTGATATCAAATCCCTTAACCTCAATCTTCTTTACCAGCTTCATCTTGTATGCATCAAGTGCATCTAGAACATACACAAGGTCATGATGCTCCTTGTGTGTTGCGGAATAATTCAGCGTAAATAAAGGATTGAACTCTTTTAATGATTCCTGCGTCTTTGCGCCGCCCATTTTCTGTGGCTCATCAAGAATCACAATAGGTCTGTTTGCCTTGATTACATCAATCGGTTTACGGCTCTGGAATGAATCCAACTCCATTCTGATACGTCTGGCATCCTTACCACGAGCATTGAATGCCTGGACGTTAATAATCATTACTCTGATATCTGCGCTGGACGAAAAGTCATCTATGCCTGTAAGATTTGCAGAGTTATACACATAAGGAATAACCTTTTTGTGATAGAGTTCCATGAAATGATCTGACATCATTTCAAAACTCTTCTGCACACCTTCTCTAATAGCGATACTTGGAACAACAACAATGAACTTGCTCCAACCATACCACTTATTCAGCTCAAAAATGGTCTTAATGTACACATAAGTCTTACCTGTACCTGCTCGTGTCAAGTCTATGACATAATATTTTTCTCTTCCATTTTATGCATCAAATGGTACCATAACAGATCGAAAATCTTCCATAATTTCATTTGCAAATTTTTCATCCTCGAGTAGAATCCCGCCCTCAAATCTGAAGTTAAAGCCTTGATAATTTTCCATTTCTCCACCATCATAAGACAAGAGATTCATGCTACCGACGTACACATAGCTATCATCATAAGAAAGAAATTTTTCATGAGATCCATTTTTTATATATTTAATCGAGAAACTTTCATATTTCGAAAATCGTTTTATCAGCTCTTTTGCCATCTCTACGGATGTAACATCCTTATCCTTTTTTCTTTTTTCAGCTACATTTTTCTTTTCTTTTTCAGTTGTCGCACAGGCTTCATTTTTCGCATACATCCTTAAACGCCATTTCATTTTTTCAATTGAGATGTATCCATAGCCAATTTCAACGATAACGCCTCTCTTTAATGCACTCTCGAATTTATTCAGCATCACCTCGTTTACAACAAAATCACTTATCCATGGCGAGATAATAAAAAGATGTTTCTGTGACTCATCCAGCTGTTTCAATAGCATTTCTCTAATTTCTCGATTTTTTAGATACTTGATTTCTTTATCATTCGAATTAATTACAGCATTGGGATGTTTATTATTATTCTCTTTTATGATACTATCTTTTGCAAACTTCAGATAATCTCCTGCCTTAATCAGTTCTAATATTTCCTTCTTCTCATATCTTTGTCTGAGACTTGATGAGAGCATTAGATCCAGCCCATCTTTTGACGAATCATATATTTCAAATAATACTTTTGAACTGCTATTTTCATATAATAATGCTATCTCCCTATAATACTCAATGGTTTTACGTTCCATAAGATTCATGCGTAGAACAGAAACATCGTTTTTTTGTCCAAGTCTGTCTCTTATTACATCATTGTTTTCTATGTCCAATGCAGAAACAGTTTTTACAGGCGGCAAACAAACTCCGCCGTCTACAGATTTATTCAATAATTTCTTGCCGTCGTCTTCATCATCTGTTATCATCCATTCCCCTGTAACAGCATTCATTAAAACTTCATATTCGCCTACAGTATTAGTAGCTCTCATCTTTCGTGAGTAGCATTGTTTCCCAAACTCCGTAAAAGCAAGAGTCTCTTCATTTTCAGATAAAATTCCACCTTCTATCAATCGCTCAAGTTCGCCTTTAATAATTCCATTTTCAAGTGAAAGCACGAAGCTGATCTCACTTTCAATACTGATCCCCCTTTCAATACAAGTACACACCGCCTTGTCTAATTCTGACATTGGTGTATGCTCTTCACACATACATTTTAGGGTGCATCTAAAAAACGGAACATAAACCTCAGCTGATGCTGCCAGTTCATAACCATCAGCTGAATGCAAGCTCTCATATTTATCTACATTTATCATTGAAATATCCATCTTTGTCACCTCATAAAGCTTGCATTTCTGGTTTCACCATTCGTTCTTATGTAATCATATAACTTGTTTAGTATGCCCGACTGATGCTGCTTCATTAGTTCAGCGTTTCCAACCACATACAATACTTCCTGTGCTCTTGAAACAGCAACATTCACTCTGTTCTCATCTCGTACAAAGCTAGATAATTTCATGCTTCGAACCGTATTAAAAATAATCGTATGTTTTTCTTTTCCCTGAAATGCGTCAACAGTACTGCATTCCAGATTAATATTTTGCCATTTAATATCTTTTATCAGATTTCTTATATATGCTGCCTGTGCCTTATATGTGCATATCACGCCAACTTCTGTCTTAGTAGAATAATTCCTATCAAGATGTTTCAATAGTTCAACCACCGCATCTGCTTCATTCGGATTAAAATATGATTTTCCACGATTCTTCTCTGTTGATTTCTCAACATCTACCCATATCATCGCAGATTTTCCTGTTTCTTCTTTTTCACATATAAGGTTACCTTCATAGAAATTCTCAGAAACAAAATTAGAAATTGCCGGAACCATTCTATATTGCCTGTCAAGCATTACCTTATATTCATTAGGCACATAATCTTCATACAATACTTTGAATAATATATGGTCCTTGATCTCTCGCAGCTGTTCCACAGACATATCGTCCTTAATGCCTTCTGTTTCAAGCATTGGATAAAGCTGTTTATGATCTCCCACAAGTATTATTTTCTTTGCCATTGTGATGGGAATCAGCAGGTCAAGCATATTACATTTTGCCGCCTCATCTACTATACAATAATCATATTCCATATCTGCAAAATGGCCATTTTTATCTGAAGCTATTCCGCTGCAAGTTGCAAATACAGCATTCGTATGTCTCATGTATAGTTGTTCAATATCTTCTTTGACTGCTTGATTTTTTGTTGCCTCAACCCATTCGGATCTGATATCAGCGGTACTATCCCACAATTCCTTTTGCCTTCTACATTTTTCATGTATAGTCAAAAGTTCTTCCTGTTTTTTTGACTCGTATAAATCTAATTGATCATGCAACATGTTCATATCTCTCAACATAATCTTTATCTCATGAGCACGAACTACTACAGAAGAGCAAGGTTGAAATATTGTTCTCAATTCTTCTCTAAGCTTCTCATATCTCTTTATTTTTCTTCTATATGAAGCAAAGATAGATTCATATCTATTCTTTGATATTAGTACCCTCACTTCTTTTTCTTGGGAATCCAATTCTCTTAAATGCTTTGTAAGTGCTGCCATCCCCTTCTTGCTCACAATAGAATTATCTCTTTCGGCAAGCACTTTTCCTTCATAATTAGCTCTTTCCAAGACAATTTTTGATAGCCTATCTTTTAGATTATCGTAAGACCTCTTTTCTGCATTTAAATCCTTGTATAATTTATTAAGCTCTATTGTAAGATTTTCAAACAAATCAATTATCTTAAGTAACTCTCTATAATCTGCCTCTACTCCTATTTCATGCTCGATTTTATTAATTTCCTGCTTTACGATATTCATCTTTTTTTTTAACTCATTTTCGCATGCATAACGTAAAGCATTTTCGTCAACACCGTTATGGTTTAGAATCTCATTTCTTTCCCTTACTTTATTCAGTATAGTCTCTGCTATCCTTTCAGGAATATAATCGCGGCAGTAGTCATCTATACTCTCTTCTCTGCCAAGTCTTACAGGGACTATATCCTGAGAATTGCTAAGCCGTTCAAGCACATTATCAACAGCTATGTTCGTTTCGGAGGATATAAGTACCTTTTTTTGCTTTCCTATAATATGTCTAACCAATTCGGTTATTATTGTCGTTTTTCCAGTTCCTGGAGGACCTTGGATCATAAATACATCAGGAGCATTGATTGCACCTACGTATGCTTCCGCTTGTTTTACATTTGCACCAAAAAGAGAAATCGCCTCGTCAGGGGCAATCTCTCCTTCATTCTCAGATTCACTGTTCCAATCAAATTCACCTGATACTATTTCTTTCAAATTGAGATTTGCAGATTCATCTCCAAAAAGTCGTTTCATGGCTCTTCTTTGTCTGGCAAGCCGTGCTCGTGTACCAAAATCCATTATTCGGCACGAAAGAATCCCACCCAGCTTTCCTTCTACATATTTTTCAACAAGTGAATAATCTTCACAAACTATGTCAATTTCTCTATCAGCTTTCCTTATCTGATCAATTTTACCCAAATACTCAAATCTGGTATTTCCACCGTATTGTACACAGACCGTTTCGTCTTCCTCGTAATAATCTGACATTTCATTTAGACGAAGCGTAAAAACATTATTTTCAAGCAGAACATTCTCTACTAATTTTTCAGAGTCCCGTTCCTTGCTCTCTTCATACTCTTTTAATTGATTATTATAAATGTCCCATGTTTTCCATTTGCCCTCAAATTCATAAAACTCTCCATAACTGGCCTTTAATTCTGAAAGGAACGCATCCATATGAAAAATATCCTGAGAATTCAGTCCGTGCAAAGAATCTTCAAACCAAACTGTTCTCCAAACCCCGGGAAGATCTATGGTCTGAGCGAGTCTGGTGAGATACTTTTCATCATGTTCTGACTCATACTTTTCTATTCTTCTGGCAAAAAACCAATCTGGCACTTTCTTGTCTCTCGACATCGTCAGATGGAAACCCTTACCTACCAATAGATATTCGCTTCCATTATAACAACGATTATAGAGCTTATATATTCCGTCAAAGGACATGAAATCATCGAGATAACTATCAGCATTTCCAGGATATCCTGTATCCTCTACTTTTTTTCTATAATCCTTTCTCAGTATTTCACTGACGCTGTTGCTCAATATAATATAATTCATTGTTTCTCCTGTTCAGAACCAACAATCCCTTCCATGCTTGGAGGCTTGGGTATATTTTGCACCTTTAATCTGTTTATGTTTTCATCCAGTTCTTCCAAATAAGAATCAAGACTTTCCATAAACTCATTATACTCGGGATTCTCAAAGTCAAAATTCAAGCTCGCTGTCGCCCTTTTGAATTCCTCTTTTCTCATCAAATAGTATTTTTCAGAGTATGCAATTAAGGCTTTCTCAATCTCATTGCATTCATCTTTAGCTGCTTTCAATACTTCCTGATATAAATCATCTGCCAATTCCTGCATTTTTTTCTGATTTACTTCAGAATTATCTACACGTATTTTTTTTGTAGCAAAGGCACCGACAAATGCACCCCCAATAGCTAACGGCGCCGTTACAGGTATAACAGAACCCACAAAGGTGGCAGTTGCAGCTGCAGGTCCCAACCAAGCCCAATACCCTGTTAGTGCTATGCCAATTGCGGTGCCTGTCTTCAATCCTTCCTTAATACTCTCTAATCTACCAGCTTCAGATACCTGGTCCACTTCTGTATCCTCTTCGAAGACAATAGATTTATCGTACGAAAAATCTATGAGCACCTGCGATGGAGCAATCGTGAGAGATCTTTCTACAATTTCCCACTTCTTCTGAATAAATCCCGTAATTTCATTAAACTTTTCATCAAACAAGTCTGTCAGATATCCCCTGTCGCTATACTTCTCTAAAAGCTCGTTGAACTGATCTTTATTTGCGTTGTATAATGCTTCTCTCTCATTGATAAAGAATTCCTTTTTACGCCACCTTCTAAGTTCTGATCGTACCGCCTTGCATATTCGGTTGTGAATATCGGAAAAACTCGCTATATTGGCATCATAATTAACTTTTCTCTCTTTAACTCGTTCTCTAAGTCGAACATGTACCTCCTTGTCTCTCTGATACTGATAGTACATGGTTTTATCAACGCTATACTCTTTATCACAAACGATATCATTGATGTAATCTATCACATCTCCTATCCCGGATTCTTCGCCCCACTCTTCATTCCCGGAACTTCTAAGCTTCCATGCCTTTTTTGCAGAAACAAAGAAAATATCCTCAAATACAGCACCATACTCTTGCTTGATGTAATCCTCTATTTCTATGCGATTTTCAGCATTATCTACCTTATTGATGATTCCTATTATTGGCTTCCCCGAATCCCTAACTCCGTCTATATAGTCATTTACAGCTTTTGATCCCAAGTTATGGCTATCAATTACCCAGAGTATATAATCAGTTTCCCTGACATATTCATTCGTTATATTATGGTTTTCCGCAGTAATAGATAGCAATCCCGGAGTATCGACAAAAATCATGTCCTGCAAAAGATCTGAGTTAATACCCACTTCCATTTTGCTATACTTTTGACATATACTTATCTTCTCCTCATCATCCAAATCAGAGATATCTTCCATCCATTCAAGCATATCCTCTATTGACATGGTCTTTTCTACATTGCCTTCTTTATTCAGAAGATTTACGTATTCCTCATCTGAATATACTACCTCAGCAACAATAGAAGTAGCTTCAAGCACATCCGTATATGCGACTTCCTTTCCAATTACAGCATTCATAAAAGTGGATTTTCCCGCTTTCACTTCTCCCATAATTGCAATCCTTGTTTTGTCGCCAGTATGGTGCTCTATTGCTTCTTCCATGTTTAATACATCTGAAAGAATCTCTTTAGCTCTTATTCCTACGTATCTTCCCTCTCCTGCAAAACCCTCAAATTTTCCATCTTTATCCTCAAAAATCGAAAGTTGCCCAGACTCCAAACTATTAATGTTTTTTCGTATTGGCGAACTTTGCAGGTCAATCATTCCCATAGTATAAGCCTCCTATCAATTCTTCTAACCCAACTTTTTGCCATACCATGACCGGCTTATTGGAATTAAATTTATCTAATCCATCTCTTAATTTTCTAGCTTCTTCTATTTTACAGAACTCCTGTGACATTATTTCATTAAGTGTTTCTTCACATAAAGATCCGTATTGTTCTATCAAATCATCCATATGCAATTGATCAAGCCACTTCATCAGGTCATCTTTTATTGACTCATACAGTCTATCTCCGGGAGATTTTATCATATTTTTTAGTGTTTTTAAAAAGCCTCCGATAAACCGAGTAACATCATTATCCCCAAATAGATCAGATATAAAGTCACTGGCAATATCCCATCCATTATTTTTATATTGTACTTTGAGTAAATTTGCCCCTTCACTCAACACAAGACCAGTATGAATACTATCAAACCTTCTCACTGCATAACCCGCATCTTTTCTTGAACTCATCTCTCCAATTATTTTTTCTCTTTCTCTTCTAAATCTTTCATACATTTTCTCATTACATTCGGAAAGCATCTCCAGAACATTTTTCTCAAATTCTTCTGTTCTGACAATGGTGTTCTGAATAAAGACATTTCGCTGCGTTGAAGGCATATCAGCCATTCTATTGATGGGATCAGAATTACTATTTATCCTACTTTTGACATCTATCAGCCATCTTTTCAACAACCTGTTTTTTTCTGAGTTCACCGTACTGCGTCCATTTAGCAATAGAGCCGTTATCTCTTCAGCCAACTTGTCGTAACACGAAATTTCCTCCGATAATTCTTTTCTCTCCAGATCTGTATCTCTGTACAAGCTGTCAAGAAAATAATCTATTTTATTTAATTTGTCATTATGGAAGGTTTCCGTGGATCGTTCAGAGAACATTTCATTGATAATTCTTCTTAATTCTCTGATATTACTATCATCAATATCTTTCTCACTATTTGACATTGCCCCATCATATCCAAGCTTTGCATTGATGCATATCAATTTATCGAAACCGTATTTTTCGCACCAAATTTTTCTTGCCTTTTTTTCTACTCTTTGCCAACTTCTCGTATTACATCTGTATACTTCATCTTCGTCATCACTATACATATTTATAGCTGCAACGAGTTTTTTCCCTTTATAAATAGATTGCATTACCTGAAGCTCTTCTTCGTATGCTTTCAGAACTTCCTTTTTTTGTAAGGATCCCGAATTGATAACCCAAATAATGCCATCCACCTCATATTGTTGGACGTCTCTTATCATATTTGTATATCTTAATTCCTGTCTAAGACCGGGGGTATCTATTAAAATACAGTTTTTGAAAAATAAACTTTTCTCTATACCCCACCTTATCTCCCTTACATTCGTTTTCTTAAGATTGTCTCTGAATATATCCTCTTCTATCTTTTCTCTACTGTCTTGATTAAAAATATTTTCGCATTCTTTCGCAACTAATTTTTTACATTCAGACACGGACTCGGCAAATTTGCGTTCCTCATCATCTTCCATCTTTATAGCGTCTTCCCTACTCATTTGCTGGAACTGCTCTTTTCCATTCATGGGATCTATCTTTTTTACAAGCGCCTCTCCCCTTGGAATATCATCCGTATATACTTCCATAATAAAAGTCTGAGGAAGTCTCCCGGTCCTACTTCCTTCCGTGTTTTCATCCAATGATAAAAGGGCATTCAGGAGAGTAGATTTCCCTGCTTTACCACAGCCACGCAAATATATCTTATATTTACTATTTACGTCTTCCTTAATAGCATCAAATTCATCATGCTGAATTTGAAGTTCTTTCTTATACCTAACGACCTTTTCTCCTGAAGAACACTTGCTCATCAGGACAATCATTTCAGCAATTCTCTTTTCCGCACATGAATGATATTCCCTCAGTTGTTCTTGCATCAAATCACTTTGATTCTTAGCTAATGAACTATACATTTGCGCAGAAATCTTTCCTAAATTGCTATAGATTTCATCAATTGCAGTTTCTGCCATTTTCCCACCTCAAGCACTATCCCCGTCTACTATCATTTATTTCTATTACGAAGATTATTTATGTGATACATAATATTCATCCGAATACTTGGCTTAAGCACTACTATTGCTGTTATTACTAATCCACATGCAACAAGTCCTACTTGCCCAAACGATGTAAAAAACTCCAATATTAGTAAAGCACATACAATTAGACTTAAGAATCCTGTAACTCCTGAAACTCGTATTTTTAGATCCTCAGTTTCTTTTCTAATTTGAAGGATCGCCTCTTGTTTTTGTCTTTCATATTCTTTCTGTTTAGAATAAAAAGCATTTAACACTTGACCTATTTTTTGGATCTGTGCAGCATTTTCATTTTTTATATCAGAAACCGCTTTCTCAATACTCGCCACCCGTTTTTCTAATTGTTGCATTTTCTCATCACTTGGGCCAATCTGCGATATCAGTTTCTTTTGTTCTTCAATTGCCGCTGTGCGTTCTGCCTTTTCGCTCTGAAGGAATTTATTAAAATAAGTCGCAATTGCTTTAGCGTACTTTGATGTGGTCTCTACATAGTTTTTGGATTTTGCATCTAAAGTATCTTCTGCACTCTTTTTTGCTACATCAAATTCCTTTATCAATTTTTCTACATAGGTGGATACTGTAGAATTTGTTTCTTCCATTGCCTTTCGATTATTATCAACTATTGACTTTATACTTTTTTCTACTTCCGACTTATACTCATCTCCCACAAAAGCAGCCAGTTCTTTTGTTTCTTTAGTATTTGCCTCCATAGAAAGACGAAATTTTTCAAGATCTTCAACGGTAATTACTCCAGCAAGTTTTTCAGATATCTTTTTATCTCCCTCTTTAAATATCCTACTAATCTCACCCTTATATGCATCTATTATATTTGAGAGATCACTAATAAACTCTTCTTTCTCGCTCTTTTTTAGTGTCTCCATTTCACTGAACAAATGCTTTGAATATTCCTGCATCTGCTCTGTATGTTCCTCAAGCTGTTCAATAGCCCCCTGCGTTTGATGATCAATGGAATCAAGAAACTTCTTGGCATTGTTTACCTCTTGTTCCAATTTCTTTGAGGATTCATCTGCGATACTCACCGATTCAGAATATCTACCATAAATCTCGCTATACTTTTCATATAAATTTTTTAGTTCTTCTAAAAAAATATCCTCACATATAGATTTCGTGAGTTTTCTGACATAATCTTCAAACTCATCTCGCATGTCATTTTTCATATTTTCTGCCATTAAGAAGCCTCCGTATATTATCTGTAGCCCCAGGTATCCTTCCCTGAGAGCAAAGTGTCTCTACTCTTCTTCGAGTGACACCCCTCTTTTCAGCGATTTCTTTAATCGTTAAATACCCTTCAAGCATACATTTCTTTATCTTCCTAAAAATCCTACAGTGGGTAATCCGCAATCTACATATGCATACAAACTCACTACTTTATCTAATACCTAGCAACGAACTTTGTCAAGATTTTTAGTGCTGTTCTAACAAAAAATGACACCCGGCGAGAGCCGAGTGCCGACATATTGCACATATTTCTTTACTGTTTGAACTTCCACACAATCTCCACCTGCCGCTCAGGCTTCAGGATCACCTTCTCCACAAATGCATCCACCAGTTCTTTGGTCAGCTTATCCGCCGTTATAGTCTCATCCACCACGGCAAGCCCCTCAGGCATAGCATCCAATTCCTTTTCCAAAGCCTTTACCACTTCCGTCTGCTTCTGGATTCCGTCATTCAGCTTAAATTCCAACTGATCATACATTTCCTTCTGCTGAAGAAAAGCATCTTTGTCCGTAGTACCGTCCTTATACGCTTCAAATGCTTCCATCTGGTCTCCGTGAAGCCGTTCAAGAGATAACTGCAGATCTCTCAGCTTACACTCAGCCGCATCCATCTTCTCCTGCTGCCCCTGCCGTCTTTCCTCACAGATTTCAGCCGATGATGCCCTCAGATCCAACTGTTTCTGTATCGCTGAAAGAACTATTGGTTCCAAATCCTGATCCCGTATGGTATTCCGCTCATGCCAGTTCCCTTTATCAAGATACATATGAGCGCAAGTAAACTTTGGATAACCGCTACTCTCATGTCTCATATTATGATGGCAAAGACCGCATTCAACTTTACGCGATAAAGGATGCACCGGCTTTCTGAATCCATGCTTCTTATTCTGTGCCAACCTGTTCTGTACCCGTTCAAAATCAGCATCACTTATTATTGCAGGATGATTGTTTGGCACCCTCTTCCACTTCTCCGGATCCAGAACCTTCTTGGCTCCGCCACCTACAGCCGTTTGTTCGTATTTGTGGTAAACATACGTACCCACATAGGATTCGTTTCTCAACATCCTCATGACTGTGGCATTGTTCCATATCATTTTCCCTTTATGATCCTTCTGGCAGTCATATCCAACAGTCCTTTTTATATAAACCGCCGGAGCTTCAACATCCTCCCCATTCAAATCCTGTGCTATCTGGTATGCTGATTTGCCCTCTATGTATTCTCTGAAGATCCGCCTAACAACCTCAGCAGCCTCATCATCTATCAGCAAACTGTACTTATCATTGGGATCTTTTCGATATCCATATGGTGCAAGCGTTGCCTGATATTTCCCTTTGGCTCTGCTTACTTCAAAGGATGTTTTGATTTTTTCTGAAAGATCCTCACTGTAGAAGTCGTAAAGGATGCCCTTAAATGCCACATCGATTTCACCGATGCCGCCCACAAAATCCTTGCTGTCATAGTTATCATTTATCGCTATGAAACGAACACCCATAAACGGAAATATCTGTTCCAGATACTTGCCGGTTTCCAGATGGTCTCTCGAAAATCGACTGATATCCTTAACCACGATGCATCCGATTTTCTGGGCTTTGACCATTGTAAGAAGATCCTGCATCCTCGGACGGTTCATATTCTTGCCAGTATAGCCATCATCCTTAAACTCTACTGTCTCCATCTTCTTAAGTTCCGGTATTCCACGAATATGCTTTTTAATCAATGCCCGTTGGCTCGATATACTGTTGCTCTCATCCTTGATATATTCGTCTTCCTTGGATAACCTCAGATACATAGCCACTTTTTTCATAGGCTCTTTGCTCCTTTCCTATATCTTGAGGTTTCCGTGAGAAAACCCTTCTCAAAGTTCCATGTAATTTCAAAGTCACCGGTAGGATGGATCACAATTCTGTCAATGAGTGTAACCAGCGTCTCCCTATCAAGTGAAGTAACACCATTTACGCGATAAACAGCCTTGATCCCGACAATATACGATTCATACTCCTTCTTCCTGTCAGCATACTTTTCCTGAGCAGAATCCAGACGCTCTTTCAGCTTTTCCATTTTCTTCCCGGACACCTTCTGCATAGCTTCCAGTTCAGTCCGACTGATCTCACCGATGCCAAACTTTTCATGTGTCTCAAAATCCTCGTATTCCTGCTTCTTTATTGCCTGTTCAGCTTTCAAGATCTTTTCTTCCAATGGCTTCATCTTCTCTGCAAAAGTCTTTTCACAGTATTCCATGGTCAGTCCTTTATCAGACAAAATCTCTGCCTGCTTCTTTATAGCCCCAAGAACTATGTGATCCAACTTCCATTCCATGATGTTTGACTTACAGTACCCTTTATATTTCTTATCATACGTGATTCCGCACTGATAAAAATATTCCCGACTTACATCATCCTTTTCCCTGCCCATTCTGGAATGCATCTGAAGACGCTTGCCACAAGTTCCACAAAAGAGCAGATTGAAATACTTATCATCTTTCCTCGGCGAATCCTTTCCTCGATCAGAAGAAAATGGGCTGTTCTTAACTTTTTTGTCAAACAACCTTCTGACTTTATCGTACAGTTCACGACTGACGATTGGCTCATGTGTGCCCTCTGTTATCAGCCATTCGTCTTTCGGAGTAAAATGACGTTTCTCATTATCACAGAGCCTTGTCCGTCGTTTCCCCTGCACAAGATTACCGATATAGGCCTGATTCCTGAGGATGTTTGATATGGTACCAACGTGCCATATCTTCACTTCGTCTTCCTCTTCCTGATACAAATGACCAGTCTTCAGATACTGTCCGGGAATGCTCAGATTCCTTTCCTGCAAAATAATCGATATCTGCCGCACAGACTTACCCTCTGCTGCCATCCGGTATATCTCCCGGACAACTGACGTAGTCAAGTTTTTTTGTAACACCCTTGCATAAAATTTGCAGGTGAAGCCTCAAGGCTAAGCCACCATCACTGGTGGCAGTCCTTTGTTGTAGCGATGAGGTCGTTTTTGATTGTATTTTAC
>Ga0256405_10006441_pt1 | contig 18760 bp, 11 predicted proteins | sample RumenRJG_02DNA_FD_189096 | JGI IMG/M metagenome (GOLD analysis project Ga0256405, IMG submission 189096) | Bovine rumen microbial communities from Lethbridge, Alberta, Canada - RJG_02 | ecosystem: Host-associated > Mammals > Digestive system > Stomach > Rumen | place: Canada: Alberta... | reverse complement strand
TATCATCCAGTTTTGTAAGATTAAACGCACTCTTTCCTTTTTGTAAGACTAAACGCACCCGTATCTCTTTGTAAGAGTAAGTGCACTTTTCTCTCTTATCGGCGTGCTTTTAACTTTACAATGCACAAATCTCAGTTTTTTTTGCATTCAGAATTGAAAACGAGAGAATTGCGTATATATTAGCTAAGATAAAAATCTGGCAACAAAATTAATTATGGGAAATCGGAAAAATGAGTCGACTTGATATGCTTGAAAATCGAAAACTTAAAATCGGAATCATCGGTCTGGGATATGTGGGACTCCCATTGGCTGTGGAGTTCGGAAAAATTTTTGACACGGTTGGTTTCGATAAGAAGGTTTCCCGTTTGAACATGCTTCGTTCCGGAGTGGACCAGACCTTGGAGGTTTCCCGGGAGAATCTTGAATCCGCCAAGTTGTTGAAATACAGCGATACGCTTGATGATTTGCGTGACCGCGATGTTTTCATCGTGTCTGTTCCTACTCCGATCGATCGTTACAACCGCCCGGATCTGTCTCCTTTGATCGGAGCCAGCACAACTGTCGGCAGGGCCATGAAAAAAGGTGCTGTAGTGATCTATGAATCGACTGTGTATCCCGGCTGCACGGAGGAAGACTGTGTGCCGATCCTGGAGCAGGAAAGCAAAATGAAGTTTAATATCGACTTTTTCTGCGGATACAGCCCGGAACGGATCAATCCCGGGGATAAGGAGCATACCCTGCGCCATATCAAGAAGATCACCTCCGGTTCTACGCCTGAAACGGCGGAGTTTGTGGACCGTCTTTACAATACGATCCTTCTGAACGGTACCCATAAGGCAAGTTCCATCAAGGTGGCGGAAGCTGCCAAAGTCATAGAAAATTCCCAGCGCGATTTAAACATCGCTTTTGTGAATGAACTGGCAAAGATCTTCCATCTCATTGGAATCGATACCAATGAGGTGCTTGAGGCTGCCGGAACGAAATGGAATTTCCTGAAATTCAAGCCCGGACTTGTCGGCGGGCACTGTATCGGGGTCGATCCCTATTACTTGACGCATAAAGCCCAGGCTCTGGGGTATTTGCCGGAAGTGATCCTTGCCGGTCGTCGGATCAACGACGGGATGGGCAAATATGTAGTCGAGCAGGTATTGAAAGCGATGATCCAGAAGGGGAAAAGGATCCTGGGGGCCAAGGTCCTGCAGCTGGGGATCACATTCAAGGAAAACTGCCCCGACATCAGGAACAGTCATGCAATGGATGTATATCAGGGGTTCATTGACTTCGGCTGCAAGGTCGATCTGGTCGATCCGATGGCGGATCCGCAGGAAGTCAAGCAATGTTATGGCGTTGATTTGGTGAGTTCCTTGGATGAACTGAAAAATACGCAATATGATGCCATCGTTCTGGTGGTTGCCCACAAGAACTTTGCGGGAATTGATTTCGCGGGCAAATATGGAAACGATGCGATCATTTATGATGTCAAGGGAATCCTGCCTCTTGCCCAGATTTCCGGAAGACTTTGATGGAGCTGTATGGAAAGATGATTTTCAATCGCCAGATCAAGCTCCATTCATGCCATGGGAAATGGTGCGGGAAAAAGATTCCGGCAGACTCTGCGAAGGCGATGGATTGGGTTATGATAGGAGATGATAGATAATGCAATTCCGGGATTTGAAAAAGCAATACGAGGCATTGAAGCATGAGATCGATGCTGAAATTGCCAGTGTGATTGAAAATTCTCAATTCATCGGCGGCGGGAAGGTCCGTGAATTTGAGGAACGCATAGCAGAGAGTGTCGGCAGGAAATATTGCGTTTCCTGTGCCAATGGGACCGATGCGCTTGAAATGATGCTGAGAACGTGGAAAATCGGAAAAAATGATGCGGTTTTTGTGCCGTCTTTCACCTTTATGTCTACAGCTGAAGTGGTCAGCCTGGTTGGCGCACAGCCTTTCTTCGTGGACATAGATCCGGAAACGTTCAATATGGATGCGGGATCACTGGAAAGCACGATAAAAATGGTTCTTGAGCAAGGGAAATATACGCCCAAGGCAGTGATCCCGGTTGATTTGTTCGGACTTCCGGCGGATTTTGAAAAGATCCAGAAAACAGCCGACCGGTATGGATTGCTGATCCTGGAAGACGGAGCACAGGGATATGGGGGAAGTATTGCAGGGAAAAAATCCTGTTCTTTCGGCAATGCCTCCACAACTTCTTTTTTCCCGGCCAAGCCTCTGGGCTGCTATGGAGACGGAGGAGCTATATTCACGGACAAAGAAAAAGATATGCTGATGCTTCGTTCCCTGTGCGTTCATGGGAAGGGGAAAGAAAAATACGAAAATATCCGGATCGGCCGTAATTCCCGTCTTGATTCGCTGCAGGCTGCGGTTTTGCTGCCAAAACTGAAAGCTTTCTGGGCTTATGAACTGAAGGCGGTCAACCATGTCGCAGAACAATATACAGCACTGCTGAAAGATTATGTAGTTACTCCGGTCGTCAAGCCGGGTTTTTGCTCCAGCTGGGCGCAGTATACGATAAAATGTGCCGATGCGGAACAGCGGAAGGCTCTGCAGCAATTCCTGAAATCGTCCGGGATCCCCAGCATGGTTTATTATCCTCTCGGTTTGCATCAGCAGCAGGCATTCGCTGATTCCGGCCTTAAAAACAGACCCCTTCCTGTAACGGAGGAAATGACTCAACGGGTTTTGAGTCTGCCCATGCATCCGTATCTGTCTGAAGATGAAGTCGTAAGTATTGCAGAACAAGTGAAAATTTTTATGAAAGGGATAAAATGAAGAAAATTGCATTAGTCGGTTGCGGGCGGATATCCAAACGCCATATAGAAGCCATTACGGCAACACCTGGAGTCGAAATCGCTTATGTTTGCGACAAGAAAGAAGATCGGGCCAAAGCTGCAGCCGAGGCTGTGAATGCGAAATATGTTACAGATTATCGCGAATTGAACGGGAAAGGACTGGATGTGGTTTCCGTTCTGACTCCGTCCGGCCTTCATCCCCGGCATGTCTGCAACATCGCCGAGCTGGTTGATGCACCGTATATCGTATGCGAAAAACCCCTCTCCCTTACACTCCGGGAAGCATATGAGGTGTTCCGGCGGGTGGAAAAAGCCGGAAAGGTGCTTCTGCCGGTATATCAGAACCGTTACAATCCGCTGGTCAAACTGATCAAAGATTTGATCGATTCCGGTCGTCTTGGCAAAATTTATCAGTTTGTCTGCAATGTCTTGTGGAACCGGAACGATGAGTATTACAATATTGATTGGCACGGAACCCGAGAATTTGATGGAGGCGTGCTTTATACGCAGGCCAGCCATTATGTGGACATGTGCCATTTCTTTTTTGGCGAACTTGCTTTCAGCCGCGGGATGAATGGTTCACTGAGAAATCTGGAAACTCCGGATTCTGTTTCCGCCGTCCTTCAGTTCAAATCGGGAACGATCGGAACGATCAATGCTACCGTGAGCGTTTACCGGACCAATTATCTGACGGAGTTCACTCTGGTTGCGGAAAAAGGAACGATCCGTCTTTCCGGAACGAATCTGAACCAGATTGATTTCTGGGATGTGGAAGGCATGGAAAAACCGGCAATGGATTTCAAAATCGACCATCAGTATGGTAAAGGTCATAACACCATGTATGAGTATATTGCGCAGGAACGGTGGGAGATGTTCCCCTCGAAGGATGATATCCTGTCCGGCATCAGCCTGATGGAAAAAATTTCTTATTGAGCAGGGACGATGAAGATAGTTACAGTAATAGGAGCAAGACCGCAGTTTATCAAGGCTGCGGTCATGTCGCATCTGCTCCGCAAGGAACACCAGGAGATCCTGGTCCATACCGGGCAGCATTATGATCCCAATATGTCCGACATTTTTTTTGAAGAACTGGATATAGCGCGTCCGGACTATAATTTGGGGATCAGCGGGGGAACGCATGGGGTAATGACCGGGAAAATGCTGATCGGGATCGAAGAAGTCCTGATGAAGGAGAATCCGGATGCGGTCCTGCTTTACGGAGACACCAATTCTACGATCGCCGGTGCATTGGCGGCAGTAAAACTGCATATTCCTGTCCTTCATGTCGAAGCGGGAAATCGGCTTGGCACATTGAACAATCCGGAGGAAGTCAACCGGATTGCAACCGACCATATTTCGACCTTGCTTTTTCCCGCCACAGAATCCGCCTTGAAATTTCTTATTCTGGAAGGGCTGAAAGATCGTTCGTATCTTGCCGGGAATGTGATGTATGATGCTTTCCTTTATTATAGCCATCGAGCCGATTTGATCCAGAAAAATCCGGTGGACTATGAAGGCCACCCTATTGATTTTCCTGAAAAATATTGCTATATGACATGTCATCGGGCAGAGAACACGCAGACGGATGATGTTCTGAATGAGATCTTCAAGGCGACTGACAGTTTGGATATGCCGACGATTTATCCGGTACACCCCAGAAACCGTGAGAGGGCTTTTCGTCTGGTAAAAAATTATCCAAAGCTGAAATTGATTCCTCCAATCGGATATTTGGAATCTGTAAGACTGGTCAAGCATGCTTCCTTTATTTTGACTGATTCCGGCGGTCTGCAATGCGAAGCATTCTATGCAGGAGTCAAATGTGTAACTGTTTTTGACTATGTTGTTTGGCCGGAAACTTTAGTCGGAAACCGGAATACGATGTCATCTCCGAATGCGGAAGAAATCTCAGCAAAACTGCATCAACCGCAGGTGATAGACCCGGCTTATCAGCCGTTTGGCGATGGACATGCATGTGAGAAAATACTGAAAATAACCCAGAAAGAATTCCGAAAATGAGTGGCTTTTTTGTGCATGAGTCTGCCTACGTGGACGATCACGTTTCCGTTGGGGAAGGAACCAAGATCTGGCATTTTTGTCATATCCAGAGCGGGGCTAAAATCGGTCAAAACTGTATTCTCGGACAAAATGTCAATATTGCCAATGATGTTGTGATCGGGAGCAATGTCAAGATCCAGAACAATGTTGCTGTTTATACGGGAACGATCGTGGAAGATGATGTTTTTTTAGGGCCGAGCTGCGTTCTTACCAATGTCACGAATCCGCGCAGCCAAATCAAACGTCATTCCCTTTATGAAAAAATCCTGATCCGGCGTGGCGCCTCCATCGGAGCAAATGCAACGATCGTCTGCGGGATAACCATCGGCCGATATGCTTTTATTGCTGCCGGTGCCGTTGTGACGAAGGATATTCCTGACTATGCCATGGTCGTCGGTGTGCCCGGCCGTCAAACTGCATGGATAAGCCGGCATGGGCATATCTTGCGCGATCCGGATGTGAACGGGATCATGATTTGTCCGGAAAGCGGTTTCCGCTACAAGGAAATTGAACCGGGGAAACTGCGTTGTCTCGACCTTGATGAAGAAGCGCCTCTTCCTCCTGATCTTGCAGTTGGAAAAGTTTATTATGACGATCTGAAAAGAAAAAATAAAGATTGAATTTGTGGAACGATCATAAATGCGCATTGTTTTTTTATCCAACCATGCCTGGGGAACCCCTAATAAGGCTGGATTTTATAAACTGGCAGAAGCCTTCAATGCGCTGGGACATCATGTCCTGTTCATTACTACAGGACTGTCAATATTTTCTTTCTTGCGTCGCGATATCCGGCTGAAAACCGGTCGTCCGCTGAACCGCCTTCGTGAAGAGTGTCCGGGACTTTATTCCTACCTGCATTTCACCCTGTTTCATCCGCATACGCTGTTGATTCCCTTGCTTGACCGTATGACAGCAGGATTTGTCCGTCGATATGACCGTTACAGCTTCGGGGAAGCTGAGCCGTTGATCCGGGATGCTGATGTGATCGTTTATGAAAGCTGTTCATCCGTATGTCTGTTGAAGAAGATGAAGGAACTTGCGCCTGATGCCCGTCATGTCTATCGTGCTTCCGACATTATTACGATCATGCGTTCTCTGCATCCGGAAGTTTTTCAGATGGAACGGGAAAATATCCCTTTGTTCGACATGGTAAGTGTTCCGAATGAAACCATGTTCAGACATTTTCAGTCGAATAAACATCTTTTCCTTCACCCGCACGGAGTAGACAAGGATTACTATGACCGGGAAAACAGGAATCCTTATCGTCCGGGAACTCAAAACGCGGTATTTATCGGGAACAGTTTTTTTGATGACAAATTTATGGAGATCGTTTGTGATGCGTTCCCGCAGGTTATATTTCATGTGATAGGTTCGATCCCGCAGAGAGTCAGGAAAAAGAATCTGCTTTATTATCAGCGGATGGGCTATGAAGATACATTGAAATTCATTAAATTCGCCTCGGTCGGCTTGTATTGCATTCACCATGAAAGATCAGAAATCATGCTTTCCTGGGGCCGTTCAAATAAAATAATCCAATACCAGTATTGTCTGCTTCCGATCGTTATTCCGGATACGTATAGGAAAAATCTTGGATCGGATGAATTTTTCTTTTACAATACAGCAGACCGTGAATCCATTGTAGATGCAATGCAGCGTGCGCTGAACTCTCCGCATAAATCCTGCTGGCGTGATTCCTGTATAAGTTGGAAACAAGTGGCAGGATCTATTTTATCGGACCTGCATTCATGCGGTCAAGGGGAGGGCACGAAATGAACATTCTGCATTTGTCCAGACATTCCCGCATGGACCGCCGGATTACTGGTGAAATGAATTATCTGATAAAAAAAGGCCATCGGGTCGTGTTTCTATCTCCGTCGGTAAATCTGGAAGGGGCAGGTGTTTCGTCCAATGTGAAATGTCTTGTTCCGGTCACCAAAGATATAAAGGTCAAACCTGCAAAACCGACCGGAAAATCGCATCGGGAACAAATACGGAAATTTATTTTGTCGCTGCCTGGTTTTCTGGCAATACCTTTATATTCATTGCTGATCGGGATGATGGACTGCAGGATGTATCGCCAATTGAAAAACTTGCTGCAGACGTCTCTGCCGGATTTCGTTCCAGATTACATCCATATTCATGATCTTCGTTTGGCGGAGTTTGCAATTCAGCTGAAAAATATTTATCCCGGAGTGAAACTGATTTACGATTCCCATGAATTGACGCCATTTCAGCAGTCGAATAAGAAAATAAGTTCTTATATGTTGAAGCGGGAAAAACGTGCTGTTCGTGCAATGGATGCTGTAATCACAGTAAATCATTCCATCGCGGAAAGAATGGCTGAACTTTATGGAATTCCCAAACCATGGGTGTTTTATAACAGCCAGGAGAATTTAGGGGCTTCAAAGTCTATTCTGATTGAAACGCTTTTTGATATTGCAAAACTGCCGGATTCTGCTGTCAAGGTATTGTTTCAGGGGTCGTTGTCATTCGGTCGGAATATAGAAAATCTGCTTAAGGCATTTCAAATTCTTCCGGAGCAATTTCATCTTTTTGTTTTAGGCAACGGACCGCTGGAATGCATGGTCCGCAAGTTCGTTTCTTCTCAGATACACTTTCATAATGCAGTTCCCCAGACTGATCTCCAAAGCGTGACGGAGCAGGCCTCTTTCGGCATTATTCCCTATCTGGGGAACGATTGTGAAAATAATTATTTGTGTACTCCGAACAAACTGTTTGAATTTATAAATTCACGGTTGCCGATTTGTTCTGCAGAACTTCCGGAGATCTGCAAGATTTTTGTCCAGTGTGGAAATGGCCGTTGTTATCCTATGGATACTCCGGAAAAAATAGCCGACGCAGTCCGTGATTTCTCGGCGCTCCTGTCGAACGGGGCAATTACGAAAGATCAGCTTGAACAAGCTGCAGACATCTATTCCTTTGATAAACAAATCAGAATTTTAGACAAGGTTTACTGCTGATGAGTATACTGACAAAACCATTTCTGATATTATGGAAATACCGAAATCTCTTGTACCGTACCACATCTTCTGATATCAGGGGGCGATATGCCGGGACAATGATCGGGATTGCCTGGCTGGCGATTTATCCGTTATTGTTCCTTTCCCTGTATGCTGTTGTTTATGTGGCGATCTTCAAGGTGCGTTTTGGAGAAATGCGTTCTTTTGATTATGTACTGTTGATTTTTGCCGGATTGATTCCTTTCCTGAATTTCATCGAAATATTGGGGATGGGAGTCAACTCCGTCACTTCCAACAGTCAACTGATCAAAAATACTTTGTTTCCCATTGAATTGATTCCGGTAAAATCCGTGTTTTCCTGTCTCCCCGGGCTGGTGATCAGTTTGGCTATTTTGGAGACAGCATTAATTTTCTGCGGGAAGGCATCTTTTTTTAATTTCGCAGTTTTTGCTGTTATTTTTCTGCAGTATGTCTTTTCCATTGGATTGTGCTGGATCCTTTCTGCTTTGAATGTATTTATCAAGGATATTGGACAGATCATTCCGGTGATTTCGTTGTTCCTGATGCTGGTTTCTCCAATTGCATACACGATTGATATGGTTCCGCCGAATGCTATGGTTTTCATGTATTTCAATCCGCTGTTCTATTTGATCATGCTTTACCGTTCCGTGCTGCTGGGCGGAGTTTTTCCGTGGCAGCAGTTCTGGATCTTCTCCTTGATCTCAATTGTATTCTTCTACTTCGGGTTCTTCATCTTCACCCGGCTGAAAAGGATTTTTACCGATGAATGCTGAAGACAGTTCTATCGCGATCCGCACTTGCGGACTGGGAAAAATGTATAAGATGTATGCGTCCCGCCGGGACCATATCATGGATGTGCTCGGTTTGACCCCCCTGTTTTTCTGGAAGAAACAGACTTATCGGGAATTCTGGGCATTGCGGGGTATCGACCTGGTAGTCCGCAAAGGGGAACGGGTCGGGATCATCGGACATAACGGCGCCGGAAAAAGCACCTTGCTGAAAACGCTCATCGGGGCTCATGAACCCACGGAAGGAAGCATGTATATTAACGGCCGCATTCAGGCATTGATGCAGTTGGGTACCGGTTTCCATCCTGATTTTACCGGACGGGAAAACATCCGCGCCTCACTCGGGTATAATAACCTGTCCGCCAGGGAGATTGCCGAATGTGAAGAGGAGATCATTGATTTTACCGAGCTGGAGGATTTCATTGACCAGCCTGTCAGAAATTATTCCGCCGGGATGTACGCCCGCCTTGCCTTTGCTACCGCAACGTCTATTAAACCCGAGATCCTGATCATTGATGAAGTGCTGGGGGCGGGAGATGCCTATTTCGCCGGCAAATGCGTCGAACGGATGAAGGCTCTTTCGGTTGAGAGTGGTGCCACGGTCCTTTTTGTGAGTCACGATTTGGCAAGTGTCCAGAACATGTGCAGCCGCTGCATCTGGATCGATCGCGGCATCATGAAAGCGGACGGGCCTTGTCTGGAAGTCATCAAAGGTTATTCCGCACAAGTCCGGCAGCGTGAGGAACTGCGACTGAAAATCAGGAACGACAAAAAAGTTTCTTCCAACAAATCCGTCGATGTCGACTACTCGGTGCAGATGCCTTTCCGGCTGCGGGCGCCAGAGGGAAGTTCTGTTTCTATTCCAGTGAGGAAAATTTCCTTCAATTATCAAAATGACAACACGTCCGAAGTCTGTCCCGGGATGCCGATGGATTCCGACTCGTCGCAGGGAGCGTTCCTTTTCTTCAATGAAAACAGCACCGGGTGGAGTGATATCAGGAAAGAAGGAACCGTATGGTACCGTGCCGCAGATTTGTCTGACGGCAAGTATGCGCTCGGCGGGCTGATCATCCAGAAGGACTGGGATTTGAGCAATATCGTTGCGGCGGTGACCTTCGATGATACGGCTGACGGAAAGTTCCTCTTCGAATATTTCGATTCCGCGGACCAGCAGTATCACACAGCCAAAACGATCGAATTGAAAAATACCGGCAAGAAGAACTGTGTGGTTTTCCCGCTGGTTCCCGAAGCTGTTCCGCAGATGGCGTCGGAACTGGCCGTTGAAGTTATTCCTCCGGAAAAACTGGAGGCGGATAGCCAGACGGTAACCCAGTCCAAAGAACCGGCATGTTCATCAATTGACGAGTATGGTTCCCGCGAATGTATAATCACAAAGGTCCGGATCATCGCCGATGGCAGGGAATCCTTTATCATTCCTGCTGGTGCGAGAGTTCAAATTATTTTTGAGTATCAGGCAAATATCCCAATAGACAATCCGTTATTTCTCTACTGCCTGTATCTTCCTACCGGGCAGCCCGCGATGCAAGTATATCATGAACTGAAAAAGGTCAACGGCGATGGTTGCCTTCCCAAAGGCAGAGGTTGTTTTATCTTTGAGGCGGATCAGTTCTGCCTCGGCGGAGGGAGTTACATCCTTTCCGCGGCGATTTTCAAACGATATCCGGAAGCCGGAGTCGAACCTCCAGCCTATCATCTCCTCGACCGCAAGATCGAATTGCAGGTGATGCCGGAACCCGGCGAGAAGTTTGTCACTGGTACGTGTATCCAGAAAACAACAGGGAAACTTATAATCGGAGATTTGGAATGAACAGAGAAATCTTTCAATATCACCGTGTCGCTTTTCCGTATATGCCAGAGTTGCCTTTGCCGTGTCTTCGCTGTTGCGGGAGTTTATGATATGTTTTCAGTAAAGCGATTCATTCTGATCGGTATAGATTTGACTAAGCATGGCAGCAAAATCGCGACTGCCCTGCTGGAAGCGGGAGAACGCCCGCTGGGAGCAGTCATTTCCACTTGGGATCATGATCTGGTCAGGATCTGCGAGCCGTTCCGGAAAAGCTGGAGGGAACCAACCGCTGCCAAAGAGCTGGCAGCAATGATTCCTGCACAGACATCAGATGATGCCATTGTTGGAATTTATAAAAAATATAACGTTCCGTTTATCTTTGTCGATAAGTTGTCCAGCGATATTGCAGTTGAAATCATCAAAGAAACCGGCGCCGATACGGCATTGCTTGCAGAAGGTCCCATTCTGAAAGGTCCGGTATTGGGGTCTGTCCCCCAGGGGATCGTCAATTTTCATGCGGCTCCGCTTCCCGCCTGCCGGGGAAATTATGCTACTTATTGGGCTTTATACAATGATGTCCCGCTGGAAGTCAGTGCCCATATCGTCTCTGCGGGTATTGATACGGGTGATATTCTTATGAAGACCCGTTTACCGGTTTTTCGAGGTGATACGTTGACCGATATCGATTCCCGCGGATATGAAGTCGCAGGGGCGCTGGCTGTTGCTTTGATCCGGCAGGCAAAATCAACCGGAATAAAGCCGATCCGTCAGGAGCGTTGGGAGGGGACGGACTTCCGGGGGAATATGCCGGAGGATATTATTCAGGAATGTGCCAGGCGTTTGGCAGCAGGGGAGTATGGTTTTTATGAATAAATCACCAAACATCTTGCATGTCAAATGGCCGGGAAAGCCGATACCGGAGGAAAAAGAATTCATCTATTATATTTCAAATTTCCTTGGCTTGCTTCCAATGATCACTTGTGTGGAACAAGAGAGTCATTTTTGTTTTGAAAATATTGTATTCCCCCAAAAAAAGACCTCCGGCTATCGATTTGAAACTTTTTCATTTGAAGGGAGAAACCTTCTGATTTATTCCTGCGGTGGTGGAACAGGGGTTGAAAAACGTGATGGAATGATCTATGCAGATGATGATTTGGTTTCTCCCGCATTATCATTGTTCTGTTTGAAAGAGGAAATCAAAGACCGGCATAGAGACCGTTTCGGTTTAGTGGAAGGTCGGCGCAGTCCACGTTTTAAAAATGAGCGGTTGAATATCCCGGCGGTTGATAATTTTGCTGTATGGCTGTCCAAAGCTTTGGGTTTGAAAATGGTTTCTCCGTGGCCCGGACGATTTCATGTTGCCGTTTCCTGTGATGCCGATTATCTGAGTTATGATGATTTGAAAAGCGCAGTGCGGCTTTTGTCGGAATATGGAGTTGATCAGCCAACTTTTTTTGTTTATGGTGGAACGCCGGATGAAGCGACTCAATTCGATCCCAAATATGATATCGGAGCAGAAGAAAACCGCATGGCAGTGGATTTTCTGAAATCAGCTTCTGTTGAAATTGCTGCACATGGCGGATATCTTTCCTTTGATTCAAATGAAAAGCTGTTGAAGGAGCGGGAGTATCTGGAATCGATATTCAAAAGAAGGATCGAGGGATACAGGGCACATTTTCTGCGCATGGTTCCTCCCCGGACTTATTATCGTTTGATCCAGTCCGGCTACAGTTATGATTCTTCTCTTGGATATCCTGACTGTTGCGGGGTCCGGGGCGGCTGGCTTCGTCCAGCTCCGGTTTTTATGCCGGATGGGGATCCTTCTCAATTTTTCAAACTGCCGGTGACCCTGATGGATCAGAATTTCCACTGGCCGCAGGAAAACACTCTGGAAGAAAAAAAGGCTGTCATCAAACAGATGTGTGAACAGGCGGCAGTATGTAATGGAGTGCTTACATTGGATTGGCATCCGCATACGATCCACGAGAACGGCAATTGGTGGAACGATATGAAACTGTTTCTCTCGACGGCAAAAGAATCGGGAGCGTCTTTCAGCGGGATTCATACAGCCATTTCTTATATTTCGAACTCAAAAGCACAGCCTCATGAGGAGGAATGCATTTCTATGGATAATGAAACGAAATACTACAATCAGTCCCAGTTGTGGGAAAATGTCGCCGAATATCAGAAGAACGTTCTGGAAGATATCACCCGGTTCATGCCCGGCGATGTGAAAACCATTCTGGATGTCGGCTGCGGCAGCGGATTCGTCATCAATTCCCTTTCCGCGAAATACGATTGCACCGGGCTGGACATCAGCGAGACTGCTCTGGAACAGGTCAAAGTCAAAAAAATCGTCGGCAGCGCGGACGCTCTGCCGTTCCCTGACAACTCATTTGATCTTTTGATGATCAACGACGTGCTGGAACACCTGCCGGAACCGGTTTTTCGGAAAACGCTGTCCGAACTTCGCCGCGTGACGAAAAAATATATTCTGGTCACGGTTCCTTTCATGGAGAACCTCAATGCCGGAATGACCTGTTGCGGGAAATGCGGAACGGTCTACCACATCACCCATCATCTCCGTTCCTTCACCCCGCAGGTCCTGATCCATCTGTATGACGAAAACCCCAAGCCGTCGATGCTGATTTATTCCGGGACGGAGCACAGCATCAAAGACGTGATACAATATGAACTGCGCGCCGGTCTTCACCAATATACGCGCTGGGAAAGCGCAATGTGTCCTGTCTGCGGGAGCAACGCCTCCACCCAAGTGAATGACGATACCGCGATGTCGCTTTATTATGAAGGGGTCTCGGAGATTCCGGACGACCTTCCGCTGCAGCCGCCCATGCGCAACGAATGTATTGCGATTTTTCAGAAATCACCCGATCAGGAAGAAAAACCGGATTCCGGCATCAAACTGTTGGTTGACGGGAAAGAGGTTTTGTCGTTTGGCGTCCGGGAAGGCGAACAGGTCCTCGCACCGGCTTCCTATAAGGAATATCCGTTCCTGACCTTTATTTCGAACGGTATCATCAATGTGCTGCCGCGGGCAGAGCGTTCCGCCGGAGGGGAATATCATATTCCGAACTGGTTCAACAACCGTCTGCTGTGGGGGAATGAAAATATTTCCGAGTCCCTGCTGCTGCAGTTCTGTTTGCTGAAACAGGCCAAGAGCAATGTCCGGCTGGTCAATCTTGACAACCGGGCTGCGGCTCTTCAAAGCCAGATCGATCAGGGCAATGCACGTTTCGTAAAACTTGACAACGCCGACGCGGCTCTTCAAAGCCAGATCGATCAGAGCAATGCACGTTTCGTAAAACTTGACAACACTGACGCGGCTCTTCAAAGCCAGATCGATCAGAGCAATGCACGTTTCGTAAAACTTGACAACGCCGACGCGGCTCTTCAAAGCCAGATCGATCAGGGCAATGCTCGTTTCGTGGAACAGAATACCGCGCTGGATAAGCGTATCAATGTTCTCCAGGATCAGCTGGCTCAAAGTAATGCCCGTCTTGCGGAATTGGAAGAGCTCCTGTCGACGTCCTGGCGGCAGTTCCTGATCAGATTGTGGACCCGGAAGTCGAAACGGACGGCAGCACGTTCCTCTCCCCCGATCCCTGCTCCTGCCCGTCAGATCTTGCCGTGGTCGACACAGCGTCAACTCATTGAGGATCTTGCTCGTCCGAATATCGTTGCAGAACCGCAAAAGGACGACAAACGTCATTTCCTGGTGATTTGCCACGATCAGGATATTGACCGCCGGATCATTCAGCAGATCGAAACACTGATCGCTTCAGGCTGGTCCGGTGTGATCGTTGCCCTGTCGTTCGACACCGAGGACAAATTGGAGGAAAAAAATGGGTATCATATTCACCGGATCGGGCTTAAACACATTGTCCCCGGCTGCAAAGTCTATTGGCTCCAACAGCGCATGCAATATTGGAACAACCGGTTTTTCAGTGGATTCCCGCTGCTGCCGGGAATCGTTTCGAAAGTTAATAATTTTATTTGTCGAGTGCTCTCGCGGCTCTATTATCGGTGTGGCCCGATCAAATATCCGCTTCCGTTTGATCTCGCCTTTTTCCGTGCTGCGGAAAAGTATCCTGCCGACCTGATCCTCGCGGAGGATCTGCCTGCGCTGAAAGCTTCCGCACTGTTGAAGAGGCAGTGGAATTGCCATCTCATTTTCGATTCCCACGAATTTTATCCTGAGCAGAATGTTTTCAGTGCAAGGCAGAAAAAGATCATGCATGATGTTACGAAGCGTTTCATCGGCGATTGTGATGAAGTGATCACCGTCAGCGATGGGATCGCGGAAAAATTTGCGGATTTTTACGGGATCAAAAAGCCTCATGTGATTCATAATGTGACGGTGATGGAAAATACTGCAAAAAGCAATAAATTCCACGCGCTGCTGAAGCTTTCCCAAGATCAGATCATCGTTCTCTACCAGGGCGGCATCATTCCGGAACGCAATATCGAAAATGTGTTGAAAGGATTTCTGGCTGCAAACGTGGCGAACACCCATCTGGTATTCCTCGGACCTTCCGCTCCGCAATTCCTGGAGAAACTTAAAAAGATCGCCGGCAAAGCATTGAACAACTCCATTCATTTTCTGGAAGCGGTCCCGCGGGAAGAACTGCTTGCCTATACGGCTTCGGCTGATTTCGGTGTCATTCCTTACAAGGTGATCGATCTGAACACGAAGTACTGCATGCCGAACAAGTTCTTTGAATTCATTCAAGCCGGTCTGCCGATCCTGTCAAACGACTTGATCGAAATCGAGAAGATCCTGAAGAAAATCGGCGGCGGCGGGATGATCCATGATCTGAATTCGCCCGGAAAAGCCGCCGAAGCCATTCGGGTCATGTTGACCCGGGATTTGAAACACGATCATGAGTTGCTTCTCTCCGCCCGGGAGAAACTCAGCTGGAATACCGAATCAAAAGATTTTGAAAAAATCATACAACAAGGAATGAAAGCATGAAAAATATTTTGTCTCTTCTTCTTTTTGCCGTTCTGTCGTTTTGTTATGCTCTGCCGAAGCAGACGGATGTTCATAATGCCGAACACCTGTTTGATGAGAAAGGCATAGCGTATTTGAACATCCCCGATGTGGGGAAGACCTACAATCCGGCTTTTGTCGCGTTGTATGCCCTGAATCACGCTGGGATCGAAAACTATTACAATACGTCGCTGCCTCCCGACGAGCAGAAATTCCGGAACAGCGTGGAGTGGCTGTGCCTCAATTTGAAGAAGATGCCGAACGGGCTGTGGGCGTTTCCTTATGATTTCGATTCGACGTACAACGACATCACCATCAAGGCCCCATGGTACAGCGCGTTTGGACAGGCGGCGGGGATCGATGCTCTGGTCGCCGGCTATCAGCGATTCAAGGACAACCGTTATCTGGAAGCCGCGAAGCGGGCGGCGGAAACCCTTCTGGCCCCGCTGGATAAAGGCGGGCTGCTCTTTCAGAAAGACGGGATTTCCTTTTTCGAGGAGATCCCGTCGCCGGCGACAAATCCCTCGCATATTCTCAATGGCAACATGCGGGCGATGCTGGCGATCTACAAACTCTATACCGTGACCAAAGAGGAAAAATATCTGACAGCATTCCGAACCGCGGCGGAGTCGCTGAAAAAACTTCTCCCGCTGTATGATACCGGTTATGCGCTTCGCTATGATCTCAATCCGAAAAAACAGGAACTGCTTTTCCGGTTCAATGACCCGTATAACCGCAAAGTTCCGCCGATTCCGATCGATCTGGTCAAGCTGGTCGACCCCGTTTCCGGCAAAGAGGCGGTCATCGACTTCGGCGGCAAATCCGATGCCGCCGGACCGAACCGGATCGCCGGCAACGACTGGCAGGCCGCTGCCGAACTTGAAGGGCGGACGGTTCGTCCCCTGAAAGCCGTTGTTCCGGTCAATCCGCTCCATGCGGCAGACAAGGGAATGAATTCTCCGGCTGCATATTTTTACTTTGATTTGCCGTTTGAATGGGAAGACAATCTTCGGACCCAACCGCTGGAACTGGTAGTCGTTTATAAGGATACCACAGAGGGAAACTGTTCGGTGGAAATGCGTTCCATGGCAGAGGGGGCGGCATTCCGTCCGTTGCGGGACGGCGACCTGTTCCTGACCGGTTCCGGTGAATGGCGCGAGTGGCGTATTCCCATCCGACCGTCCGACCTCGGTTTCTGGTGCGGAAGCCTTTATGCCGAAAAACATGCGCAGTATCTGACGGAACTCGCAAAAATCGATAAAACATTTTCTTCCTGGGCTACGGTGGCAAAAGGGTATTACCATCTCGAATCCAAGTCCGAATACAAGAATGTGGTCTTGCCCAGACAGAAACTCCCAACTCAGACACCTGGACTTCGCGAGTATTCATTTTCTCCAAAAGAAAAAGTCATCCGTCAGTATTTCGTGATAAATGGAAAAAAAATCGCACAGGAACACCCGTTCTTAGTCGCAGATCAGGCGGTTGGATTTGAATCCAAAGCGATTCGGCCTTTCTTGACCAAGGAACAACTTGACGCATTGCAACCGGAATATGCCTATCAATGGCTGGCAGATAAAGCCATTATACTTGACGGCGGTGCCGCTGTCTGGTATTTCAATTTTCAGAATGCTTACAATGATGTCCTTACGCTGCCTCCGTGGACTTCATCATTCTCGCAAATCTATGTTATTAAAGCCCTGAAACGGGCCATTGATAAAAAACGCACCGAACCCCGGCTGGACTATCAAAAATTGTACAAGGCCGCCATTCAGGCTTATCGGACTCCCACCGAAAAAGGAAGTTTTACCGCTTATACTCGGTTCGGCGTATTCTTTGAGGAGTTTCCTAACCGGACTCATGTTTTGAATGCTCACCTGTCAAGCATGGCGGAACTTTCAAAGCATCCAACGGCAAAAGATATTGTGGAAAATGGAACAAAGACCTTGAAGGAAACACTGCACTTGTTCGATGCAGGATACTGGATGAGATACGACCAGAATCCCAAAAAGGAATTCCTGCTGCAGATCGACTGGCTGGAAGGGCGTCAATCTCCGCAGTTGGCTTCTTTCTCGCTCCAAAATCCGCAGACCTTGCATCAGATCAAAGTTACCCTCTCGTCGTCGTCCTTTAATGACTGGCCAGGAATTTCCGGTTTGGAATGGGAAAGAATGCGTAAAGTGGACGGAAAAGATACATTCGGTTTTAAAAACGGGTATCTCATCCATGACAAAATTGTTAAAGGCGGGACTCGACACAATATTTATCTGAAATGTTCGCTTCCGGAACGGGAATCGGCGGAATGGTTCGATACGCCGGAATACATATTGAAACTCGTCTATTTTGATCGTGCACCAGGTCGGTTCCAATTGAAGACACAGTCCATCCGGGAAGGAAATGTCTTGACTTTTGTTCCGGTCAGAAACGGCGTTTTAGATTGTATCGGGGATGGCAAATGGAAAGAAGCCTATTTTCATCTTCGTCCGCAGGAATTGGGATGGTTCGTCGGTGCAGCTTATCAGGAGTATATTGTTCAGCAAATGGAGTCTCTTGGGAAAGAAGACTGGTTTTTTCGCCAGTATGCACTTCGCCACCAATATTTTCTGAACTTCAACAAGAGAAAAATTCAGAAGCCTGCGGAGAAACCGTTGACGGTATCCCTGCTGGGTTCAGGGAATACGTATCCGAAGTTTGGGGTCGCAAATTCGCTGGATGGAGATCCGAACAACGATTATACGGCGTTTTATGAGAATGCCGAGCAGTATTTTACCTTGAAACTGTCAAAACCAGTTCGGGATCTGGCGGGGGGGCTTGATTTTGAAAGCGATGCCAATTATGCTTCGGATTGGAAGGTTCTTGCCTTGGATGAGGCCGGCAAAGAAATCGCGTCTGCGGTTCAGAAAAATGCAGTAGGTAAAAAACAGAATTTTGAAATCCATGCAGAAAAGAAATTTACACGATTGAAGTTCGTTTTTGAAAAATTTGCCGGACAAAAACGTCTGCTTTTGCGGCAATTTGTCTTGAAGCCGCCGGAACACCTGATAAATCAATCCGGTTGTGTATTTCGACCGTTTACGGCGTCTTTCGCAAATTCGATCAATCGGGTATCCATAGCCGAAGTAGATTCCGATCATTTGCTTTTTACGAATTATCAGTCTTTGCTGCTGTTCAATCGGAAAACCGGAATTCAAAAGACACTTGTCCCGGACTTCAGCTTGCTTTCTGGTAGCGACAAGAAAAAGAAACCGATTTATGTTCCGACAGGGGTTGCGATCGATTGTGACGGC
>Ga0256405_10006440_pt1 | contig 18763 bp, 18 predicted proteins | sample RumenRJG_02DNA_FD_189096 | JGI IMG/M metagenome (GOLD analysis project Ga0256405, IMG submission 189096) | Bovine rumen microbial communities from Lethbridge, Alberta, Canada - RJG_02 | ecosystem: Host-associated > Mammals > Digestive system > Stomach > Rumen | place: Canada: Alberta... | reverse complement strand
GAGAGCCCAACAGTGGACGACCGTCAGGCAGAGCCTGACCTAAGAAGCAGTGACTCGTTGAAACAAGAAGCGGAAACTTCGGAATTATAGATTTTCATAAGTTTTCGTGTACGGTGCCAATAACTGACACCCTTTTATTTGTTTTATACACGGAAAAAATAAACGTTTTCTGGTTATTTATTAAACAAATCTGACATTATGTGGGATATCAAATCATTAAAAAAGGCGTTTAATCTTAATAAACTATATAAAAAATATAACATCAAATATTTTAAAGGAAAACTTGGTGATGTTGTGTTCAACGTATATACACAGGAGAAAAATGATATCCCGTCAATTGCTTATGAAAACACTCATAAAAAAAGAAATGGTGATTATTCAGCTGATATTAATTTTAACGCCGAATGTAATTGGAATGGAGAAAACATATGTAAAACTCTATTACATGAAATGATACACTATTATCATTATGTGCTGTTAGGTAGGGGGACAATACTGGAGCACGGAATACTTTTCAGACTTACTCAGTTAAGGTTACTTATTTGTCATGGTATATATGTACCAATATATGGAGGAAAAACAGTTAAAATAAAAAAAGAGGTTTAAAACCTCTTTTCTTTTATTTGCTAAAACATTCATTATCCAAACGTCGGCGGGAAACCCGTTAATTTATTTACGGGAGGGATAGCCAACTTATATCCCCTCTTTCATTAATATAAATATACAACAACCAAAATAAATCCAATTTTTTTTTTTATAAAAACTCAAAAATTTTCATCACTTTTAAAGATAATGTGATATTTATATATAGGTTCACGTGGTGAAAAACCACCTTTAATAATATGACAGTACGCACGTATAATATACCACTCCTAATGGACGAACCAACATACAACCACTGGTTCAACCTGCTGACATCCGTGAAACTGGCGTTCAACCGCGCTATTGAACTAATCGTTTCAACAGACTGCCAACTGACTATTGTGCCAGTACACAAGGTGTGTTATGACATACTACGTACAGAATACCCGTCACTACCGTCACAAGCCGTCATACGCATCCAAAAAGAGGCTATGGCTATGCTAAAATCACGCAAATCCAACAGACACCACGGGTGTCTGCCAAAAAAACACTCGTTGTCAATGGTACTGGACAAACGTCTTTACAGTAACCTCTCAATCGACGGAATCTTACTTTCCTCTGGCATAAAAAACAAACGCACCCATGTTGCATTCCAAATGTATGACAAGGCGAATTACATGTTCCACAACTATTTCACGATGGACCCTACAATATATATCCATGACGGGAAGCCTTATCTCAGTGTACCTTTCGAGGTACCAGAAAAACCAGTTGTTGGTGACACCTCAATCGGTGTTGACCTTGGTGAACGCCAATTGTTCGTAACGTCTGAAGGCAAGTCTTTCTCGGATAAAGTGTATCTTGGCAACAAGAGAAAACTGAGGCATAACAAACGTGAGCTGCAGTCAAAAGGTACAAAGTCAGCCAGGAGGAAATTAAGGAAATTGAGACGTAGGGAAAGGAACATGACGGATGACATGTGCCATAGGGCAGCGAATGTACTGGTTGAATCCACGGAAGCAAGTGTGATAGTGATGGAAAGGCTTAAAGGCATAAAGTCAAAGACCACCAGAACCAAGGATGGTTTCAAAAGGAGGAAACATAACAGGAGGCTGAGCCAGGTTCCGATGGCTCGGTTCCAGGAGACTGTCAGGCAAAAGGCACAACTTTCTGGGAAGAGGGTTGAAACGGTTTCGCCTGAATACACAAGCCAGATAGATTGCAGGACAGGACTGAGGGACGGTGAACGCCGTGGCAGGAGGTATGTCTGTAAGGATGGCTTGGTGTTTGATGCAGATTGGAACGCAGCGGTCAATATAGTAATTCGGAGCAAACATCCCGTTTCGAGCAATGCAATCCCCGTGGACGGTGGATTGGTGCCCCTGACGGGCAGGTCTAAGTCAACAGACCGATTGCCATGTAAACCCGATATAACTAGTTAGTTTGTTCGGTCTTGCAAACCACTGAATTCATTCGGTGGTAGTTGACTAATTACACCATCTATATTTTCATTTAATTTTCTAGTCATGCCCATTTTTTTGGCTTGACGTTGGTTATTGGCTTTAACACTGGATAAAGCACCGAAGTTTGCGAGTAATTCTTGAACTGTTTGTTTTGGGCTAATAGTACCATCATCAACAAGTTGTTTAAGTTCTTGTCTTAAATTATCCATTTTAGTATTTTGCTTTTGCATATTGTAACCCTTTTTGAAATTACCAATTCTTTGACCCCAATTGTTAATGGCTTGGTCTACAGCGTCTTTAGCGTTTGGGTCTTGGTGGTAATTTATTTTACCATTAACACCAGCATTTATACCTGACATCATGTTTTTAAAAAAGCCTTCGTTTTGGCTTTCTTCCATGCTCTCATTGATAGCATTAACAACCATATCTCTCAACTGGCTTTCGGTTAGTGTAATTTTTTGTCCCATATTATTAAAATAAAATTTAATTCATTATTTTATATATAAATATTATTTACTTTTAAATTATTTAACATAGATTCCTAAAGGAACTGCACGTCTTATTTCTATCAAATTTTTGACTAAACCTGCCTGTTTTTCCATCTGGTCATATGGACTCAATCTGGTCAACCTTTCAGTTAATGCCGTCATAGCTTCTTTTTTCTCATTCTGTCCGAAAGTAATCAGCATGTTATAGTCCATGGTAAGGTTGCTTGCCACCATGTTGATGTTACCTGAAAATTTACCTCTTACAAATCCGAGTGTTTCAGCTGCTTCGCCAACAAGCAACTGCCTTACGATTGTTTTTGAAGGGTCGTTCATAAACGCATAGTCCATTTTACTCAAAGGTATCTGGTCAGGCGACAACAGGACATCACTCCCGCTTCCTCCAACCAAACCGCCATTAACAAGCAAGTCATTGCACTCATCTTCACTTTTGTTACTGATATCGTAATATGTGTACCAGCAGAACATGGGATGCCTGCGCCCGAAACCACCCATTTTTTCAAACCGTCCGCCTGGAACAGATTCAAGATGGATTAAATGCGTGCCGTTAGGTCCAGCCGTCACTTTGTAGACCAGGTCACATCCAAGAAACTTGTTTTTCTCTTTCATGTCAGCCGACACCAGTGCAACATCATACAGCGGCATAGCATACAACCCACCGAAACCAGCGCCTGCCATACCAGCAAAGGCGGCACCGCCGCCAAGACCAAGCTGACCGACAACGCTTCCGCCGAAACCTGCCGTAATACCGCCGTAATTTGCAAACATTGCGGGGTCAGTCGTGGGGTTTGTAACATACAGCACTTTGTTGATTTCACGTCCAGCGGGTATGACATACACCTGTCTTCCTGGTTCAATCTCGAAAAAATCTTTTTTCAACTCCCAAGGTCCGCGCTGCTGCAGTCCAACCTCTTTCGAGAAATAGTATGAAAACTCTTTCGACATGTCAAGCGTCCTCACCGACAGAGCCCAAGCCCAGTCCGTGTTGGTCATGGAACTCAAGCCAGTCTTGCCGTACAGTGAAGCCCAATTGCTCTCGATTATGAAATTCTGTATTTTCTCTGAATAGTTACGCTGGGCAATTTCCAGAAGGCTGCACAACATCTCATCCGTAAGTTCAACCTTACGTATCGGAGCACCCAATTTATGCCTAACCAGTTCAAACAATTCCTTTTTTTCGTCGTTGATTATCATTTGTATAATTCTTTTATTATATAAATATTTATTATTATAAACATTTTATTTTAATGAAAAATAAACTTGAATATATTATAAATAAAACTGTTAAATTGGTATTAAACGAGATATATAACAGAAACAACAATGTTTTTGGACCAGTGTATCATTGTGGTGAACCGATATCAAACAAACTTTTCAAAGATGTCATTTGGTTTAGCAACAAACCGATTACAAGGTTCGGAATACCACACAAATACATGTTGAAGATTGAAAATCCGCTTATAGTGCCGCCAATATTCGGCAGTTGGTCGGAGAAACTTTGGCATTACTGCTGTGATGAAAACGGAAACCCCAACAAAGACATAAATGACCCCCGATTAGTCAATATCCTGCCGTCGTTTATTTGGAATTTGGTACAAAAATCGGATGAAGAATATGAAATCGGCGATGTGCCTTATATTATAGCCGACTTATTTCATAAAGGAAAAGTCAAATATGATGGAGTTATACTCAAAAGTATCGGAGAAAGTGAAAGCGGTAATCTTATTGTCGATGATTACTGCGTGTTTTCCACACAACAAGTAAAAGAAATTTAAATTATTGTTATATTTATATAATATGGCGCAGTATTTCAGTATAAATAAAAACAGTGAATTGCCGCTTCTGCGTGTGGAACTGATACAGGATGGAAAAACGGATTTCCGCAAATTCTATCTTGCGTTGCAGGCTGCCGATTCAGTCACTTTCACAATGACCAACCTGGAAACTGGCATAAAGAAAATAGCCAAGGCTCCAGCCGAAATAGTGTATGACGAAAACTCTGGCTGTGAAGAACGTTACCTGCTGCAGTACACATGGAAGAAAAGGGACACGAACGAAAGCGGGGTGTTCATTGGACATTTCCACATAAACTTCAATGACAAAATTGTCGCCGACGGAATGACTTTTCCGAAAGGAGAATTAATTGTGCCAATTCAAGATGATTTGAACATCATAATAAAAGATTCATGTATAAAAAAATAAAAATTAAACCAATATCAATATGAAACAAAAAATACAGATAAGCGAAAGTTTGCTGAGGCAAATGATTTCACGGGCAATAAACGAATCTTTGAATGAATTTTATAGAGAAGAATTTGAACCGTCCGATATCACACCAGATAGTTGGGTAGCAATACAAAAATGGGCAGTTGGTGTGAGAAATGGCATGGACTACAGAGATAACCGTATTTTTGGACCGTTTTATAATGCATTATATAACAACGCAAAGCTCAAATATGTTGTACTAAAGGCATTCGGATTTGAAAATACCGATATTACTACAATCGAAGAAACCAATGAGAATGGTGAAAAAATAAGGGTAGACCGTCCTGACAGACCTTCATTGGATACATACAGAATGTGCAAGGATGGTATGGACAATGATGTCATCAGTGAATTTTTTGCTGGTATAAGTCAATTGGCAAAAGACGGAGAAGAGTCAGATGCATTTCCTGGTCAAAAAGAAGACTATAACCTTGGCAAATTTGTTGAAGTTATATTAAACAATCCTAAAGACCCAATTGTTTTTATACATAAACTATCCAATTTTTTAGGATTTTATTCCAGACATTATTTTCGTAAACATTACAGTAAAAATGTTCTACAATACGGTAACCGTTCAAAATCCATCGACAATCCGAACAGCAAACAAATCGGTGTATATGACGATGATGATTTTAAAGCTGATGCTGCAGGCGATACTGACGCTAACGACGATTTGGGTGCAGCTGAGGAAAAATCAGCAGGCGACAGCGCATACTATGCCAGAATGTGCGAACTTGTCAAGGAAATCATTGCTGACGAATCAAATACGTTAAGCCCACAGGAAAGAAAAATCCTCCAAGGTATACTTGATGTTGTCGAGAACGGTATGAGTCAGGAAAATCTCAACAAATTGGCAGACCTTAGTGATAAGCAACAAGCAATGACTGTTTACGGCGAGGTTGCCAAAAGACTTGGCATTGACACCAAGAAAGTGCAAAAAGTATATTCAGCTGCTCTTGCCAAGGCTAGACAAACCAAACAGGCTAAGATGCTTAAAGAAAAGAAAAAACTGGTCAAGCGAATTGTCAACGAAACCATCAAGAGAATACTCAAAATGTATTTGAAATAATAGTTTTCCAAAAACACACATATCAACGGGACTTTTTAAAGCCCCGTTTTTTTATTCTTGAAAAATTTGTATATTATAACCGAGTATTGCATATATGATGCCTGTGTCCAACAGGCTTAACTATATAGTATAATTTATTAATATTTAAAAATTTATGGCAGAATTAAAAAGGGCAAAAAAAGCTTCCAATGAGGAAGTGGACGCTTTTTTGAAAGGTACTGACCCGCAGGAGCACATCATCAAAATTGAATGTGGGTATGATGACAAGCAAGCGACTGTCATCTGGCGTGACGAAAATTTCCAGAAACATTATACACAGGAACCATTCTATCCTTTCTGTTGGGCAAAACAGGAGGCTGGAAGGCTTATGTTCGGTGGCGACCGTGTGAGACTTAAGCTTGAGATGCAAGCCAGGGGCATCAACTGCAAAGGGTTAATTGTAGCCAATGAAAACGGTGAAGTCCCAGAGCGTATGGCAAACGGCTACCGCGTGCTATTCTATGCCGAAAGACCTATGTCAAACAAGGAATTCAGCAAGTTTTTCGACGACGCGAAAGTGCCCCTTAAACCAAAGGAAAAGGACAAAACCTACGGTAAAAACCTGTATAAGACATGCGCCCCCAATGAACAGTTCATGATTGCAACGGGCAAACGTTTGTTCAAGGGGTATGAATCATATGACGATATCCTGCGAATGCAGTTCGATATTGAGACCACTGGTCTTGACAAAAAACGCGACTTGATTGACCAGATTGGTATTCGTACAAACAAAGGCTTCGAAAAAATAATTGAAATTGAAGGTGACACGGTTGAAGAAAAGCTTGAAAACGGCAGAAAGGCTATCAACGAAATGTTCGACATTGTTGATGAAATAGACCCTGACGTGATTGCTGGATACAACAGTGAGGGATTTGATTTCGAATTTTATGACGTGTTTCTCAGAGAGCATTTCGGTGCTGAAATGGTTGACGAGACCAAACGAACCACACTTAGGAACGGATGCTACAAGAAAAAACAGCAATCCGTGCTTAAGCTTGGCGGTGAAATGGAATATTACTATCCCACTGTAATCTGGGGCAAACACATCACAGACTGCCTGTTTTCAGTGAGACGCGCCCAGGCTCTTGATTCCAACATGAAAAAGGCTACATTGAAATATGTGACCAAATATTCCAAAATCAACAAAAAAAACCGTGTCTATGTACCTGGCAAGATAATCACCGACACATGGAACATCATTGACCCAGTGTTCGCATTCAACGACAAGAACGGCGACTGGTACCGCGTTAGTGACAGCCGCCCGCTTAAAGAGGGATATGAAATGAAAAGCGGAAGGTACATTGTGCAGCGTTATCTTCTTGACGATATTTGGGAAACTGACAAGGTTGAACTCAGATACAACGAGTCAAATTTCCTTGTGGGTAAAATGCTTCCAGTCAATTTCGAACGTATGTGCACAATGGGTACCGCAACCATCTGGAAGTACATTATGATGGCTTGGTCTTATGAACATGACCTGGCAATCCCGCTTGAAACCAGTTCACGGTCGTTTACTGGCGGTCTGTCGCGTCTGCTCACTGTCGGTTATATCCCCAATGTCCAGAAACTTGACTACAACTCACTTTATCCTTCGATTATTCTGTCGTTTGGCATCAAATCCCCTATCGACATTTCTGGTGCCATGCCAGCCATGCTGGAATATATTCTTACCCAGCGTGAGTATTTCAAGGGGCTTAAAAGTGACTACGGTAAACAAGCCGAGAAATATGGCAAACAGTATGATGAGGAACTTGAACAACTCCGTCAGATTGAAGAATATATGGGTCTCGACGAGACTGCATTTACCAATGCCATCGCCAACAATGACCATTTAAGAATACTTAAAGATAAACAGGAAGAGGCTGCAGCACTTTCAACCAGAAACGACAAGATGCAATTACCATTGAAAATTACAGGCAATGCATACTTTGGTTCTTTTGGTTCTGGCGGTGGTGTGTTCCCGTGGTCGGATATCGACTGTGCTGAGGAAACCACCTGTTGCGGTCGTCAGATGCTTCGACTTATGTTGAAATGGTTCACTGATTTGGGATATCAGGGTATTGTTTGTGACACGGATGGTATGAATTTCAAACAGCCGCCAAAATTCAGATATACAAAAGAACACCCATATGTTTCAACTGGCATGAACCGTAACACCGTAAAAGGAAAGGAATATGAAGGTCCTTGGGCTGACCTGGCTGAATTCAACGACCTGTTTATGCGTGTCAAAAACGGTCTTGATATTGATGAGTTTGTCCCGTCTTCATGTTATTTGGCCCGTAAAAACTACATGGACTTGCTTAATGTTGAAAAACAGACAGTCAAACTTGTCGGTAACACGATTAAGTCAAAGAAAATGCCCATTTACATTGAGAAATTTGTTGATGATGTTGTGAGGGATTTGCTTAATGACCGTGGATATGAATATCTGGAAAAATACTACAACAAAATCGAGGAAATCTATAATCTGCGCATTCCGTTGAAAGACATTGCCACTGTCGGAAAAATCAAAACCAGTATAGAGGATTACAAGAAAAACTGCAACGAAAGGACAAAATCTGGTTCAAAGAAAGCTAGACAGGCTTGGTATGAGTTGGCTATCAAACACAATCTTGATGTGCATATGGGTGACAGTATCTATTATATCAACACTGGCACAAAGAAAGGTGATTCCGATGTAAAACGTGTCACACATTATTACGAGACTGTTGACGGCATGAAAACTGATGTTACCAAAAAGTATGAAAAAGAATGGAATGCCACAAAAAAAGCCGCGAAACTGGGAGAAGCAGAAGCGGTGTCAAGGATATATGCTGGCGACCCGTCCAAGAAAAAGGCTCTTAACCTTGAGAACTACATTAAAATGTATTACCCGAATGTCTGGGATGAAGACGAGATTATATTCAATTGTGTAATGCTCCCGAACAGTGTTGTCGAAGACGAGGAAGACCATTACTGTGACGACGACTTTGAATACAACGTGGCAAAATACATCGAAATGTTCAACAACCGCATCAAGCCGCATCTTGTGTGTTTCGACAAGAAAATCCGCATGAAGCAGGTCATGAACAAAAAGGGTGAGATTGTCGAAGAAAACAACATCATAATCACAAACCCGAAGGACAGGAAACAGTTTACCCGCGAGGAGACAAAACTTGTGTCTGGACAGCCATACAAGGAAACCGACCAGGATACTTACGACCAGCTAATGACTATGGAGGACAAGGAAATACGTTTCTGGATTTCTGTTGACAAAGAACCTGTGTACTGGCGTGAATGCGGTATGGATTGGGAACAAATCAAGAAGGAATACCTTGAACGTATGGAAATCCTGAAACAAGACGGCATACGCGATGAGGTTGAACTGTACAACAAAATCATCAGCAAGGTAACTGAAAGTGACGTTGACGCATTGATTGTCGATGGTGTTATTCCTGAAGGAATTCTTGATTTCTGTGATTTCGATGCCGCCACTGGAAGTTTCCTTTCAAAGAAGTGGAATATCAAGATTGGCACAATTTATGATATGCTGGATGAGAAAATCGTTATTGAAAATGATGACGAGGACGAGGATATTGAGTTGCAGAAAATATTCCACAACAAACCTATTGACATTGAAATGCTACAATAAGAAAAAGGAGGTTAATAAAAACCTCCTTTTTTGTTTTAATAATTAGTCAAGCGAATTATTGGTTGCTTGGCACAGGCTGTGTACCTGCAATGCCTTTGCGTTCGTCGTTTTCAGGAACAACAGTGTAGACAGGAACAGTCCTGAGAGTGCCGTTGTCTGGTGAAGACAGGTCTTTAACCATGTAGGTATATTCACCGTCTGGCACTGATTTATATCCTTCACACACAAAATTGGTACCGTTGCCTTCAGCATAGTTGTCGGCTGGGTCGAAACCAACGAATGTACCACCAGTCACATAGATATGTGCGGTTCCAGCTGTTCTGTTGGCATCATACAGATTTAAAAGGAAGTTTCTACCGTAAGGGTATTTCTCAGCTTCCTTTTCTGACTGTGTTCTCTGGTTAGGGTCAGGCTGACCGAAAAACCAACCGCCGTTGATAATACAATCACCTTTACAAACATAGACAACACTTGATGGTGCAAGATAACGACCACTGTTGATAGTTAGTTTACCAACAATGCCTTCACCAGCAACTCTCTCAATTGTACCGTCTTCATGTATAATATGATTTTTCATATCACCGACTGTAATAGCTTGTGAATAATTGTCATGTGAATTGAAACTCTCTTTGGTTAAGTTTGAATATGTGTCAACACCGCCAGTTGTACCGTTGAAAACGGCTGTTGATTCAACACCAACCATTGCCCAAGGATAAGAATCCAAAAGTGAGTCGGTTGACCAGACTTTGTCTCCAAAATTAATTGTGATATTTTGTTTTATAATATTTGCCATATCTATAATTGTATTTAATCGTTATTCACCTTTGATGATTAATGATTCAGGCATGTTAGAACTGTTTTCAATTGTAACAGTGTCACCTGGGGTGCCATTGATTGAGCTGGCAACAGAATCGGCGCTTACTTCATAAGAAACCCAAGTCATTCTTTCCTCGATGTATTTCTGGACATCAGCAACCGTGGCAATACCGTCGACAAAAGCGGTTGAAGTTTCGTCCATAACATTGCCGTGGTCAGTTTTGAATGTACCGTATTTTACACCGATTGTGACATTAGCCTCATCACGGTTTGCAATGACAAACTTGTTGTCTTTATTTTCCTCAACACCAACGTTGGCAACCAAACTGTTGATTGGAGCAACCTGTTCAAGGTCACTGTAACCTTCTTCATACACATAAATGAAGGATTTTTGTTTTTTTATATTGTGCTTATTTGATTATTTCGTAAAACACATTTTCCTGATTGGTGACATATGGATTGTTTTCCTTAACAACGGCTTTAAGCACCGTGTGTTTTTTCTGGAACCATCTGCATAGGAAAAATTTCTTGGGTGGCTCGACAGTCTCCTTGTTCATATACATCACAACCGTTTTTTCCGATGTAACCTTTGAATTCAGGGTAATCACATTAGGATATTCCATGTGCAGTTTTGTGGCAATCCACCTGTCGCCTATATTTGTGTCAATGGAGAAGTCTGGCTCCTTGAATATGGTGTCAGTGAACGTTACAGTGTCCCTTTTGTTCATTTCACTTGAAATGTACTGGAGTTGTGACAGTTGCTTGTCTTTGATGTTTAATTCTTTCCTGGTGAGGTTAAGCAGCGCGGTTATCGAATCATTGTAATAGTTCAACTGTTCCGCGGTTAGTTTAAACACGTTTGACTGTGCCTTTTCCTTGTCAAGCTGAAGGGCATATGCCTTGTTGTTCTCAACAGCCTGTTTCCACTTGTTTTCATAACAGTTGTACCTGTTGATGAAAAACACTGCAGTACATACAGCAACAACCAACAATAGTAGCCAAATAAGTCTTTCTTTTGTAAAAATTTTTTTAATCATATGTTATTTTTAATTTACGTTAATTGTAACTGTTATAACACTGTCATCGAATTTGACTTTGAAATCTTGGCTTGGGCCTGATTGATAAGCCTCAACAATTGCGGTTACCAACGAATCTGGCTGGCTTATAGCAACTCCGACTTTCTTGTAGTTGCTTCCTTTCAATGTGCCTTCATCATCCCAATCATAATATTTGTATTTGAACTGGATAGGCTCAATATGGTTAGTACGATATAAAGCACCAAGGAAACGTGCAAAATCATTCATTATGTTTACTCCACCTTCCCCGATGTTCTCATGGCTGATTGTATAGTCAATCCTGTCTTCACCAAGCACAAATTCACCTTTGTATTCATAACCGTCCTCATAACGGTATGCAATTGCCTGTTCAAGTTTAGCGGAAGTGGAAGTGTGGTATCTGGCAATAAGTTCCATTATATTTTCAACCTCTCTTTCAAGTGTGGCTATCCGTTCAACAGCAGTTTCATTGACTGGTATCACTTCACTGTCCTTTATATAGCACAACTCATCGGTTGACTTGACCATAAACGCGGTATAGTCTTCCAGTTTGTACTTAATCCATTTTTCACCGTCCCATTCGTTGATGAAAGGTTCTGTGACTGTTGTTGTCTCACCTTTAAATGAATTGCGGTTTTCAGTGTCGTAGTCAAGGTTTGCTGCAATCCACATCTTGTTTTTGCCGTCGGCTGACTTCATCACACTGACTGGATACACAGTACCAAGAATTTCAGCCGCGCCCACGGTTTCACCGCCGTCAATGTCTTTAACCAGTCTGATTGAACTGAGTATTGCGCTGTCGACGATGGTCTGGTAGACCTGACCGCTCCTTGGTCCTTCCTTATGGAACTGTTTGACCCAAGCCTGCGTGTCCTGGTCTGTCAAAGGTTTTCCCATGGTGTTTGAAGCGCACCAGAAGCTTGCTTTTTCACCGCTGAAACTTACTGATTTCACATCATCGTCAAAGACATATCCGCAATATTCCAAACCGAATTCTTTCGAACCTTTCAGTTTGCTGCCAGCCTGACTTCCGAACCACTTGCTTGCTATTGGTTTGTTGTGGTCTCTGTATACTGGTTTTTCCAGATAGTTAAGCATTTCAGCCCAGTCGGTTTTGGTTGCGACTTTCCATCCGTTTCCTTCCTCGTCCAGGGCTGCCATCACGTCAAGTATGCCGTCGAAACTGTAGAACCTTCCATTGGTGTCTATTGTTTCAATCGTGATGTACCTGTCACCAACTGTCGGCTCACCTGGAAGCTCGTCCACAATGTCGTTGACTGGCTTCACCATGCCGCTTTTCTGTGAACTTGCTATTGATAAAGGTGCGTCTATCGTACCGTCACCGACAATGGTGTCGTCGGTGTAAACACGGAAATCCTTAATCATTTCGGCAACATCTTTCAGTGTAAGGAAACCTTCGACTTTAAGGGGTTCGTGGTCACAGTCATTCACGCATACAGTAAGTATGCCTTTTTCCCTATCGTAATCAAAACTCAATGATTCTATATATTCACCGAAAATGTTGTCACTTTCCACTTTTGAACCATTGACCATGTTGATTATCATGCGTTTTCCGTCTTCCGAAACGTCAATGCTTTCAATATCTCTGCCTTCCAATACGAAAAAGTTGGCGTCGATTTCATCACCAGTGAGGCTGTCGTTCTTGGTTACGTCGACATCTTCGAAGTAATGGTAGCTCTCAGGCAGCTTGTAATATGTTATCTTTTGGTATTTGTCAATGTTTGAAGCCATTGTCTAAAACTTGTTATTGGTTATTATTATATAAATATTTAATGATTCAAAATAATAGAACGTTCATATTTCACGTTATTCAAAATTTTGGTGAAATCCTGGTTGCATGTGTAATATTTGAAAGATTTGACATATCCAGTGAACGTTCCGCCGAACTCCTTTTCCAGAAACAACACATATTCTGGCAGTTCCTTGTAGTTCTCGTAAACAACATCACTTAATCCCTGTGTGCCGCCTCCAAGTGATATGTTATATGGCACACCCTCCTGTTTCTCGTATATGTCGTTAAGCGCCCTTAAGTCCAGTGTCCTGATTTCTTTCGAGTACAACACCAGTCTTCCGTTCACATAAACCATAAGCCTCATGTAATCCTGCGACTTGATATACCCTAAATCCGTCACCGCATATTTCACCACTGGTACAATACGCACATCAACCGTACTCCATTTGCCATATTCAACCATGCCAGGAAGTGACCATTCGTTCTCAATCGAATACCCGTTTTCATTAGAGCAGTCTTTTATCATGTATTTGTATCCTATGGAACCGTCTGGCTTTATCTGGAAAGACATTGCGTTGTTGTACAAATCCCCCAGTATGTCATAGTCGGCGTTCGATTCCTGCTGAAGCTCCTTAATGGTTCTGGCTGTATACCCGCCTTTCGCCCTGTTCATTATGATGAAGTAGTTTTCGGTTGCAAGATGCTTCTGCATTTCTATAACCTCAGGGTCATCAAAATGACCCATGGTTGCTTTGTATCCCTTTTTGGTTCTGTTGTATGTGATGAATTTGTTGTCGGTTTCAATCAGTTCAACCTGTTCATTCACCGAAATGCCTCCAGCGGTTTCAATATCCGAATTGTCTTCGGTGTCCACGTAATATTTCCACCATTTGTTTTCTGCCCTGGTGCCGATGTAGAAAAAGGTGCCAGCGTTGTCTGGATATATGTCGTTAAGTGTCGGAAGAGGAAAATCGTCCAGATAGCCGTCGCTGTTGTAGCTCTTGTTGAAATATGACTTGTTTATGTCACTGTCGCCGTCCCATCCGTCGCTGTTGTAGTCTATCACTGAATATTTCGACTTCTTGACACTGTAGTTGCTCTTGAACGCTTCTGGCTTCAATGTGAATTCAAGGCATATCCCGTTTTCAAGGTCGCTTGGCAGTATGTTGTAGTTGCAGCCGTTCCCTGTCTTGAAGAACCCTTGGAAAAAACCACCGTTCAACCGTGCAACCCTCATGTTGTCTTCTGTCACGAGCTCGTTGCTGTAATTGTATATCTTGTTGTTTCCGCCAACCTTGTTCAAATGCAGCCTCATGTCGTCCGCGTCGATGACCAGTTTGCTGTTTGTGTACAAGTCGGAAAACTCCTCTTCGGTTATGGTGTCTTTGTCGTATGTTATCAATCCGTTGTCAACCCCAGTCAGTCCTATGTTGTTCAATTCCACACCGTTGTTCACCGCGTCATCCCACACATAGTCAGGCAATGAGACCAGTTCACTGTCCCCTATGCAATCGTCGAATGTCGTGTCTATATATGCAGCCAGACAATCATCCTGCAGCCCGTCAGACAATCCTCCGCCGCCCTGGTGCTCATAGAGATGCATATCCCAATAGTCGGACTTGGAAGTCTTCAGTTTGAACACTGGTCTGTTGTGGTTTAAAATATTGCCCATTATTTTATAAAACTATTATATTTATTTATAAATATATAATTACATTAAAATGAAAGGCAGAATAGTTAAAATCAGTCGGGCACAACTGAACGAGGTTCTTGGCGAGGATTTCCCGTTTTCATATCTGGGAAACGAATCTTCGGACACCAACCACGCCAGTGAAATAGGGGCAAACGTCCCTTATGATTCACCTGATATTGACCCCGTGCCAACGGACGCTGACAAAATCAGCCATACTTTGAGTAATAATTCCTGGTGGAACAGACACTACGGATTCAATGGATATTGTTTGTAATAAGATATGATTCATTTTTTGACAGAAGGCGGCGACGGAAACAAGGAACTGAAGACACACCGATGGTTTTTGCCAGACGGCGTGCGACATCATTTGGAAAAGGTCAAAAGCGACAACAAGAAAGACGAACTGTCGAAGAACCACACAACAAAGGAAGCCTGGGACCACTTGGTTTTCATTCTGGATTCCGAAAAGGGTATATCATACAATGAAATGAAACGTATCAAAAACTGGTTCGACAAAAACACAAATGCAACAAAAACCAAACAATACGAACTGTATGGCGGAAATGTGATGAAAACATGGGTCGAGAACCAGTTGAACAGTGCAACACTCTATGTCAAAAAGCACAAGGAAGCGCAGCGTGCGATGGGAAAGGAAAACGCGTTCAAGAAACCCCATGAAACAGACCGACAGAACACGGTATCCAAAGTCGACACGAAAATACCTACATACAACCCAGCAACATTGAACAAGCAAAACCGCCTGAAAGAACTGAATGGTTTGAAAGAACAAAAAATTGTCATCATTACTGAATCACAAAAAAAACAATTGCTTGAAGTTATTGGCGGTGACTTGAGAAGTGATTTTTTCCAGGAATTGGACACATATGCCTCAGTTGAAGATTATGACGACTGTTTCAAACTTTGCCGTCAATATCTGGGCGACGATATAGGAATTGGTTCGTCAAGGTGCGTGTTCCAACTGGATGATGAGAAAGTCCTTAAGTTGGGTATGTTCGAAAAAGGCATAGCACAGAACACTGTGGAAATAAACGCTTACAGACAAACCACCAAATACAAAGACTTATTCCCGCGAATATTCAATGTTGGATACAACAATGTGTATTTTATTACGGAATATGTCATTCCGTTAAACACACTGGCAAATTCACCGCAAGGTGACAAATACATGGATGACTTATATAGCTGTCTGGGCATTACAGAAGACACTTATATGAAACTGATGGAAGTCATTGAAAACGCCGTTTCCAATAGCAATGGTCGTCTTAAAGCCGAAGACCTTAAGACTATACCGTTCAATGATACAGGCATGAGTGTGTATGACTATATGTACAGGAAAATGAAACAAAACACAAATTTCAACTTATTGATGCAATATCTCCTCGACAACCCCAGTTTGGCTGGCGAATCGTTCAATACTTCAAATATGGGAATGACCAAGAGAAACGGAAAAGCGTGGATTGTTATTTTGGATAACGGATGGGACGGGGATGTTGCCCAACTATACAGTTATAAAAATTTTGGTGACTTAAATGTTTGACTTTAACTATTTATTATAATAATAAGATATAACAATTTATATTATGAGAAGTTGTCTTGAAATATATTCGATGGATGCCCGCCACGTGATGGAAACACGCAGCGACTACCAAAGGGTAAACAAATATTCCGAAACACACCCAGACGCTTTGGCTCCAGACTATTCCAACGGTCAGGGCAGGGCACGCACCACAGAAGATGGCTCTGTGTACACTATGGGTAAAGGTACTGGTCATGGCGGTCACAGCCACTGGCTGCCCCATTGCACTTCACAGATAGGTGTTTTCGACTATTCGAATTTTGACACTGCGTTGGCTAGCCATGCAGGTAACGAACTCGACAATGCAGCCAGAAACGAGGCAATAGTCAGAAGCCTCTATGGTCCAAACAAACCATACGGCGACATCGACACCACCCTCAACGTTCAGGAAGGACAGTATGTAATAAGTTAATACCTGTTAATCAATGGTTTTTGGTGGAATACTCGAACAATTGCTGTTGAAGGAATCAGCCTCAATCGAAAATGTCGTGAAGGCGATGGACAACCACTCCAAGGTTATCATCAACTACCACAGTAACGGCGACGACAGGAACACTGGCACCCGTGTCATAGAACCTATCGCATACGGGCTTACAAAGGCTGGCAACCCTGTCATACGCGCGTTTCAGCCATACGGCGACACGACGACAGTCACCCCTGGATGGAAAATGTTCAGGCTTGACAGGATTTCCTATTGGGAGGAAACTGACGAGAAATTCTACGATGTCCCCAACCTGCCAGGACAGGAAGCCAACATCGATGGCGATGAATCTATGGCTACTGTAATCAAGACATTCAGAAGCACAATGGGCAACAGTGCAACCAATGCTGTGAATGTGGGACCTAAAACCAAGCAAAAGGTATATGCCAGGACATCTGGGGATGATATTGTGCAACTTGGTGGCAGGAACATCAAAAGCCAGGAAAAGGGCATCAACGTGGACATTGACAACAACCGCAAGGCAAACTCCAGTTTCAACCTTTACACAAACAGGACACAGGATGAAAAGGGCCCAAGAATACCAGGACAGAGTTACAAGCCACAGTCTACTGGGAAACAGGATGATGTTGACCCGAAAGAACTTGAGAGGGCAAGGGCTCAAGTCAAATACGACACACCTGACGTTGACGACAAACTCAGCGACAAGTACTGGAGCGACTACGAGCACACGCTTACCCAGAAAGAACAAGACCAGGCTGACTGGGATGCTGCAGTCATGAACAGGAAACCGTGGCAGAACAAAGACTTTAGTGTAAGCAAACGGAATCTCGAACGCCAAAACCAGTGGCAGAAATCAAGCGACAGCGGTTTCAAGAACACAAAGGATTCTGGCAACAGGGTGCTGTACAACATGGACAATGAAAGGGATGAAAAGTAATATTTGGGTTTTTTGTTTGTAACCACTTATATTAAGTTATTAATCGGAATTGAATTATGGCAAACGCACAACAGCTGCTTAATGCGGCAAAAAAACAAAAGACAAGCGGGGCAGCAAACCAAGCTGCACCAAAAAGGCAAACCGCCACTGGACAACGAATGATGGAAAATGTCCTGGCTGCTTCTTCTGACTTGAATTCACTTGAAAACATATATTTCAACCCAGCGGATGACAACGTGTCTCTCGATGAGGCATATGAGACATACCCTAACGGTCAGAAGCATAAAATATATGATGCTGAAGAGGAAATGAAACAACTGTCGTCTGGACAGTTCGACATCAACAACGAAACAGCTTCGAAAATGCCCAAGGCAATCCTTGAATCCATCATCAGGAACCCGTTGAACATGCCGACCGACGGTGTCGCATATTCAGGAAACGACGTGAACGAGATGATGAACGGGCTGCAAAACCGCACAATCGACATTCTGGACAAGCTTGAAGCCAGGGACAAAAAGGGCAAAATAACCCAACAGGCACCATCAGCATATGCACAGCAACCACAGCCAATGAATGAAAACCTTGACTACACTTTCGGTTCGGATGTTGACTATAACAAAATCGCACAGATTGTTGAAGCGGTGGTTGATAACAAACTCAAACAGTATGGCAATGCTCTGCTTACTGAATCAAGGAAAACCGCACAGAACAACCCACAGGTTTCATTCATAAAACTCGGAGACACTTTCACTTTTATGGACGATTCCAACAACGTGTATGAATGCAAGATGGTCTACAAAGGCAAAGGAAAGATAAAATCGAAATAACCAGACAATGATTTGACAACAATATAAACGCCGCCAGCAAATGACGGCGTTTTTCTTTTTTTTTTTTTTGAAATTTTTTTATGTAATA
>Ga0256405_10006439_pt1 | contig 18769 bp, 43 predicted proteins | sample RumenRJG_02DNA_FD_189096 | JGI IMG/M metagenome (GOLD analysis project Ga0256405, IMG submission 189096) | Bovine rumen microbial communities from Lethbridge, Alberta, Canada - RJG_02 | ecosystem: Host-associated > Mammals > Digestive system > Stomach > Rumen | place: Canada: Alberta... | reverse complement strand
AACAAGGATATTGAGTACGGTAAGGGTAACGGTGCCAACCGCTGGATCAGAATCGTTGGTCGTACCAGCGAAAAGTCCGGCTGGATGGAAGAACGCCATATTTATCGTATAAAGGACGAGCTTCAGACCAAGATCGGGGGCGGCAACGCATCTGATGAGGAGAAGCGTTGGTTCAAGAGTATCAACAGAACAGTGCAGTCGTTAAATGACGGCACTTATACTGATGTGGCTCCAAAGAAAATCTCTATCGCTGAATATGTGAAGAAAAACCTCAAGGGCAAGATTGATTATCTCATCTGTGATGAGATTCATGAGCTTAAGGGTGAGAATTCTGAGCAGGGTCTGGCCATGGGAGAGATTGCTTCTGCATCCAGAAAGGTTATCGGTCTGACCGGTACTCTTATGAACGGCTATGCTCTTGGAGTTTATTATCTGCTTTTCAGATTATTTTCCAAGAAGATGGTAGAGGAAGGCTACTCCTATGAAGACGGAGTAAAATTTGCTACTGAGTTTGGCGTTCTGAAGCAGGATAAGGTCTTCAGTATCAATGGTGACTCAAGAAGTGATGGCAAGGCCAAGCAGGCAAGCTTCCTTCCGGGCATTAGTCCATTGGTATTTACCAAGTTCCTTTTGGAAAATGCCTGCTTTATTTCCTTGGAAGATATCACAGATGAAATGCCTGGCTATCGTGAGGTTCCTGTTCCATGTGACATGGATAATGAATTGGCAACTGCTTATCTGGAACTGGAGAGAACCTTCAGGAACAATAAGAATGTTTATCAGGGAGCCATGAGATACATGGCTCAGTTTATCAACCTTTTGATGAATTATCCTGACCAGCCATTTGACCATCTGGATATTTACGATCCGGGGACAAAGAAACTTATTTGCTCACCACAGAGCATCGACCGTGAGCGGGTAAGAAACAAGGAAACTGAGATGCTTAATATCGTAAGAGATAAGGTAGCCAATGGGGAGAAGGTACTTATCTATTATGAGAGTGTAAATAAGACTAACCTTGGAAACCGTTTGATTTCTCTGCTTGAGACAGAGGGTATTAAGGCCAGCGAGCTTAAGTCAAACGGCGGTCCGAAAGCAGAAGATAGAGAAAAGTGGATTGCAGACAAGATCGAGGATGGTATGCAGGTTATGATTTGTAATCCTGCTTTGGTAAAAACCGGCCTGGATTTGCTTGATTTTACTTGTATTATCTTCTATCAGACTGGTTACAATCTCTATACTATGCGTCAGGCGTCCAGAAGAAGCTGGCGTCTTAACCAGATGCATGATGTAGAGGTTTACTTCCTGTATTACAGAGGGACGGTGCAGGAAAAGATAATCGGTATTATGGCAACCAAGCTGCAAGCTGCACTTGCCATAGAAGGAAAATTCAACGAAGAAGGACTTAGTGCTCTTTCGAATAATCAGGATATTCTTACTCAGATTGCGACAACAGTTACAGATGAGTTGAAGAATAATGATGAGATTTCTGTTAGCGCCTTTGAGCATACAGCAAAGGAGAATAAGCTTCTCGCTGAGTCAAGAGCAATAACTACTTTGGCAGATACCAGGGAAGAGGTTATGCCAACTCTTCTTAGAGATAAGTTCCTTAACTCGAAAAAGAGAAATAAGCGCTTCAGTTGCCTCGACAAAGGTACTGCGGAATTCCTGCAAACAGTGATGTTTGCTAGTTAATCTCTTTTTCGAAAAATTTTTGAAAAAGCAGTTGACAATAATTCGATAAAGAGATAAAATAAGAATCGTAGTAAACACACTCCTGATATACATTGAAACACACACCCGTCACTGTGCGGCATTTCCCTCCACACAAGCCAACTCCTCCACGGTGACGGCACATGGTACAGAAAAGGTAACTGCCTTCTATGTGCCTCATTGAAATCTACCTCCTTCTTCTAACACATGTTTATGGGGGCGCTGCGTGGTAGCGGTGCCCCGAATAAACACAAAGAAAGGAAGAAATGTATGTCACTATTAACAGCAAAGATTTTGCTTGTAATATTTTATTTGCTTAGCTTTTATGCTCTGGCACACCTCCTTCTTGGCAGAGAGACTTAGCGGTGAATCACTGCCAATATCAGAGCTTATCTATATTTTGTACCTTTGAGGTTGTATAGGTTAAACCGTGTATTTGGCGAGAGGTTTCTGCTTCGGCGCTTACCTCCTTTCTAAGAATTTCATTATAATCTCCTTTAAACACTTACAGAAACCTTTTCAGCCAAATATTAATTGAATATGACCCCTCCATTTCACAAAGAGCCCTGCTTCATATTTGTATGATGCTAGGCTCTTTTATACTCTAAGGGAGAGTGATTGAAATGTTATTGAATAGATTTGTACTTCTTCATGTTTATGAAGAGCATTATCATTATGAAGATACTGATTTTGTGTTTGTAGGAAATGACGCCCTTGCTGAAGTAAAGGGCGAAATAAGAAAATATCTTATAAGGCATAAGGCGTGGCTGGATTCAAAAAACAGAACGGCAAAGATTTTGTTTGATGAATTTGAACTGGAATACGATGATTATTGCCAGAATAAAGATGAAATATTGGATTACGTTATTGATAGTTACTCCACCATTACATATGGAGATCTGGAAATAGAAGTTACAGTAAAAGGTTATACAAAGGAGGAGATTTAAATGGCTAATTATAACGCTGTTTCAAGAACAAATTATTTCCACGTAAAAGACGAAGAAGAGTTTAAAGATTTTATGAGCCATTTGTCAGTCGACAGCGGCGATCCTTTATGTGATTTTAGCAAAACGGATAAGGACGGCAATGTTATTCATGGATTTGGCGCTCACGGTTCTGTTATATACAGCGATGAGGACAATATTGACCAGGACGAATTGTTTTATAGGATTCAGGAACATTTGCCAAGTGACGAAATATTCGTTTATAAAGAGATTGGCCATGAAAAATTGGCATATGTTGATGGATTTGTAGTAATTGTAACGCCTATGGTTATTAATAGAATAAGTCTTGATGACTGGCTCAGAGAACAGGGCAAAAAGTTAAATCCTAAGAATCTTGTTGATGCAGGTTAAGGAGTGATTATTATGGCTGATAAGTTTACTTTTGAAATTACAGAACACATTGGTACTCTTTCCACTTCCGCTAAGGGCTGGACCAAGGAATTGAATCTGGTTTCTTGGAATGGGAAGGCACCGAAATATGATATCAGGGAGTGGGACCCTGACCATGAGAAGATGGGAAAGGGAGTCTCCTTTACTGCTGAAGAACTGCAAACCTTAAAGAATTTAATGGAGGCAAAAGTATGACAGAAAAATATCATTGTCCAATATGTGGCAAGTATTGCTACAGGGAAGAAATGGATTTTTCTCGTGATTGTCACGGAATTCCATTTAGGCTTTTGTGTTTTGATTGCCTTGATAAAATCGAGGAAGAAAAAGGATACGATGGAGAATACTATACCGAACTCGATGAAAACATTGATGATTATTATTAAGGAGCATTTGTATGGAATGTAGAATTTATGGCCAGAATGCCAATGAAGTTCTCGGTAAATATGACCTGATGTATACCAGGGCGATAAGAAGTGGAAGCTTTACTCCTTCTGAACTTCAAACGGTAAAGAAATTCATTTCTGTATGTATTGCTGAAGAGATAAATAACGATGTGAGGGTAGAAAATATCTAATTATGATAGACAAGTTATTGATTGATTTTATGAAGTGGTTCTCCGAAACGATGGACCCTAATAATGCTTTGTTTTTCAAACGCCCAATCTTTGTGAAAGTAAAAGAGCTTCTTGAAGAAGCATATACAGCCGGGCGAAAAGGAACCGGCTATGTAAAATTCAAGCTTATTACTACAAATATCCATGATTGTCGCAGAATTGAAATTATGGATTTTATTGTCAGCAGAGAAGCTGATAACACAACATATAGCTTAAGCCAAGAAGCCGTTAGAGATTTAATCAGTAAACTGGAGACAGCACTTGAAGAAAAGAGGAAGTAAAATGGAAGATGTTTGTGTTTGCGACAGCTGTCCAGATAAGGATAATTGTGACCATTGGGACGCGATGTATTGTTGTGCTTTATGCAGGTCCTGGGATGAGCACCCAGACTGCGAGCATTGCGACCCATGGGATATTTAAGGAGGGATTTATGTGGCTGACTATTATGCAGGGAGTATTGATATTTTAAAAAGAGATATCGAAAGATGTCCTGAACTCAAAAAAGCGATTGCCGCTTATTTTTATGAAGATACAGATATAGAGATGTACGATGAAAATGGTGAGCTTAACGAGCCTCAAAATGAATATGGTGATAATTGGGATTATATGTCAAATGATGTTGCCAGCTACTATGATCCAGAAGCAAGATACGGGCAGTTCGAAGATATTGAAGAGGTCTGCAAAAAACATAAGATTCCATATGACGCATGGAGCGGTTCTTATTGTGAGTATGATGCCCATACCGATTATTATCGTCCAGAAATGCCGAAAATAATTGAAGCCAATGGAGATGGAGATCGTATAGTATGGGAACCTGAGCTTAAAAAGCTTCTTGAAGGAGTCAAGGACTTTAATTCTTTAGACGAACAGGCGTTAATTGGCCGTAGATTGATTGACTTTATCGATAAGAATCTCCCTGAATATAAAGACTTGGAGGATTATCTGAAGAATGAGTAACTGCATTATTATAACCGGTCTGGTTTATTTTGCAGCTTTATGGATTCATAACATTTACTTTGAACAATGCTTTGGAAGCTGTAAATTCTGCAGATATTTCCAGATGACCAAGGATGAAAACTGGGGGCATAAATGTAATTTTTGCCTTGCAGAAAGAATCAGTGATATCTGTTATGAGGAACGCCAGGCAATGATGGCTCGAATAAATAACAGAATAGCTGAACTTGAAGAAATTAATAAGAAATACAATGAGATTTACGAGGAGGAATAGTTTTGACTACAAATGTATTGGCCGCGAGTTTGATTTATATTGTCGTAGGTATGCTTACCACCACATTCTTTTACAGGATTGTTTTTAAAGAAGAAGAAATGTGGGTGTCTGACATGTGGAATGGCACATTCTTGTGGCCAGCTTGTATCATAAGTTATAGCACATCCTTCCTTGTAAAACTGCTGTCAAGGACTTTGAGGAGTGATAGCTGATGCTTGATTTGAAACAAAAAGATGAATTTATTGGCCAATTAATTGATGGCCTGGAAGATTGGTTTACTGACAAAGGATACGCATCAGAAGATGAAGCATTCTTTGTTGGTGGAAAATATGGTTTGCTATCAAGAGGATTCGATAAAGTTCTGGAAGAAATGGATGTTTATAACAATACAAATTTTTCACCGGCAGACATTACTATTACACAGGATAAAATGTTTGAAATCTTTTGGTTAGTCTGTGTCCTGTATTTTGATATCAATAAATTCACCTTTGATGATATTCATGATATAAAATACAAGCTACTGGAAACATGCACGGTCTGGAAAGTCTTTAAATAAAACATAGGAAAAGGGGATAACTATGCTTGAAGAACTGCTTGAGATACTGGATGAAGAAATTGAAGCTCATAGAAGACGGGAGAACGAAGGAGCTTCTAAATGGGATCGTGGTTTTGAGAATGGAAGCATGTCTGAAGCTCTCCATATCAGAAACATGGTTTACAGAATGAGAACGCGGAACAAAATGCTTTATCCGGCAACAGAAGCTTAAAAGAATTGGGAGGCGATTTTAATGCAAATGATTCAAGTTAAAAATATTGATTGGGACCTTGATGGTCTAAAACCGCATGAATGCGGAGTGCCGACAAATCTTATTATGCCGGCCAGGGAAATATTCTCTGAAGAGGTTTCTGAAGAAGAATACGGAGCGGCTTCGGATGAGGTTGTGGATTATCTTTCTGACGAATACGGATATTGTATCAACAATTGCGATGTTTCATTCTTTTTCGAGACTTATAAGCAGCGCTGCCAGGATTGTATGGCTCTTGTTGCAGATGACGATGGCGATTGGAGCTGTGATGAAGCTGGCCGTAAGTGCAAAGAAGTAGACAGATGTCCGGAGGGATTGTGATGCCGTATCTTAATCAGAATAATGCAAAAGATTTTGTCAATCATATGATTGACACTTTTGAGGATTACTCTGTACTTATCGCAAAAAGAGCGGGCGCAGAAGAATTCAAGGAAAATTTCGATAAAGAGAAAGCTTTCAGAGAATTGATGTACGGAATTGTAGAAAAGTATTCCCTGTTTTTCCGTACAATAGATGTTATGGCGGTAAGGCAACTAATGATGGATGATGCTTTTAAAATTTTGTATCTAAGCTATAGCCAGCCAAGATTGAAGTTTAATCATCCTGAAATTGAATGTCTGAAAGCAAAATTTTGGAAAGTATTTAATTCCTGGCGGGTTTTTGAAAAGGAGGAATCTTTATGGAAGTAAAGATAAGTTTTTATGCCGACATTGATAAACATGACCTTGAAGAAGTAAAACGGGCATTTAATAAGTACGGCGCAGAAATCATAAATGAGAATTTTCCGGAGCTTAAAAATGTGGCTTATTTTAAGGTGGAAGAGGCTTCCAGTGATAATAATGCTCGTAAACCTATTCACGACTAAGACATCTTTTAAAGAAAGGATGATAAACAATGAGCATGCAATATTGGGCCATTTCTATGTATGGCCTTTGGGAAAGGGACTTAAAACTTAAAGATAATGCCGACCTGGATAAGTTATGGAATGACGAATATGAAGACTACATAACATTGCCTAATGGCAAAGAAATTCTTCTTGACAGGCAATATGCCGAAGACGAGGAGTGGACTTGCGGATATAGTCTTATTTATCCATGGCATCAGAATCCTAAAACTACTCCGTCCAGTTCAGAGGAAGTAAAAGAAGCCCTCTGGATCAAATACAGTCCAGTTGTCGATATGACAAAAGAGGAATTCTATGAAACAGTTGACGGAATCAGCAGTGCAAATTGGGGGTGAGCCAATTGTTAAAAGATAAGATTGAAGTAACTATGGAGCTGGAGCATCAGACACAGAATTTGTCTTATGGTTACAGTAGAGAAATCGGAACAGTAAAGTCTTTAAAGGAGCATATTGGCGAAGAGTATTTCCAAGATATGGCTGAACTCCAGGGCGAAGAAGACAAATTACAGGATTTTCTGGACTTGTTAAAAGAAAATGGTAATGATGTTCTTGCTAATGATTGGATAGAGAAAGGTCTTTATTATAACGATTTGACTCCATACATAGATTTAAAGACCTCAGACATTGAACAAACAGATTATATTGAAATAAGCTATGGCTGGGAAGTGTATTATGATATCAACTTCCGGCTTAACGTAAAGAAACTTGAGAAAGATTATTTGGCCGGAAAATTAAAAACATATGAAGAGGAAGTGAGCAATTATGCCTAACTGGTGTATTACAGAATATTGGTTACATGGTCCAAAAGATGAACTGAATAATCTTAAGAATAAGATTCTCGAATGGACCAGTAAAAATTATATGGAAAATGATTTCGGCGAGAACTGGCTTGGCAACATTGTGCTTGGAGCTGGCATTGAAACTGTAGAAACCGTCATAAATGCTCCATGTCGTGGCAGATTTTGTGACGATATGGATATTGATGACGACGATTTATGGTTTAACACTGAAACAGCATGGGTGCCGATGCCGGAAATGTGGTTTAAGATTATAGAGAAATTTGCTCCGCATTGTACATGTCATTATCTGGCTACAGAACCAGGATGTGCTATTTATGAAAAGTATGATCCCGGCAATCTGCATTTTGAAGGCGTGGAATATATTGTAGATGAATACCATGAAGACTGTGCAGCAGAAATTATTATCTGTGACGGTTGGGATACTGTCTCCGAGGAGTATTTGGAAAAAGCTCTCCGTAAACATTATCAGGACAACAAATCTTCTTTGGAAGACCTCATTGAGCGGGCAGAAGAGGATGATGTTTCAATTCATAAGATTGAAGATATTACTGCAGCATAGGAGGGCTTTATATGTCTACAATTGAGGTTAAAGCAGGCCATGGAATAATTATTGCAGAGGCTTTTGACAATAAAGACTATCCGGCCATTGATATTAATTACAGATTGAAAGATACCGATATTTCAATCCCTATTGTTAAGGTTGAGGATTGCCCGGAGATGCAGTCCGGCGGTGTCGACAAGACAAATGATTCTGTTGTTGTATATGTATACGGTGATCCTGAGCAGGAAGATTTTACTCATCGTATAGATATTCCTATCAGCAGCATTAAGAAAAGTTATGAAGAAATGGAAGTTTATGATAATTCAAATGTTCTTGACGAACAGGCCAAGAGCGATTTAATGGATTATTACGATAATCTTGATCCGGCATACAGACATATCTTTTGGGATGTTCTCTGTAATGTAGGCTGCGAAACAGAGTTCAAGGAACACTTGGAGGCAATGACTAATGAAGACTGATGTCTTGAAAAAGACAATAAAAAGAATGGGGCGGCAGATGATGTACATGCTTATAATCTTATGTATGATTTTTGTTCCGCCCTTTGTGCTTATGTATTTTGTATGTGGACTGGAATTTCCTGAAGCATTATTGATATCCATACCGGGAAGTATTTTCATGTTTTTGTTATGGATCTGGTTCTTTACGGAATACGAGAAATCAGAAAAGGAGTTGGCCGAAAAATGATTTACACTTCTTACTTTGCTAAGATGCGCCGCATGACACCTGAACAAAAAGCCGTATGTGTGTCTATAGCGCGATTTACGCCCAAGGGTATAGATATCCCTGGGTACGACCCCGTAATGCCCTCTAAGAGCATTCTGCTGCGTTATAAGGAAGATTCAGACGTGGATGCCTATACCGTAAATTATGAAGGCCAGCTTTCGAGATTGAATGTCGACAAGATAGCTGCAGATCTCGATGGAAAGATACTACTGTGTTATGAGAAGTCTTCTGATTTTTGCCATAGACATTTATTGGCCAACTGGCTTAATCGCTATGGTTATGACTGTAAGGAGCTGAAGATTTGACATCAACAATAAGTAAGGCAGCAGAGAATATGACAAATAAGGCCCAGCAGGGCCTTCATGCCTTTATTAAGGAATATTGCCAAGATGGTTTCACAAAGTCTTGTTTTGACTGCAGACTCTTTAACGCTAATCCTGATATTGATGAAGAGTATTGTAAAGTAAAAAGAGTCATTGATGATTTGAATGATATTATATTCTACGAAACAGAATAAGAATCTGAGGTGGAGGGCAAAACAAAATGAAAGGAAAATCAGAATTGGGTACTAACTTTTATTGGATTAAACCTCAGGAATGGATGAAAGAAATAGAAAAGAATGGCGGCGCCAAAGTAGACTTTGACGACCCTGAATTTGACTACAATATTTTTAGGCATATAGGGAAGCGGTCTGCTTCTGGAACTTACTGTGAATCTTGTGGAACAACTCTTTGCATATATGGCACCAGGCATGTTCATTCCGGTGTTATTAATATGCCTTGGGGGCAGATAGATGTAAAGTTTCATGATAAATGTCCTGTTTGCCGTAGCAAAGAGAATGTAATTCATACGTGTTCATTTACTTGGACCTTTATGCGCCACAAATGGGAGCTTGAAAAACTCATAGAAAGTGGCTTTGGCGATGAAAAAGTGGTCAGAGATGAATACGGTAGGGAATATACAGCAAGAGAATTCCTGAATGAAGAGATTAGTTCCAGAATTGAGTTTCAGGATTGCGCCGAGTTCGGATAAACAAAGGAGGTTTTCAATATGGTTAAGAAGTGTTACGCCATTACGGTTTATCGTGATACTGTAGATCAGTATAATGATTACGGTAATCTAATGGAAATTGTCATAGAGAAAGAAGACCTTGAAGAGTGGCTTTCTGCAGAAAGATACACATTTGATCTTGATGATTTTCTCAGCAATTATACTGCTGACGATACCATAAATCTGTATGACTTCCTCGCAGGAAAGGGCAAAGATGTTTTTGTTCTTGGATGAGAAGTGATTATAATATTGATACTTATAAAATCAGGTAGGTGAGACAGATGGATATTCATGAATCTTCATATCAAATTGATAATGTTAAGGTTGAACTTGAACATATAGGAGAAGGCTTCTTTGGAGATTACAACGAAGAAGACTCGAAAGATGTTCCTTTACTTCGTTTTTATATAAGCGGACTAATTGATGGTAACTGGGAAGAACTTGATGACTGTTCTTATTGCACTCGAATCCCAGCTACTGCAAAACAGGAAATTGTTGATGCTGCCGCCAGATTTATTTGCAAAGAGTATTCTGCTGCACTTAAATCAAGAGGTATGGACAATCCTCCAAAGAAACTTGGAGCAGAACTCTCCTGGCTTTCGGAAGATGACTTTTCTGATATTGCAGAAGAAGAGTAGGTGACAATATGATGACAGAATTTAAAATGAAAAGTATGCTTTATGAATTCTATAAATTAGACTGGATGCTGTCCCATGGTTATACCATCTTAGATATGATGGTTTCCATAAATGAATATTTCGCTGAAGATAATTACGAGGTTGAAGATCTTCCATCAAAAGAAGAAATGTTGACTGAATGGGAAATTGAATCTGGTTTTGATGGCGAGATTTATGTTTTCTTCCCTGAGTTCTGCGTTTGCGAGCTTAAGGATAGAAATTATATCTATGACTTGCTTGAGAAAATCGGAGACATATCTTTAAGAACGGAGCTCAGAAAAGCTTATACAGAGTATGTAAAAGTATAAGAAAAAACATTAGAGGGGTGATCTGGTGAATCTTATTGATTATTTATATGCATTTGTTTTAAAAAAGGGTCAGAAAAGTTATAAAGCAACGGTAAAACTGGATCCCCTTCCAGAAAATTGTTATGAATGTCCATTTTATTACGCGCCGAATCCAGACGATGCAGGGTGGGCTGGATTAGTATTCAAGACTTGTTTTCTGGTTAATATTGAAGATTCAAAAGGTATAGCTCTGGAAAGATATAAGGACTGTCCACTTAGGAGAGAATGAAGGTGATTAAATGGTCTTTTATTACATAAATGATAAAAAATATGAAAATTCCGTCATTGAAAGAGCAAAGAAGAAATTTAAGGATTTTGTTGCCGCTTATGAATTAAAGACAGATACACTTGATATCATTACATGGAAGAATAAGCATGGCGGCAGCGATCATTATATTCGTTTTGTTGTTGATAAAGCAGAGGGTAAGCTGTACATCAGCGGAGATTTAGGCTCTGCTGTTGTCCATGTTTGGGACGATGACATGACTCTTGAAAAATGGTCTTATCGCTCCGGAATGTACTTCTTGGAAAAAATAGAAGCAACATCTGAACAGTCAAATTTTGATCCAGAATTTTTTGAAGAAGACCTTTTAAGCGCACTCGAAGATTACTATGAAGAAGATTTCGAGGAAAAACGGGAGAAACTCATGGAAAATATTGATGATTTGCAAATGTATTGTGAATCTTCAAGTATAATTTCTGACTATTTGGAAGATGAAGTAATAGATTTGTTCGGCGATGATTATTGGGAATGGCTTCACAATTGTGGAAGAAGATATCCAGCTCGAATTCTGATGTGGCAAATAGCAATGCAAATGGCAACAAAACAACTCAAGGAAAAGGAGGTAGGATAAATGCAAACAAAACATCCGTACAGTGTAAAGTACACGGTGGGCGGTATACCTTACGGCAATTCATTTATCTTCGCTCCCAATAAGCAAGAAGCTCTTGCTCAAGCTAAGAAAGATTTGGAAGATGACACTTGGCATTATGACAAAGATAGTCTTGAAGTTAAGCGAGAATATCGTTTATACAGAAGTATGAAATAATCCTTTGATTAAGATAGAAGACAGTAAGCTTCGGGCATTAATCCAGGCCCGATCCGAGCAGTGAAGATTATACTGATGAGATAGAATTCGATGTTTAAGGAGTGATAATGTTGGAAATTCATAAATTAGGAAAATTCAATGTCAATAGTGATAAGCTGATTGTTTGTGATCCATGTTATCTGGACCATAAAGACCTTCTAGGGCTTGCCGTAACGATTGAAAATGTCCTTCCTGGAACTTACGTTGCTGAAGTTACTATTTTTGATGGTGACGAAACTGGTGGTTATGGCAGTCGAAACGCAGACCTTATTATCCGTCATGAAAAATATTTGGCAGAAGAATTTGAGCCGATAGAAGTCATAAGCGATGCAGTAGACATTGTTGCTGTAGATTCTGGCCAGGTTATGTTTGCCAACAAGGAATATCAGGATAAATATCTAACTTCGAACGAAAAAGAGCAATATGCTTTTTATGAACGCTGCTGCGATATTACACTCAACACCGATTTGAATGCCGGTATCGTAGAAAATATGCCAATAAGTGAATCTGGCTTTGGTGATGGTCAATATGATGTTTTTGTAGCCAGAAATGACGCCGGCCAGGTCGTAACCGCTTTGGTTCAGTTTATCTCCGAGTCAGAATTGGAAGATGACGAGGACGATATGCTCGATAAAGAATTGTTTCTGTCTCTATGTGATAAGTATGGAGTAAAGTTGGATAAGAAATCAACAAAAATTAAATTTGAGGAGCGTGGTCATATGACACCAGTTCAGGCTATTATTGAAGTATTCGAGAATTTTCTGGAAGAAAGAGATGTTATTATTGATAACCCTGAAAAAGAAGGTGACAACGGGGCGGCTATTATCTATGGTACTGATTATGGCGAGCTTGAGTCCAGCATTGAGGATGTTCTGCAAAGAGCTTTGTTTAGGGATAGGCTAAGTGAATAAAGAGGTGATAGTATGGCAGAAAGAATTTTGGCCGAAACCATAGCAGGTATGTTTTATGCTGATAAAAGTCAGGATCCAGACTATCCTGGGATTGATGTGGAATTCGTTCCTAAACACGAAAATGAAGGAACTTTGTCCAGACCAAGAGTTCTTTTTGAGTATAATGATGAGGAAAAAGAACTGAGAATTCTTGTCTGGAACAATCCGGATAGTGAAGATTATTCTAATGAAATTGTATTTGATTTGAGCAAATATATAGAGAAAAAGAATTAAGGAGAGAAAGTGATTGTTCACATTATTGATAGTGTTCTTGATGAAATTTACCGACTGTGCTTTATCAACGGCAAAGACGGTATTTCTCGTTAAGAATAAGTATTTTGTTTCATCAATAATGAACAGTTTGGCCGCCGCATTATTCATCTTCGTCGCTGATATGATGGCCAATTCTGAATCAGATATGAAGATTTGGATTGCAGCGGTCGTCTTTCTGGCTAACCTGTTGGGCGGCTATATTCCGCCCCGACTTATTGATAAAGTCGAGAAAGACAGGCTGTTCATATTCCAGATAACATCCAGTACATTCGAGAATGGTACTGAGATGGCAGATAGATTAAGAGAACTAAATATGCCGGTTAGTACGAATACTGGCTACGATAAATACATGAATAAGATTCTGATATGTAATGCTTATGCTTCGACCCGTAAAGAGTCAAAGATCATAAGCTCTGTTATCAGTAACTATGACTGCAAATGGCATGTCGTACAAGCTATTTAAGGAGGAATGAATATGGGAAAAAATTGCACAGCTTGCATTCATGCATCAGGTTACAATGATGGTATTGATACATACTGCGAAATTCACAAGACTGGAGTTTTCTTGACAGAGACTTGTGAAGATTTTATGGAGAATCCGCCTATGCCGGTCGTTGATCCACTTGATTTGAGAGAGTGGACCGCAACGAAGCTGGGAACAGAGGTTGCAGATATTCTTCTGGATAGCGATTATGAGTTTATCCTGAAGATTTTTGATGAGCGCGGCGAAATTCTCTTTTTCGAGAATGAGGAGCTTTATTCTATCAATCTTTATATTGATAAGAAGGAGAAGCCAGTTCGCTCTATTATTGACTTAATTGCACAGGCTTCCGAGTGGTGCGTTGATACCTATAAGATGGTGAATGAATCCGGTTTTGTAGGTACACAGGACGAATATGATACCATCAAGGCCCGCAGCGAGTTCGCTCAGAAGCGTTTGTCTGGTGAGATTATTGATACCATTATCAATGATATTGTTCTTGGCAACAAGGAAGCACACCAGATGGCTTCATAAAAATTTGAAAAAGAATATTGCAAAACTCGATAAAGAGTGTTAATATTAAACAGACAAAAAGAATATTGGAGGCAAAGTTTTTTGAAAGTTACATTATTGACTCACACACCAAATCCGGAAAAGGTTATTGCAATGGCCGCAAATATCTGTTATTCTTCTGCTGAAGATGTAGATAAACTGGCTGAGACAATGACTGAGGATAAGGTCAAAAAATTGGTTAAAGGAATCCTGAACAGTGGGCATACATCTGTTCTGGAACATGTATCCTTTACCTTCGCCGTTGAAGGTGTATCAAGGGCTCTGCTGGCACAGGCGACCAGACATAGAGCTGGTGTTTCTTATTCTGTACGCAGCCAGCGTTATATCTCGGAAGACCAGTTTAACTTTATCGTACCTAAAAGTCTTGCTCCGAGAAATGATGAGCGCCTGGAATACATTCAGACAATCAATAAGATTAAAAAGACATATGACGATCTTGTTGATTCTGGAGTAAAAAAGGAAGATGCTCGAATGATCCTTCCTAATGCAGCTCATACTCGTTTTATAGTAACTATGAACGCTAGAGCCTTGGCACATTGGGCAGAACTCAGGATGTGTTCAAGGGCCCAAACGGAGGTTCGGCAGCTTGCTACAGAAATGATTCGTCTTTGTAAAGAAGTATCTCCTCTCATTTTCGAGAATATGGGACCAACTTGTGTATCCAAGGGTTTTTGTCCTGAAGGTAGCCATTCCTGTGGAGCTGCACCTACTATTAATGAAGTAATGGCAGTTTACAAGGAGTATAAGCAGGCATGAGTGATACAAAGCACAGAGCAGAAGCCAGCAATGCGGACAAATATAATTGCCCTAGCTGTTTCCACATGAACGGCAAGAGAGATTTGAAAATCTGCATGACTTGTGCCCAAGGCGATAAGTACGAAAAGTACAGTGCCTTTGACTTTATTGAAACAGTTAGGGGGCGGGCATAATGGCAAATGCTGTAGATCATCCAGATCATTATAACCAAGGCAGCATTGAGGTTATCGATGCTATCGAGGACTGGAAATTGAATTTTCACCTTGGGAATGCAGTAAAATACATAGCAAGAGCGGGCAAGAAAGACCCGGCAAAGAAAATTGAGGACTTGAAGAAGGCCCTCTGGTATGTCGAAAGACAGATAAAATACGAAGAATCAAAATTGGGGGAAAATCACAGTGAAACATGAGAAGAAAATTATTAAGAAGTTGATTAATGGACGGTGTTATACCTGGACAATTTTCGAAAAAGAAAAGAGAGTGTCCTGCCGTATTACTTGTACTGGTCGCCGTTTGGCCAATGATATTTACAAGGTTATTGAAACCAAGATTCCTGCAAATTATCCTGGCCTGAAACTGAAGTATGCTGTGATTTCCGACGACTTTATATTCAATGTTTATGCAGTAACTGAGTGCTGCGATGAAGATGTTTTTGATGAAAATGTTGGTATGAAGATTTCCCGTTTGAAGGCTGAGCGTGATCTCCATAATATCATGATGCAGGAGCTGGATAATTTCATCCGGGCTTGGGAGAATCATGGTAAGGAGCTTCGCCGCCTGAGAGAGAATTACAAGAAGAAGTACAAGAAGGCTTCCGAGAAGAATGCGCAGTAAGAAAGGACTTGTTTTAAAGAATGATAGATAAGAAAACTGTAATTGAGACAAAATTTATTGGAGATTGGTTCGAAAATATTCTGAATAAAGAGGATTTTTGCGAGCCTGGAATTACTGCGATTAACGGAACAAGACAGTGCGGCAAGACAACTTTCATTCTTCATGCGCTTGACACCATTATCGAAAATGAACTGGCTGATGTTGTTTATATTCATGTTAGTAATAATCATAGCAAGATGCTTTTAGAAGAAGACCTTGAGGAGATGGCTGCTTCGGAAGAATTTTATGTTCATGATTTTGTTAAGTATGGCGTTCGCATAATCAACGATGCAGATCCTGCAAGTCGTCATGGTTTGTATGCTTTAAATCCTGGGCTTAGAGTTGTTCATATTGTTGATGACTCTAATTATTCTCAGGATATTGTTTTGGAGGCCCTTACTCATCCAGATGAATGTGCTTGGATTCTGTTGGGCTCCAACGATGACGCTCATAACAAACTTTCCAGCAAGGATGTCTTTGCAGGAATCATGGAAATGCCTTTCGTGGATTCTTATGAAATCGTAAAGAAAGTTCCTGAAGTGCTCCTGCAGAATCTTTCCGATATTGTGGCAGGCAATATGAGAAACCGTCAGATTGCTTTTAAGCTGGAGGCTTGCTAATGCTTCATCTGAAAAGGATGCAATACTTCAATGAGTTCATGAAGGATTCTTTTGGTGAGGTTATGATGTACGGTGATTTCTACTTTGAAAGTGATGAAACCGGAAAGATAATCTCAGCAAAGAAATATAAAGAGCTCAAAGAAGAGCGCAGAAAGGCGAACTGGGACTATACAGAAAGTGACTGGTTCGACAATGATAAGGAGTATCAGGAGAGCTTGAAAGAAAAGGAACGGGAGCTGCTTGAACAGACAGTTCTCGATGAACCTATCTTCGGCAAATCTGAGTATTGATATGGCAAATATTATTGAGAAAACATATAACTTCAGCAGCCAACCAGCAGCGAGAAGTACAACATCAAGAATAATAATCCATCATACTGCGGGACCAGATACTCCTGCAGAAGAAATACATACGGCTCATCTTGCTAATAAATGGGCCGGTATTGGATATCACTTTGTAATCAGAAAGGACGGTTCCATTGAACGGGGCCGCCCCGAAGATACAATAGGTTCCCATGCAGAAGGTGCAAATTCGAACTCTATTGGAATAAGCTTATGTGGTAATTTCGAGAACGAAGAACCAGCAGAAGCTCAGATAAATAGTTTGAGAGGCTTGGTCAATGACCTTTGCAAGAAATATAATCTTACTGCTAATTCTCAGACCGTTATTGGTCATAGGGATGTAAATTCAACCGCCTGTCCGGGAACTAATCTTTATAATAAATTAGATACCATTAGACTGGCCGAGAAAATGGAAGTTGAGCCTGGCAAACTCGTAACTGGAATGTATGGGCCTTATGCCGCCCAGGCAGTAAAGGCATCATCCGGAAAGAAAGTGCCAGCTTCAATTCTTATTGCCATGGCCCTGCAATATGGTGGAAATGATTGTGCCAAGATACAAGGCTGGAATCCGTTTAAGATGAAGTTCGTTTCTTCTATTTCATCTGGTCCGGAAACCAGCGATGGCCTTTGTACCTTTGATAGTTTATCAGATGCTTTTAGTAAATTGATAACTTATATAAAGAATACAAATCAGATGGCTTCTGGAATGAGTAAGCTCCATGAAAATCTGAATGATATGAATGCAGATGAAAAGAAGCAGCGTAAGCGGTGGACCTTCTGAAATTCAGGGACTTATAGACAAGCACAATCTTTACGAATGGGATACTGATGAAGCTGCCAAAAAAGAACCAGATCAGACGCTGGTTTCTCAGATGTCTGCCTATCAGACCAATAAGAATGGTCTTAATGGCGGCGGTTCAAGAGATTCTGTGGGGCTTGGCATTGATCGTCAGATGGTTGGCAAGGATACAGTAAAACTTACCAAGCTTCCTAAGGGCAAGACCAACCCATGTGAACCGATTTATCCTGACCTTATCACAGTAGGCGATAGCGTTCCTAAATGGGTACTGGATATGACAGAAGTCAAGGTCAATGCAGAAGTTGCAGCGAGCGGAGTGGATGCCGCTCAGGGAGCTTATAGCCCTCAGAAGAAAAAGGTTACTATTGAAAAGATAACAGAGTTTGACAATGGCTATGCTCAGTTCAAGGATTCATGTTTCAAGACTTGGCTCAAGAGGAATAACCTTCTTGAAAAATATGACACCAGAACAGTCAAGGATATGGAAGAATGTCAGAAAGCCTATGAAGAAGCTGCAGCCAAAGATAAAGACGGCAAGCAGTTCTATAATGGCATATACTATGGCGGCGATGGCGTCATAAAGAACAAGCTTGAAAAGTTTGAAGAAAAGAGCCAGGAAGTTGATAAACTCAAAAATGAAATAAAGGAAAAGTAATATGAATAAAATTATAACATTACTTAAAGATTTCTTTGGTTACAATAAATTGGGAAGACTTGAAAAGAAGTATCCTGATATGAATTGGCCCGTAATCAATAAGGCTTTTAATATGATGTGATTTTGTGTCCCTCCATTTATTTGGAGGGACTAAATTGATATAAAGGGGTTTTTGTAATGGCGTTAAAGCCAATCGAAACGCAGTCAAATGCCCAGGACCAGCTTAATAAAGCTAATCAGGAAAAATGGGCAAAAGACCATCCCGAATGGAAAGTAAATGATACATTCTACGGGACAGAAGAAGATTATCTGAAAGCCAAACAGGAATATGAAAATAAAGTTTCCGAAGCTACGAAGGCTGCCAAGACCAAACAGGCCGAAAGAAAAGCTGAAGTAGACAAGGCTAATTCAGAGATTAATAATGCCATTTATGGCCAGGGCTCTGGTTATACGCTGGCCCAGATGACTGAATCTGTGGGCGGCGTTGAAATGGCAGCTATTCTTGGCAATGCCGAGGAAGTAAAAAAGAGACAGCATCTTCTTAA
>Ga0256405_10006438_pt1 | contig 18772 bp, 20 predicted proteins | sample RumenRJG_02DNA_FD_189096 | JGI IMG/M metagenome (GOLD analysis project Ga0256405, IMG submission 189096) | Bovine rumen microbial communities from Lethbridge, Alberta, Canada - RJG_02 | ecosystem: Host-associated > Mammals > Digestive system > Stomach > Rumen | place: Canada: Alberta... | reverse complement strand
AATCCCTGCGATTTCAATCAGACAAAGAACGCCACGATAGCCGCAGCCAAGATGGACGGCCCTGTCTACCTGCGTTTCGGAAGGCCTTCGGTACCTAATTTCACGCCCGAAAACGAGCCCTTCGAAATCGGGAAGGCCTATGTCCTCAACGAAGGAAAGGACGTGACCATCTTCGCTACGGGACACACGGTGTGGGAGTCGCTGCTCGCAGCGGAAGCCCTGGAAGCCGAAGGCATCTGCGCCGAGGTTATCAACATCGCTACCATCAAGCCCCTTGACGAGAAGGCCGTCGTCGCCTCCGCCATCAAGACGAAGGCTGTGGTCGTCGCTGAAGAACACAACTCCGCCGGAGGTCTTGGCGAGCTCATCGCCGGAGTCCTTGCCAAGCGCTTCCCGACCCCGATAGAGTTCGTCAACGGTGCAGACAAATTCGGACAGAGCGGAAGCCCCGCCGAACTGATGGCTGCTTACGGACTGGACGCCCCGCACATCGCCGAAGCCGCAAGAACCGTTATTTCCAGAAAATAAATATTTGGATGACAAGGAGATACTCTTAACCTGGCGCAGTGGCCGACGGGAAGAAGCTTTCAATGCTATTGTACAACAATACAGCGAGAAGCTTTACTGGCACGTCCGCGCCTTGACCAACTCCCACGAGGATACAGACGATCTCCTTCAAGATATTTTCGTCAAGATATGGGGAGCCCTTCCTGGTTTCAGGGGGGACTCCAATCTTTATACCTGGATCTGGAGGATTGCCACCAACGAAACCCTCAATTTCCTCAGCCGCAGCAACAGGCGGTCCACCGAGGGGCTGACCCCGGAAATGGAGGGGAAAATTGACGGCGATCCCTGGTTCAACGGCACGGCTGTGGAAAGGGAACTCGCCAAGGCCATGGCGTCCCTGCCGAAAAAACAGAGGCTGGTATTCCAGATGAGGTATTATGAGGAAATGCCTTATGAAGACATCTCCAAGATCCTGAAGACGTCGGTCGGTTCACTGAAGGCGTCATACCACTTTGCATACAAGAAAATCAAGGAGGCCGTAGGCAACTCCCTGGGTGATTTTTAACCTTTTGTATTTATACTTGTCTAACTAGTGTCATGAGCAGCAAGAACAGCACCATATACAATGTACCCGACGGGTACTTCGAAGGCCTGAAGGCCCGTCTGGAAAGGATTCCGGCCGAACATCCCGAAGCGGGTGGGTCCCGGACAATCCTTTGGACCAGGATCCGTCCGTACGCCGCCGTGGCCGCATGTCTTGCCGTGCTCCTGGCCGTCGGTTCAATCTTTTTGGACAGGAATACGGCCCGATCCGAAGCCGGAGAGTACATCTACGAACAGGTAATGTATTCCGACCTGATTCCCGAAACGGACCCGTATCTCATACTCGGCGCCCCCTCCAACGTGGACGAGTCCTACGAGGTTTCCGATGATGACATTATCGATTACCTGATTTCCAGCGGGACTTCCGCCGAGTTGATAGCCTACGCCGGTAACCAATGAAACTGAATGAAATGAAAACGAAGATCTTATTTGCGATTGCCGCAACCATCGCCCTTGCCGCCGGGACGGCCCTGGCCCAGGACGGCAACGCCAGGAACGACTGGCAGGAAAAGATGAAGGCGCAAAAGATCGCCTTCCTCACCGACCGCATGGACCTCACCTCCGAGGAAGCCACGCTTTTCTGGCCCGTTTACAACAGGGCCGAAAAGGAGAAGAGAGAATCCTTCAAAGAGATAATTTCCAGCTACAAGGCCCTCCAGGACGCCGTCAAGGAGGGGAAAAGTGAGGCTGAAATCAAGGGCCTCCTGTTCAAGTATTCCGAAGCCAAGAAGAAAAACGAGGCCGTAGACAACTCTTACATTGATGAATACCTGAAGGTCCTTCCCGCCGCCAAAGTTGCGAAACTCTATCTCGGAGAAGAGCAGTTCCGCAGGCAGCAGATTCACAGGCTTAACAGGCCGGGAGACGCTCAATCCATTCCCGGAAAGGGCACGACCCGTCCTGGGGGAAGGTCCGGAAACAGGTCCGCCCGCCCATCCAGGGACAGCGGTCAGGATAACAAGACGACTAAGTAAAGCCTACAGATAGAAATCATTCACAAGGGAAGCGTACTCCTGGGTACGTTTCCCTTTTTGCGTCAAAACGAGTTCCTCCTGGATGGTTTCGGAAGGCCCGCCCTGGCCGAAGGTGGCGATGACCCGGGAAGGAGGTTTAGTGCCTGTTGTCCTGATCCTCAGGAGCCTGCGGACCCGGAAACCCTTCCCGCGGGCGTATCTGGTTACTTCATTTTCCCTTAAGGCAGGGAAAATCACGGTCAATGTCCCTGCCGGAGCCAGGTTCCCGGCTGCGAAATCTATCAGGGTGAAGCATGACAGGTCGCCTTCATGGCGGGCCATCGAGTCACGGCCGTCGGGATTGGGAAGGGAAGAATCGAAGTATGGAGGATTAGAAACTATCAAATCAACCGGAGTCCCGGGGACATAGCCGGAAAGGGAAACGCAGGTCGACCCGAGATTCTCCTTCCATGGGGAACGGGAGAAATTGAAAGAGGCTTCTGACGCAGCCGCCGGATCTATATCGATTCCTTCTATCATGAAGTCCGGACACCCGAGTTCCTCCAGCCTCTGCGCAACGATCAGCGCCACCGTCCCGGTCCCGGTCCCCACATCCAGTACCCTTCTTGTATCTTTCCCTAGCGGCACCGCCGCCCCCAGAAGCACCCCGTCGGAATTCACCTTCATCGGGGACGCCTCGTTTACTACTTCGAATCTTTTAAAACGGAATACCTCCATCACACTGCCGGTGTCAGACCGGATTCCTCCTTGGGGACGAAGAGTCCGTCCTTCATATAAAGGACCCTGTCGCACATTTCAGCGAGGGATGGATCATGGGTAACTATGATGATGGTCTGGCCGTACTTGTCCCTAAGGGAAAAGAAAAGGCTATGGAGATCGGCCTTGCTGGCGCTGTCGAGGTTCCCGGATGGCTCGTCAGCAAACAGGATGGCAGGGGAATTGACGAGGGCCCTGGCAATGGCGACCCGCTGCTGCTCGCCCCCTGAAAGTTCGGAAGGCTTGTGGCCAAGCCTTCCGCCCAGGCCGAGGTCTTCCAACAGGGCCTTTGCCCTGGGCCGGGCTTCACGGTCAGGTTTCCCCGCTATATATGCAGGAATCATCACATTCTCCAGTGAAGTAAACTCTGGAAGGAGGTGATGGAACTGGAAAACGAAGCCTATCCGGGTGTTACGGAAGGCGGATATGGTTTTCCTGTCCATACGGAGGATGTCTTTCCCTTCGATCTCAAGGCTTCCGGAATCGGGAGAGGACAGGGTACCCAGGATCTGGAGGAGGGTGGACTTCCCCGCCCCGGAGGCGCCCATTATGGAAACCACTTCCGACTTCCCAGCCTGGAAATCAATCCCTTTCAGCACCTTGAGGGCGCCGAATGACTTCTCTATCCCTTTCGCCTGGATAATCATCGCTTGTTTCCAATTAAATCACTATATTTGCAGTCCTTTCCACAAGAAGGGACCGGGGTGTGGCGCAGTTGGCTAGCGCATCTGGTTTGGGACCAGAGGGTCGAGTGTTCGAGTCACTTCACCCCGACAATAAACGAGGCGCCGTACAGGCGCCTTCTTTTTTACCCGACCAGCCAGACGAGGACGTGGCGGTCGAAGGTCATGTACTGGAGTTCGAACTCCTCTTCGTAGCCGTCCTTATGGATGAAGGTGGCTTCCAGTTCGCCCTCTTCCTTAACCCTGAAACGCTCCACCTCAATCTGCTCGGCAAAGTCAACCTTATAGGACGAAACCCTCTTGAACACAGCCTCTTTGGTGCACCAGTAGATGGCAAGCTGCTCATTCTTCCTGTCCTCATCCAGGTCTTCGAGCTCCTCTTCGGACAAGGCCTTCTTCTCGACCGCTGAAAAATCCCTGTCGAGGGACTCCATGTCGATGCCGACATCCTCATTGTCATCGAGTATGACGGCAACGTACTTGGGAGTGTGGGTTATGCTGATGTTGGTAACGCTGTTCTCGATATAGGGCTTGCCGTTGTCATGGTGGCTGAGATATACCTTCTCGTCAAAAAGGGTGTCGAGAAGGGCCCGAACGGCCAGCCTCTGCTTGCGCAGCGATTCGCTCTTGATGAAAGATATCTCCTCCATCTCATCTGAAGGGATGGAACTGAGTTCTTTCAGTTCCTCTTCCGTCTCGGTAATCTGCCAGACCGCGATAGTCGTCCTGGTATCTTCGAGTTCTTTTTTGAAATATAGTGCCATAATCCTTAATATCAACTATTTACCTTCCGACGACACACAAAGGGCCACCCCGCGGCGGACTGTTTCCGCCGGGTTATGAAGAACAATATGGTAACAAGTGGCAGACAGGGGATCCTCCGATCGGGGGTCTCCGCCTAAATCATTATTTGATTGGTCAGAACAAGAAGGTTCCATAAAAATCTCCAAAGGTTCGTGAGTGCAAATATAACGATTTTTTCAATTTCAAAGAAAATACTGTGGAATTTGCTATCTTTGCACCACCGAATCGAAATTTGATATTTTAAAATAAAATAACACTAATCATGGGATTTTTGACAAATGACAAACTGACCATCGTCGGAGCTGCCGGCATGATCGGTTCCAACATGGCACAGACAGCCATGATGCTCAAGCTTACACCGAATCTTTGCCTGTATGACGTCTACGAGCCCGGACTCAAGGGCGTGGTCGCCGAGATGAACCACTGCGCCTTCCCCGGAGCAAACATCACCTGGACCACCGACCCTGCAGTAGCCTTCAAGGATGCAAAATATATCATCTCCTCCGGAGGAGCTCCCCGCAAGGCCGGCATGACCCGTGAAGACCTTCTCAAGGGGAACTGCCAGATTGCCGAGGACTTCGGAAAGAATGTCAAGCAGTACTGCCCCGATGTCAAGCATGTCGTTGTTATCTTCAACCCTGCCGACCTTACCGGTCTGGTGGTCCTCCTCCACTCCGGCCTCAAGCCTTCGCAGGTGACCACCCTTGCAGCCCTCGATTCCACCCGTCTCCAGACCGAGCTTGCAGCCCACTTCGGCGTACAGCAGTGCAAGGTGACCGGCGCCCACACCTACGGCGGACACGGGGAGGTCATGGCGGTTTTCGCTTCAGCAGTAAAGATTGACGGCACCCCTCTCGCAGAGAAGGATCTTTCCGCAGAGGAATGGGAGACCATCAAGCATGATACGGTCCAGGGCGGGAGCAAGATCATCGAGCTCCGCGGACGCTCATCCTTCCAGAGCCCTGCATACAATGCGGTCAAGATGATAGAGGCAGCCATGGGCGGTGAGACGTTCACCTGGCCTGCAGGCACATATGTCAATGACGGCAAGTTCCAGAACGTCATGATGGCCATGCCTACCGTCATCGACGCCACCGGAGTTCACTTCACCGAGCCCGAAGGCACTCCCGAAGAACTCGCTGGCCTCCAGGCATCCTATGAGCATCTCTGCAAGATGCGCGACGAGATCGTGGAACTCGGCATCGTTCCTCCCGTAAAGGACTGGAAGACCGTCAACCCCAATCTGTAAGGCAGGAAACCTTAAAGGAATTAAGAGCGGCGAACCGGAAAAACGGTCCGCCGCTTTTATTTACGGCCTGAGCCAGGATTCAGGATTCTGGGGAGTACGGCCGGACCAGATCTGGAAATGGAACAGGGTTTCCCCGCCGATGGTATCGACCATGCCCAGCACCTGGCCGAGCTTGACTTTGTCTCCTACCTTGACGGACACCGTTCCGAGCTTGCAATAGAAGGTGAAGTAGCTGCCGTGCTGCACAAGGACACAGTGATTGTAGCCAGGCATGACCACTATCTGCTTGACCACCCCTCCGAAAACGGCCTTGACTGAAGTATTCGGACTTACTGCGAGGGTTACCCCGTTGTTATACGGAAGCTTCACGTTCTTGAACACCGGATGGTAATTCTGTCCGAAATGCTCGGTGACGGGGCCGTCAGCAGGCCAGGGCAGTTTGCCCTTGTTGGCCTCGAATTCCCCTGCGAGCTTATAATCTATTTCGGTTTTCGGCTTCGACGCCGTTGCCGTTCCCTTCTTGCCCTTCGCAGGAGCGGGAGCGGCCGTAGCCTCCGCAATGATCCTGGCAATCTCTTTGTTGAGGGCCTCGACCTGACGGCGTTTTTCGGCTATCTGCTTCTCATATTTTTTCTTGTCCCTGTTCAGCTGGTTCACTATCACCCTGGAATCCTTCTCGTCGCTCTGGAGCTGGTTCATCAAGGCAAGGTTCCTGTTCCTCTCGGTAACGGCCTTCTGCCGAAGCTCTTCAAGGGCGGCCGATTCCTCATCAAGCTTAGCCCTGGTTTCCTTGATCTTCTCCGCCTGACGGTTCATTTCCGAAGAGATGTTTTTCAGATATCCGTACCTCCTGATAGCCTGGCCTACATTGTCGCTGGCAAGTATGTACATGTACCAGATCCTCGAGTCCCTGTTCTTGTACGCGCTTCGCACGAGACGGGAATAATAAAGGGTAAGGGTATCGAGACGGGCCTGTATCCTCTCTATTTCCTGACGTTTTGCTGAAATCTTCGAATTAAGGTCGGCAACTTCTTTGTTGCCCTGGTTCACGAGTTCCCTGCGGTTGGAAATCTTTTTCCGGATCAAGCTGAGGTCCGAGAGAGCCGCCGAGCTCTTTTTGGCGTTGTCCCTCAGCTGCCTGTCCAGGATCTTTATCTCATTTTCCAGACGGCTGCGCCTCTGCTCCTGGGTCTTGGTATTCTGCGACATGGCCAGGGGACAACTGCAGGCAAGCAGGGCAAAGGCAACGATATATCCGTGAAACAATCTCATTTCCCTTCCTTTTCCTTGTCCTGGGCCATCTTCGAATACACCTTGGCGAGATCCGTCTCCCCAAGGGCCTCGAGCACGATGGAATAGTGCTTGAGGACCACGGAGCTTTCCTTTCCTCCATATAGCATGGCATGCTTGAAAAGCGGTTTTGCTTCAGCATCCTTTCCCATCAGGTGCAGGATCCACGCATAGGTATCCAGATATGTGGGATTGTCGGGCTCCTTCTCTACCGTCCTCCGGCTCATCTGCGCCGCTTTCTTGAGGCTCTTGCCCTGCAGGCTCAGGTAATAGGCATAATTGTTCAGGACAGGAGCATAGTCCGGATTGAGTTTCAGCACCGCTTCATAACATTTGGACGCGCTCTTGTCGTCCCCGAGTTCATGATACATGTCCCCCATCGTGGACATGGCGGGAATGGTCCTGGACGTGTCCGCACCTGCGATCTCCATTATCTGCCTGCAGCCTTCCAGGATCCCCTTGTAGTCTTTCTTCTGGTAAAGGGCCACGTTCTTCATGTCGATGAACGCCGTCTCTCCGGGGAATGCGGCGCAGGCGCTGTCGCACACGGCGGCCATCGCATCCCAGTCCTTTTCATAATTCAGGAGTTCCACGTATCCTGCGGCTGCACCCTTGCTTCCCGGATGGTCGAGCATGTTCTTCCTCATGGCATGACGGGCCCTGGCATTCCTCCCAGTACGGAAATAGTACACCCCGGCAGACTGGAGGATAATGCTGTCGGAAGGATGGAGGAGGAGACAGTCCTCAACCAGGGTATCCATGCGGCTCCTGTTCTTCTGGATGAAAACGGGATCCATGTGCTGGAGGGCGGAGGAAAGGTACTGGCCCTTGGACGCGGCGGGCACGGTTTCTGAGCCGAAGAAGTCCTTCAGGACTCCGAAATATCCATTGTCATCCCTTCGCATCCTGAAGACTTCCGCCTTTCCGAGCAGGGCGGGCGGGAAGTCGCTTTCCAGAAGAAGGGCTTCGTCATAGTAGGCTATCGCCGACGTGTCCCTGTACTGGGAAATCTCATGGTCGGCCAGCATCGTAAGGACACGGGGAGAGGAAAACTCCTTGTCATAATCCTTGAGGGCGGCAACCGCCTCCTCTTCTCTTCCGAGGCCCCTGAGTATGTCATATCTTGTGACCGCAATGGTTTCGCTCTTGCCCGAGGAAGCCTCTATCTGGTCCATGGCGGAAAGGACCTTCTCGTAATCTTTCTGATAGAGGTAAAGGTTGACCAGGGAATACCAGGCGTCGCTCTTGCGCGGGAAATCCCTCAGTATATCTTCATAAGTGCTGACTGTGAGGTCCGTCTCTCCGGCGGCGGAATAGGCGTATGCCAGGCGTTCACGGTACCAGTAATTGGTTGAATCCAGGGCAACGGCTTTGCGGAGGTATTCCGCCGCCTTCTTGAATTGCCTCATAGAAAGGGAGTTGATGCCTGCATAGTACCAGTAGGCATCCTCTTCCGGGTACCTTTCAGTAAGCGCCGAGAGCTTTGCCGAAGCTTCCTTCGTCCTGCCGTCGTTGATATCCTGGACAGCATCAATGAAAAGGTCGTTGCGGGCCCGGCCCCGCTGTCCGGAAGCCGTGCCCTGCGCCGCTGCATTCCATGAAACCAACAGCAGAAATGCAAGGAAACCCGTTATGTGTCTGCAAAAATCCATATACAGATCAGATTCCTTACAAAAATAGTACAAATCACGAAATTTTGACGAAATTTGCGTAGACGGTTTGAATTATCGGAGTGCCAATGCAACGTTTCGACAAAAAACAGCATCTTAACACTCGTAGGGATTTGAAAAACCAGCCCGGTGAAATGGAAGAGGGTTCCAAATCGGGGCTGAGTGACCTTATTGAGGCGTGCAAACGCTCCGAAAGGTCAGCCCAGCGAAGATTGTACGACTTTCTTTCCCCGAAAATGTTTCCGCTATGCCTCAGGTATATGGGAGACAGGGATTCGGCAGAGGACATCCTCCAGGAGGGGTTTGTGACTCTCTTCACCAAACTGGACAGCTTCACGGGGGAAGGTTCCTTCGAAGGCTGGGCCCGGAAGATCTTTGTCAATACTGCACTCATGTCCCTTCGAAGGACGGACGCCCTGAAACTTTCCGACGACCTTGAAACGGCCTGGGGAGTAAGCAGCGAAAACGAAAGCGCCGTCCAGACGATGGGATACAAGGAACTCATGGGGCTGATTTCACAGCTTCCGGCGGGTTTCCGAACCGTCTTCAACATGTATGTAATTGAAGGTTACTCACATAAAGAGATAGCTGGAATGTTGGGAATCTCGGAAGCCACCTCCCGGTCGCAGCTCCAGAGGGCCAGGATGATGCTGCAGAAGAAGATAAAGGGAAGTTAAGATGACAGAAGACAGGTTCAACGATTTCGACCTTGAAGTGAGGTCGCTTATGGAAAACGCACGGGAGGAAGTCCCTTCCCGCGTGTGGGATTCCATATCCGGCTCTCTTGACAGGATTGAGACCCGCAGGAAAACGGTTTCCCTGTGGTGGAAGCGCACGGCGGCAGGAATCGCCGCCGCAGCCGCCATAGCCGCGGGCGTCTTCTTCACCGGCACTCCGCACAATTCTAACATTCAACATATTACCGAGGGGAAAACCATCGCAGAGACTGTGCAGGACCCTCAAAACAACACAGTTCAGCAAGAAGAACCTTTCCGGATTGTCGAGGCTCCCAAGGGAGGGAAATCCCTTGTCGCCCAGACATTGCCCGAAAGTGATTCAAAACCAGTAAAGACGTTCAAGGCCGAGGGCCCGGAAGCAAAGATTCCGGCCCCGGCTGAAAATGTCTCTTCCATGGAAAAAGACGTCGCTCCGTCAACGGCTCCCGAAAGACAGGGAACCCCGGCCGGAACGGACATCCAAGGGGACGTCCGTAAGCAGACCGGGATTTCCGATGCCGGAGAGGCAGACCCCTTTGCCGCCATGGAATTCCAGGACAGCAGGCGCCGCAAGGCTGGGAAGGTTTCCCTCACCGCAGGCAGCAACTTCGAGAGCAACAGCCTCGATGCTTCGGGCATCAGCGTCCGTCGCCGTTTCCTGCCTGCCATCGGCCCCATGAAGACGTCCGTGACTGAACTCAGCGAATCCACTTACGGAATCCCCCTGACCTTCGGCCTCGGAGTGAGGTTCCCGGTCAGTCCCAGGGTATCCATAGGCACCGGATTACAGTATTCTATGCTTTCACGTTCATTCAGAGGTATTTATACCCCATTTGAGAACGGGATACCAGGCCCTGTGGTCACATCGGACATCAACAATTACCAGCACTACATCGGCATTCCCCTGAACGTCTACTGCAATCTTGTGAACGGCCAGTCCGTAATGCTCTATGTTTTCGGCGGAGGCACACTTGAAAAGGGGCTTACCGACAGCTACACCATCAGGCATGAACCTTCCAACATCCATTGGTCCAGGTCCGTCAAGGGTGTCCAGGTATCGGCCGCGATAGGCCTCGGAGTCGAGTTCCGACTCGCGAAAGGTTTCGGCCTCTACATAGATCCCGCACTCAGGTACTATTTCGACTGCAACCAGCCTGAAAGCATCCGCACGAGGCAGAATCTGATGATGAACCTTGACCTGGGCCTGCGTTTCGACATAGGACGATAGTCTTTTCCAAAAAGAAACCTCCCGTTTCCAAAAGAAAGACAAAATATTTATTCCATACCCCCGGAAGAGAAGAAATCCTCTTCCGGCTTTTTTGCTTTTTCACTACCTTGGAAACCCGACAAAGACCTGACATATGAAAACTTCACTCACCTTACTCATCACCGCGGGCGCAATCCTGCCCGCCATGCTCTCCTTCTGCGCAAAGGAACCCGTCCCAGGAAGAGACAGCCAAGAGAACGACGGGACAGAAAGCCCGGCGGCCAATGTCCGTCTCGACACCACCATCATCGTCACCGGGGTCGAATTCCCGGAAGGATACGACTGGAAAAGGGATACCGCCTACGGTACCATCGACTGCAAGATAGTCATGTTCAAAAACTGGGAAAGGGTGATGACCGTCCCCGCCGGGGAGTCGGACCCGGCCTGTGGCGATCCCGACATGCACCGGATCGTGGACGGAAGCCTCTACACAGAGTATTCCTCGCCTCTGGAAACCATCCTGACCCGCGATGGAAAGCTCCTATTCTCCTTTCCCGGAAGGGAGCTCGTCTGCGGCATGGTCACAGACGGGGAAGGACTGTGGATGCTTGGCCAGGACAGGGACGGAAAAGGATTCACCCTCAGGAAGGACGGAAAAGAAATAATGCGTTCGGAGAATGGCATCATCCCCGGCAGGATGGACAGTCCCCTGCTCCCGACGGGAGCTCTGTACAAGGACGGGGACCGGCTGTGTTTTGCCTGGAAGACGGTGGAGATCGTAGGGGTGGCGAAAAAAACCGACTGGCATCTTTACTGCGACGGGGAGGTGACGGACATCCCGTACAGCCAGTCCTCAGGGGAGGTATGTGATATCCGGATGGCCGGGGGCGTCCTATGTATGATAACGGCAAAAAGGGCTTCAGGCAGCCTGACATTGATTGCCGGGGATTCAGTGTATGACCTGAGGGATTCCGAACCGTTCACTACGATCGGCGGCAGGATCATCCCCAGGGAAGGAGGAGTCATGGTAACGGCCGATGTAGTTTCTGAGAAAGGGAAAGCATACTCCTGCCTCTGGGACGGGCAGGAACTGAAAACAAGGGTGAGCGGCAGCAGCGTCACATTCAGCGTATCCGGAGACAAGATCGCAAGCGTCAGCTGTGAAGAAGACGGATCGGTTTACATGGTGAACGGACTTCCTGGGAACCTGCATCCGGGGAAATACACCAGAATGATGTCGCCTTCCTGCCTGTGCACCGCAAGAGAATCAGTCTATCTGGCCCTCACCTCGGACAGGGGAAAGCCCTTCATCGTGAGCTCCGACGGGAAAAAGGAAGTGGACATCAACGGTTACCTTACTTCCATAACGGTCTCAATAACAGAAACCATATTTTAAACAAAGGTTTGCAGAACTCAATATTTTTGTTTAAAGTTGCAATTGGAAACATGAATCCGAATGAGTAAAGTAACTATTATAGATATAGCGGAGGCATTGGGAATCACCCCCTCCACGGTATCAAGAGCCCTTGGAGGGAATCCATACGTAAAAGAATCCACCAGGAAGGCGGTACAAGATAAGGCCAAGGAACTTGGATATGAACGGAATATCATCGCTTCGAACCTCAGGAGCGGCAAGACTTCTACAGTAGGTATCGTCATCCCCAGGATCCACAGGAACTTCTTCAGCATTATCATCAGCGCGGCGGAATCCGTACTGTACGACGCCGGCTATTCGGTGGTGATCTGCCAGTCCCATGAGAAAGAAGAGGATGAGATCCGCGCATTGAAGACTCTCACCGGGAGCCGCGTGGGAGGAATTCTCATTTCCCATTCCTTAAGCACGAAGAGCGGCAAGGGTATCATGGAATCAGTGGGCAGGGACGTCAAACTGGTGCAGTTCGACCGTGTCTTCCATGACATCCCCGGCTCCACCATCACCAACGATGACTCCAACGGAGCCTACAACGCAACCATGCACCTGATCAAAAACGGATACACCCGTATCGGGGCCTTCTCCGGCTATCAGGGTACGGACATCTACATAGAACGTTACGACGGATACAAAAGGGCTCTGGAGCATGCAGGGATCCCGCTAGACGAGAGCATCGTATTCCCGGGTTTCATCGACAGGGAGGCCGGCTATGCCAGCGCGGCCAAAGCCCTGGAAAGAGGTTGCGATGCCTTATACTGCACCGGTGACTATTCTGCTCTCGGAGCAATGGATTACTTAAGGGAAAAAGGCATCTCCATTCCGAAGGAATTCGGACTCGTAGGCACAGCTAATGAGGACTTTACGTCCCTTATCTCCCCTTCCCTGACCTCGACGGAACAGAACCCCAGGGAAATAGGCGAAAAAGCAGCCCTGGCCATAATCAGGCTGATGAGAGGAGAGACCTCCGGGGAGGATATCGTAGTGAAAACCAAACTGATCCCTCGGGAATCCTCCGACAGGAAAGGCTCTCTGCATAAATGAGGACAGGTCCGATAAAATACCTCCTGGCAGCAGCCTTTCTCTGCACGGGAGCTGTTTCCTGCTCCATCTTCAAAAATCCTTCCCGGGCAGACTCCCGGACTGCACCGGTACACATGAAAAAATCCGGTAAAACCGACACGGGCGTACCTTCTCCTGTTCCCGTTAAAAGGACGGAGAAACCGGCATCTCCTGTCCGGCAGAAGACGGAAGGTGAGATATTGGCCGATTCAGTCGTAACCTTTGCAAAAAGCTATCTGGGGGTAAAATACAGGTCCGGAGGCACCACCCGGGCAGGCTTCGACTGCTCCGGCCTGGTATACCTTTCTTTCTCGCATTTCGGTGTCTTCGTCCCCCGCACTTCCTCCAGCCAGTACATGGCCAGCAAACGCATAGACATCTCGGAAATCAGGCCCGGTGACCTTGCCTTTTTCAACGGGAGACACATCGGAAACAATGTGGGTCATGTAGCCATAATCACGGAAACGGACGGCAAGGGCAAGTTCAAGATGATCCATGCGACCGTCCAGCGGGGAGTCATGATCGACAGTTTCCCGGAAGGATCGTATTATCCTCCCAGGCTTGTCGGTTTCGGCAGGGTCCTTCCTGAATGACCGACAACCTATTTCGGCTGTTTGCCTATGTAGGCAAGGATTCCTCCATCAACATAGAGGATGTGGCCGTTGACGAAATCGGAAGCGTCTGAAGCAAGGAAAACCGCAGGTCCCATCAGATCTTCCGGAGTGCCCCAACGGGCGGCAGGAGTCTTGGAGACGATGAAACTGTCGAAAGGATGGCGGCTGCCGTCAGGCTGCCTCTCGCGAAGCGGGGCCGTCTGGGGAGTGGCGATGTATCCCGGTCCGATGGCGTTGCATTGGATGTTGGCTTCTCCGTATTCGGAGCAGATGTTCCTTGTGAGCATCTTCAATCCCCCTTTGGCGGCAGCATAGGCGGAAACGGTCTCCCTCCCCAGCTCAGACATCATCGAACAGATATTGATAATTTTTCCGTGACCTTTGGCTATCATCCCGGGAATCACCGCCTTGCTGACGATGAAAGGAGCCGTAAGGTCGGTGTCTATCACCTGCTTCCATTCCTCCACGGACATTTCCGTCATCGGTATTCTCTTTATGATCCCTGCATTGTTGACGAGGATATCGATCGTGCCGACCTCGCGGGCAATTGTTTCCACAAGGTCCTTTACGGCGGCTTCGTCGTTCACATCACAGAGGAATCCCCTGACATCCAGTCCCAGGGCCCGGTACTCTTCCTCCGCTTTGCGGATATGTTCCGCATTCCGGCTGTTGAAGACAACCTTGGCTCCAGCCTGGGCGAGAGCCGTGGCTATCGCCATGCCGATGCCATAAGTTCCGCCTGTCACGAGAGCCACCTTTCCATCAAGGGAGAATCGACTGAGAATATTTTCCATTTCCGAATTAAATAATTATCATTGTATGGTCAAACCCTTGACAAAGATAATAAAATAAGTCTCATAACATGACAATCATCACAATGGGGGAACTGATGCTCCGTCTGGCTCCTCCGGGAAACGCCAGGTTCATCCAGGCTCCTGTCCTGAACGTGGAATTCGGCGGAGGAGAGGCCAATGTGGCTGTCAGCCTCGCGAATTACGGACATCATGCTTGTTTCGTCTCCAAGCTTCCGGCCCATGAGATCGGCCAGGCCGCAGTGAATTCCCTGAGACGCTACGGCGTGGATACTTCCTTTGTAGCAAGGGGAGGAGAACGGATCGGCATCTATTTCCAGGAAACAGGTTCTGCCATGAGACCGGGAAAGGTAATCTACGACAGGGCGCATTCGGCGATATCCGAAGCAAAGCCCGGAGACTTTGATTTCGACCGCATTTTCGAGGGGGCGGATTGGTTCCATTGGACCGGGATTACTCCGGCTCTCTCCGACGGGGCAGCGGAGCTGGTCCGCCTCGCCTGCCAGGCGGCAAAGAGGCACAATGTCACCGTTTCTTGCGACCTCAACTTCAGGGCGAAACTTTGGACCGGCGAGAAAGCCAGGAGCGTGATGACGCCCCTCATGGAATATGTGGATGTCTGCATAGGCAATGAGGAAGATGCCCAGAAATGCCTTGGGTTCACTCCGAAGGCCGATGTCGAGGGGGGAAAGACCGAGGCGGAAGGCTATAGGGACATATTCCGCCAGATGACGGAAAAGTTCGGATTCAAGTATACGGCTGCCACCCTGAGGGAAAGTTTCTCGGCGTCCCACAACGGATGGAAGGCCTTGATCTACGATGGAAAGGAATTCTATGAGTCCAAGAGATACGACATAGAGCCCATCGTGGACAGGGTTGGAGGGGGAGACTCTTTCTCCGGAGGCCTTATCCATGGCCTCCTGACGATGGACTCCATGAAAGACGCCCTGGAGTTCGCCGTCGCCGCTTCCGCCCTGAAGCATACCATTCCGGGCGATGTAAATCTCGTTTCCGAGGCAGAAGTACAATCCCTCGCCGCCGGCAACGCCTCCGGCAGAATAATAAGATAACGATCTGACAGTCTTTTTCTGATACCATGGCAAAATTTGACAAATTCAGCGTGATGGAGAGAATCGGGGCGACGAGGATGGTTCCCGTATTCTACAGCAAGGACATAGACACAGCCGAAAATGTGGCGAAGGCGTGCTGCGACGGTGGCGTGCGGACTTTCGAATTCACCAACAGGGGTGACTTCGCGCATGAAATCTTCGCGGAGCTGATGATATACGTTCGCGAACACTGTCCGGGAATGGCTTTGGGTGCGGGGACGATACTCGATGCCCCCACTGCGGCCCTCTACCTGCAATACGGAGCCGATTTCATTGTCTCCCCATGCTTTAACCCCGAAGTTGCCAGGCTTTGCAACCGCCGCGGAGTCCCATACTGTCCCGGTTGCGCCACCGTCACCGAAATTTCCGCCGCCCAGGAAGCGGGATGCGATCTCGTAAAGGTCTTCCCCGGAGATGTCCTAGGACCGGAATTCGTGAAGGATGTCCTGGCACCGATGCCGTGGACCAGGATGATGGTCACAGGCGGCGTTTCTCCAGAGAAGGACAATCTCGAAGGATGGTTCGGTGCGGGAGCGTTCTGCGTTGGCATGGGATCGAAACTCTTCCCCAAGGACCTCGTGGAAAAGGGAGACTGGGCAGGTATTTCCGCAAGATGCCGGGAGGTCCTTGAGACCATAGCCAACCTATGATTCCCAGCTAAGGGTGCGGGACTCGTCAGGATTCACCGTTATATGCACCCGCAGGGTCTCTTCCGGAAGGATCTCCTCGATATTCTCCGGCCACTCCATAATGCAGAGGAATCCACTGTCGATATAGTCGTAGAAGCCGATATCCAAGGCTTCTGCGATTTTTTCTATCCTGTAGAAATCGAAATGGTACATAGGCTCTCCGGTACCGGTGCGGTATTCATTGACAATAGCGAAGGTCGGAGAGGAAACGGCATCCTCCTCCACTCCGAGCTCCTTGCAAATGGCCGTAGTAAACGTCGTCTTTCCCGCTCCCATCGGGGCGAACAAAGCAACGATCCTACTGTCTCCAATCTCCTTCAGGAATTCCCGCGCAGCCCTTCCGAGGTCGTCCAGGCATGATATCTTTATTTCATGTTTCATCTCTGATTATTTGGGCGAAACTTCTATGAGCAAAGCTTCATTGGAAGCAAGCTGGCAGGAATACCAGCCTGATGGAGTGCAACTTAGTTTAACCTCGCCGAAAGGACTCGTGGCCGTCACGTTCTTGCCGTCAGCCCTGAAAATGAGCGTGTGGGCCTTGGGTGACTCATCATAAGGGTCGTCTGCAGATGTGACGAAAACGGCCCGGGAACCGTCCCCGCTGCGGGAGACCATATTGCCTACGACAAGAGGGCTTCCGTCATCGGCCTGGAGGCCGGAAATGAAGCCGTTGTCAAATTCCTTGACGCCCTTCTGGCCGACACCGTCCAGCCAGGACGTGCTTTCAAAACCTACGAATGAAGTGGAAACCCTGCGGTATTTCATGTAAGGCTCCGCGATGGCGTGAATCTCGGCGTTCATCTTCTTCAGCCTCTCATACTGCCTGGTCTTTTCTCCTTTCTCATCAAGTACCTGGTTGTTCCACCATCCGGCGGTGTAGCAGGCCCAGGTGATCACTTCCGCCCCGAAGGCCATTGCCGTCCAAGCCTGGAAACGGAGCTGTCCCGGCGTAATCCACTTCTCTTTGTCAAGACTGTTCACCTGAAGCACGATCCACATGCTGCGGCCGGTGCCGGTACAAGCATCGGCGACAACACGGAGATTGTCATACATCTTGTGGACAGTCGAGCTGTAAACATAGAAATCATAGCAAAGATAGTCCATCGGGACATTCCTGCAATACTCCGCGATATGTTCTGTGTAGGAGGTCGTACCTAACTGATTCACCGTCTGGTCGGAGGTGTTTTTCGCAACGGAGGCATAGTTGGGATAGAGGTTCAGGTATGCGAACTGGTCAGGGAACAGCTGCTCCACCCGTTCAATCACCTTCCCGTAATAGGGGAAATCAAGGGCCGAAGGCTCGTCGCCCACATCAATGCTCCAGATTGCGGGATGGTCCGCAAACCCGGCAGCCCCATCCTCATACTTCGATATTGGATTGTTTGCAGCCATTTTCCCCGCATTGTCTCCGTTTCCTCCCCACCAACCCGGGACTACCCCACTGACAATCGCGCCGACGCCGTATTTGCTGAAAAGGTCCAGTACGGCCCTGTCGCCATTCATCCCGATTACAAAATCTATCCCGCACTCCTTCAAGTCCTTGACATGGGTCTCTGTCCTCGCGTAGGGCTGGAGAGAGTAAGTGCCGATGTTAAGCCGGCTGCGGTCCATCCTGCAATGCTTGGTCACGAAGGGGGTCTCCCCGGTCTTCCGGGCATCCTGCGCACTCACTGTAAAAACAGCGGCAACCATTACTGCTGCCGCAACGAACATCCTTTTCATATCCCTGATGGCTTTGGTTTCCCAAAGATAGGAAAAAAACAGGCTATCTACAATCTTACCTGAAGAAGTTGCTCCGCTATCTCATGAAGTCCGGATTCAATCTTGTGCGCCTGGGCGTCGGATATGTATGTGTCACCAAGTTTGTAATGACGCATCAGGGAGGAATTGATCCCTATCCTTTTGGCGAACCTGGTTACATTTATGAAATCAAACATGTCGAAAAAGGCAGAGACATCGTATTTGAATTCAAACGTCGGATCTGTCAACTCCTCAGGCAGGGATTCGCCATATGATTCTACGACTTCACTGAATGATTTAATAAAATCTTCCTTCGCCTCCAGCGCTGTTTCCCCCTCTCCGATTATCGTAGATTCAGTATTTGACGTAAACGCGCCAAACCCATGCCGGTCCCTCTCAATGACAACGATAATTTTCATTTTAATTCTCAAATATTTGCTTCAAACTCCATTTCATGGCAAATATAACATAATTTTGTGATATCTCACATTCCTGCGTCACGCCTGTCGAGGAAGCGGTATCCGGCGGCCTCGGTGATGTCGGAGGGAATGATGTCCTCCCGGCCGGCCAGGTCGGCTATCGTCCGGGAGACCTTGACGATACGGGAAAAGGCCCTGGCGGAAAGGCCCATCCGGTCTATAATCCTTTCCAGGACCCGCTGGCACTCCGGAGAAAGCGGACAGAACTTTTCCGTCTGGCGGCTGCTCATCTCTGCATTGGTCGATATCTCCTCCCCGGCAAATCTGACCTTCTGGATCTCCCTGGCCTTCAATATCCTCCCGGCTACTTCCGCGCTTGTCTCCCCCTTCTCCCTCCTTACCAGTTTCCCTGGTGATACAGGCCTCATATATACCTGAA
>Ga0256405_10006437_pt1 | contig 18772 bp, 20 predicted proteins | sample RumenRJG_02DNA_FD_189096 | JGI IMG/M metagenome (GOLD analysis project Ga0256405, IMG submission 189096) | Bovine rumen microbial communities from Lethbridge, Alberta, Canada - RJG_02 | ecosystem: Host-associated > Mammals > Digestive system > Stomach > Rumen | place: Canada: Alberta... | reverse complement strand
GTTTCCTGTTTGGGGAAATCGGAGTCTTTAATGATTGAGTGAGGAATCGGATTCGAACCGATGAATGACGGTTTTGCAGACCGCCCCCTTAAACCACTCGGGCATCCTCACATTGTAGGGAGTTTGATGTGTAAACTATGCAGAAGCAGAAGGGCTCGAACCTCCGACCTTCGGTTTTGGAGACCGACATTCTACCAACTGAACTATACTTCCATCGTTGAGGTGGCGGGACTCGAACCCACGAAGCCGAATGGCGGCAGATTTACAGTCTGCTCTCGTTGCCGCTGGAGAACACCTCATTAAAAAAGAGGAGGCTAAGGGATTCGAACCCTTGGGGCGTTTTACCGCCCTCTGGTTTTCAAGACCAGTGCAATAGACCAACTCTGCCAAACCTCCAATTTGCGGAAGCAGAAGGATTCGCGCTCGACCTTTGGTCGCTTTGCTCGCAAAGAACCTCCGAAACCTTTCGGTTTTACACGTTCTTGCTCTGGCAAGCGTCTCCTTCGTCGCCGAGCGAGCAGCGTGTCGCCTTACCACTCAGCCATACTTCCATTGGTTTTCGGGTGCAAAGGTACAAAAGCCCTATGCAGCCTTTCTGCGTAGCAAGAATTATTTTGCAAGAAATCATCAAAAAAAGGTTGTTGACAGTTGAAATACCCTAATGATTTTCAACTTGTCAACGTTAGAACTTGACAACGGTTCGCAATTATTATTCTTTGCAGGATCTTGGATTGTTAATTCTGCAAAGGAGAAACACGAATTGGCTACAACAAAACAGAATTGGCTACAAATTGGCTACAATTTTGAAATGTATAAAAAAGAAAAATCCCGTAAGTCGTTGACCTACAGGACTCTTTCTAAGGCGCTTCAGGATGGGCTTGAACCAACGACCCCCTGATTAACAGTTAAAAAATGTAATATTTTGTGATATTTACTTTATTGTTATTTGGTTGATTCACAGAAAGTTAGTAATTTTGCAGCATCTTATGATACTCTATGATTTTGCTTAATTACGAGAATAAATAACCAAAATTTGTTCAGACGGATTGTCAATAAATAAAGGGGTTTCAGAAGATTTGAGTGAATTGAGATAACCAAAATTTGTTCAGATTTGATAAAAATGACTGAAATGACTGAAAGAAAGAAGAGGGAAAAGGTACCCAACATGGAGTCGCTGACAATGGGAAATTGCACCATTTCGCTTACTCTTGATACAAGATATAGAGACGACAATGGCAAATACCATGCATCCATCCGTTTTACCGTGAATGGCAGTAGATACTTCTTCCATTTGGGTAACAAATATACAGTAGAGGAATTTGATGCCATCAGTAAAGCTGATGGTCGTGGACGTGGTGGTAACCAGAGTCAGAACTTCATTGACAGGAACAGGCTGGTTGAGCTTTATAACCAGTATGTTGATCTTGTACGGGATATGTATAACAAGGGAACACTGAAATCTGTTGATAATATCCGTGCCGTCATTACCGGGCGCATTTCCTCCTATGGCAATTCGGATGAAAGTACTACACCTTATGCCAACTCGTTTATTGGACTGTGGAATGAAGTTATATCGCAGAAGAAAGCCAGTACGGCAGAGACCTATCGTAATGCGCGAGACTGTTTCATCAAGAGCAAAGTCTATGATGCTAAGGATGGCTATAATGTTGATGTGGCTATGATTAAGGCGTGGATTGCCTATATGAAGGAGATGGGGTACACGCAAACGACCATCGGTTTCTACCTTCGTGCTATTCGTGTGGTCTTCAAGGCCTGTATCAGCAATGGCTATATGCGAGAGAAGGACTATCCGTTCAGTGCTACAGACCCGATGAAAGTGAAGATTCCGTCTGGCTCTTCACGCAAGGCAGAGTTCCTAACGGTTGAGCAAATGACAGAGCTATATGAGTTTTATACGGATGGAGCAATCCCTCAGACCTATAAACATCCAGAGCAGATGAAACAGAGTCTGGGCATGTTCCTTGCTCAATACCTTTGCAATGGATGCAATCTCTATGATTTGGCTTTGCTGCGCTACGATGACTACTTCGACATTTCTGAGCATAAGGCTCTCCGTTTCTTCCGTCATAAGACAAAAGACCATTCAGAATCAGGTTCTGAGGTGATTATCCCAATCATACCGCCTCTGAAAAGGATACTTGACGATTGGGCAGCACCAGCCAAGAAGGGTGAGTTGCTTTTTCCCTTTCTTCTTGGCGAAGGCATTGACCCCGACAGCAAGAAGGCCAGGGACAAGATACATCAAGAGAATCATAATGTGGCAGACAGAGTGAAGAAGATTGCAAAGATTATGGAATGGGAGATAGAACCTTCATCAACGTTTGCCCGTCATAGTTTTGCAACCAATATGAGCCGTGCGAAGGTGCCAATGGATTACATCAGCTTTGCTATGGGCCATTCTGTGGGTAACACGGGGCAGATAACCAAGCGTTATATCTCACCTTATCCCATTGAGGAACAGATGCAGTATAACTCCTATTTACTGAATCTCGAAGAATTGAAGTCCCTGCGTCAGAAGGATTTCAGCAAAGAGGAATTAGTCAAGATGGTTAAGGAATCGATGACGAAAGAAGAGTTGTTGAGTCTGCTTTTGGATAAGTAGAAGGCTAAAAACGAGAAAAGACAGATTAAGTGTGCCAAGATACAAAGAAAAGTCGTACCTTTGCACTCGTTCAATTAAAATATGATGAAACAAGCAACGACATTAGAACAACAAATAGCAAAACTACGGAGTAGGAAAGTAGAGATTGCTGATGAAGAGAAGGCAAAAGAGGTTCTTCTCGACATTGGTTATTACCGCCTTGGTTTTTATTTCTTCCCTTTTGAGAAGTCATATCCTAATCTTAGGAATCGGGATCATATGATGCAAGATGGTACGAAATTTGAAGATGCTGTTGCCCTGTATTATTTTGACTTTGATGTTCGGAACCTGTTGAATAGGTATATCAGCCGTATAGAAGTGGCCTTCCGGACTTATATGACCTATTATCTTAGCAATAAGTACGCTAATGATACCACATGGTTTGTTAATCCAAGTGTTGTTAGTCAGACCTTCTGTGATAATTTTGAGACAACTTGTTATATCTCAATAAAGAAAAATGCGGCAATACGTCGTCATCATTCAAAGTATAGGAGTGATCAGTATGCCCCTGCATGGAAAACCATGGAATATATGACCCTTGGCAATATGCTGGTGTTATACCAGAATTTGCTGGTGCTGGAAGACAAACGCACCATTGCCAAACATTTCGGAATCAATCAAACAGCAGTGTTTGAGAATTACATGGAATGTATTCGCTGCATCCGCAATATCTGCGCTCATGGCTCTGTTCTGTATGATACCAAGTTGTACTATCGAATCATGCGAGGCCCGGCTGGAAGACTGACACCATCTGAGAATGGCAGTTTTGGTGGTGCCATAAAGGTTATATCCTACATGGTAGGTAGAGTCTCTACCAACCGTCGCCATGAGATGATTGTCAAACTGAATGATGCCTATATGAGGTGCATAAACAAGAATCCCAAGTTGCAACAAATTATTGAAGATGCGTCAAACTTGATGTGGGATTTGCCTAATATCTCCCAATTAGAGCGGTAAAAAGCAAAAAAAGTAAAAATTTGCCGCGTAAAATTTGGAAGATATTAATTAATTAACTAACTTTGCAGCGCAAAAGTGCCAGTGGATGCCTTTGTCGCTCCACTCACACTCTAAAAGGATTGAATGTGGCTTTCACCTTAGTCGTGTGAGCCACTATCTTTTTATAGACAGGATAGGTTGGATAACTATGGGTAAATGGATTGACGAACGTGCATGGACTGTTGCCATGTATATATGCTATATTCTTGGTTTCATTGTTCTGAGTGTGGCAGGCTATAACTACGCGATGAGGATGATGGGCGATACTACACTATTTATGAAAGTAGTGGTGTTGCTTTGTATATGTCTGTTTGTCGCTTTGATTGTTTCTCTGATATTCTCCATATTCATTACGCCAGTCAGTGAGCTTCTGAATAGGCTTCTGCTTTATTGGTTTCATCGTAAGCAGAATCATGCAAATACGCAAGATATAGCGGAGGTAAATGAAGAAAGAGAGGTCAACACAGATAATGCGATTGAAAGCGATACTGTAGTTCCAGAATCCAATAATGCCATTGAGAGCGATACAATAGTTCCAGAATCCAATGAGAATCAAACTGCGCCAAAGGAGGAAGTTAATGCCGACCTACAACGAGAGGATGTGAAAAAGGAATTCATGGCAAAGTATGTCAAATTCGATTGCCAGGAATTACCCATCTATGAGGTGTTTGAGAGCCTCTTCGACCAAGAAAAGAGTGGTGCTTTTTCTGCTCGTGCTTTTAAATGCGCTTTTAATAGTCTTAACTGGTTAAAGGAATTCCCCGGTTATAATGATGCAGTACGTCTGTTCCCACATAAAGATGCTATTAAGGGAACCAAATCCAATTATTCGAACGCCAATAACAATAAGAATTACTCTGAGGAAATATTAGAAGCGACAAAATCACTCCTAAAGGATAAGTTGAAGGAACTGAGAACCAAATCAGAAAATCAACAGAATTAGCCATAGTTTTCATCCTAATGATATTTATTCCACAAGCTTGATGTTTGTGGAATTTTAGTTTTTGTCCTGTTTTTCCCCAATTCTTTATGATGTACCATGATGTAGTTCAGTGTACTCCAGTGTACTTGCGTGTACTTCGTATAACGCGCTGAATATCAGTCATTTTTATCGTTGTGACATTGAAAGATATTTTCTAATTTTGCATCAGAAAATTTTAATATCACACAATAAAAAACAGAATTTCATGGAAAAAAAGATCATTTCATTAGAAAAGTTGTTGCAGACTCCTGTCTGCTACATGAGTGGCGAGGAACTCGCGTTCCTATTTAATAACCTTGGTGTTCTTGACAAAGACAAGAAGCCGGAGTCTTCTATACCATCACCAGACCGTAAACTGGCTTATGGTATCAAAGGAATTGCTGAGACCTTTGGCTGTAGCATCCCAACTGCCAATCGTATTAAGAAGAGTGGCATAATAGACAAGGCCATCTCGCAGTTGGGACGTAAGATTGTCATCGACGTAGACCTGGCACTTGAATTAGCAGCAGAAAGGAAGGAGGAAGATCGTAATGATTGACATTGACGAACTGGCTAATCAGATTCATGCCGATGTATTTGATGTGGCAAAGTCAGGAATTCCTCTGGGTGTGTTTCCGAATGTCTTTCAGAAGATTGCCTTCGAGCTGGTGAACTACGAGAACTTCAATCTGGAGTACACGGTAGCCATTATGTTGTCAGCCTTTGCTACAGCTATTGGCAACACCTATCATGTGAGGATAAAGGGCAAGTGGGTAACCGCTTGCTTCCTCTATATGATATTGGTGGGCAGACCTGGACTTGGCAAGACTCCCCCTCTCGGCTTTCTCTATTTCCCTATCCGCGACTATGACCAGCGATTGCTCGAACAAGCACGTAAGGAGTATGAAGCCTATGCCCAGCAGCAGGCAGTCAAGAAAGACGGAGAAGCGACGGAACCGATAGAGAAGCCTCGTCTTATGCAGACGGTTATATCTGATTTCACTCAGGAGGCCATGCTGAGCATCCACTATGATAATCCTCGTGGTATCGTTCTGCTGGTAGATGAGGTCGTATCACTATTCAACTCCGTCAAGAGATACAGCACGAAGAGCAATCTGATAGAAGATCTGCTCTCTGCCTATAGCGGACAGCAGTTGAAGGCTGTCCGTAAGTCTGAGGTGTTTCCTATCTGCATTCCTCACCCATGCATCAACTTGATCGGTGGCATCCAGACCAATCTCCTTGATGAGATCTTCCGAAAGGAATATGTAGCCAACGGACTCACAGACCGTTTCCTGTTTGTATTCCCCAAGAACAAGAAGATTCCCAAGTGGCAAATTGGCATCGAACAGGAGAAACGTCCTGACACGATGAGCAAGTGGTCTTATTATATTAATAAGGTGTTGAATATTCCTTGTCCGCTGAGTGAGGACGGGATAACACCCCAACCTATAGTATTGGAATTCTCAGAAGAAGCCAGAACCTACTTCTATAATTGGAACAACAGCATCATTGATGAAGTAAATGGTATCGAGGATGACAATGAGGTGGAGAGCCGGAAAGTAAAGCTCAACGGTAATGCTGCACGTCTGGCCTTGATCCTTCAGGTGATGCGATGGGCTGCAGGCGAATGTCAGATGGACTGTATCGACATCACTTCCGTCAAAGGCGCAATCCAGCTGATAGAATACTTTGAAGACTCCTACCAGCGTGTGAAGGCACTCTCAGGGATGGAAGAGACGAACAGGAACCAGGACGGCTGGCTGGCATTGGTGGGCGACACCTTCACTTCTGCCGAGGCAGAGTTGGCAGGCCAGAAGACAGGAGTGTCACGCCGCACAGTGTTCTCCTCCCTCAAAAGACTATGCGAAACCACACCTCCTGTATTACAGAAGGTAAAACAAGGCGTTTACGAGAAGGTAGTGAAGCGTTGCACAACTGCACTCTGCACTTCTGCACTCTCCGATAGTTCAGAAGATGGCGGTGAAGGGAAAGTGCAAAGTGCAGAAGTGCAAAGTGCAGACAATGCACAGGAAGGAGGCGAGGATGAGTGATTACAGATTCCATCTGGAGAAATATCGTCCTAACAGCAAGCTTACTTGTCCCCAGTGCAAGAAGCTACGTTGTCTCGTTCACTATGTCGATGATCAGGGTATCATTAAGTTCCCAAACTATGTCGGCAGATGTGACCATGAGAACAGTTGCGGGTACCACTATACTCCCAAAGACTATTTTCATGATAATCCTGACATGAAGCCCAAGGATTGGGACGACGACACTCCTATATATAATAAGGTAGGAACAACGAAAGGGAAAGAAGAGCCCAAGACCGTTGAACCTTCTTTCATCCCTATGGTATTTGTCAGCAAAAGCCTGTCAGCATACAAGACAAAGAACCCTCTCTACCAATACCTCTGTGGTGTTATCGGCGAAGATGAGGTTAAGCGTATCTTCCGTTTGTATCTTGTCGGAACGGGGAACAAATGGGGAGGTTGTACTGTCTTCTGGCAGATTGATACCAATGGTAATGTGAGGGCAGGCAAACTGATGGGCTATGACAGCAAGACTGGCCATCGGATAAAGGAACCCCAAAGTCAGGTCACTTGGGCGCACTCTGAATTGAAGATAGCGGATTTCCATCTGGTACAATGCCTGTTTGGCGAGCACCTTCTTCATGAAAGGGCAACTGCACCCGTCGCTTTGGTGGAGAGTGAGAAGACTGCTCTTATCATGACTCACTTCATGCCCGACCTTTTATGGTTGGCTACTGGAGGCAAGAACGGATGCTTCAATGAAAAGGCCGTTCAAATCCTTCGCAACAGGGATGTGTTTCTTTTTCCCGATCTTGGTGCCAAGGAGCAATGGCAGCAGAAGGCTCTCATACTCCAGACGCTCTGCAAACGAGTTGTCGTATCTGACTGCATAGAGAAGATTGCAAACGGCGAACAACGTGAACAGGGTCTTGATGTGGCAGACTTCTTCCTGATGAAGCCAACGGCTCATGAAATCCTGGCAGACATGATAAGACGAAATCCTGCCGTTGGACTATTGGTGGAGAAACTTGATTTGGAGGTCTGTAATGATGAGGAACCTCAGGATGGCGTGCCGTAACGTGCGTGCAGGGAGATGAAGGGCTTGCCCTTGATATAGCCCACTATAACTACGAGCTTCGCTTTCGTAGTTGTGGGCTCTTCCGAGGGACTCAGGGCTTTGCCCTAAGAACCTACAAGGCTCTGCCCTTGACCCGTTCAGGACGCTGCCCCGAAACCCCGGCAAGGGCTGTCAGCCCTCTGCAACCTGACCAGAGAGTGACCCTCTCTCTGGACTCTTCGCTTAGTGGCATCTGCCCCTAAGAACCCTGAGCAGGAAGTGACTCTCTCCCTGCACCCACCAATCAGGGTTAACACCCCGATACCCCAATGGATGAAATACAGAAACTACAAATTTCTGAATTACAGTAAAACAGGAATTACATAAATTCATATTTTCATAAAATCATAAAAACGTAATTTGATATGAGTACAACAGCAAAAGCATCCGACCACGTAAAGCCCTGCAACATCGAGCAGAGTGAACGTCATAACAGACGGGACGCTGAATATATCGCCTCCCTGAACCCACGCACTTTGTATGTGCGTACCGAACTGAGTCATAACAATGAATCGTATGTGGTACCCGACTTGAAGGGTGTCACCCTCCAGCAGCACTATGATGCCATCAAAGCGATGGTAAAGCAGAAGACTGGCCGAGCCATGCAGGAGAAGAAGGTAACTGTCATTGGCAAGAATGGTAAACCGAAAGAGCGTAACGGCAGCAGTCCCATCCGTGAGAGTGTTGTCAACATCAAGCCTGACACCACAATGGCCGACCTCAAGAAGTACACAGAGAAAGTGTGTCAAAGATGGGGAGTCAGAGCCATCCAGATACACATCCACAAGGATGAAGGACATTATACCAACCCTGATGATCCTTCAACCTGGCAACCTAATCTTCACGCTCACATCATTTGGGATTGGATGAACCACGAAACGGGAAAGTCCTTTAAACTCGGCAAGAAAGACATGGAAGAACTACAGGACATGGCGGCTGAGACATTGGAGATGGAACGTGGCAAACGAAAATCTGAGACAGGAGCCGAGCATCTGGAGCGTAACGACTACATCATCCAAAAACAGGAGGAAGAGAAAAAGAATAACCAGGTTGAGATTGAGAAACAGAAGAAAGAAATAGCGGACATGGCTCAGGCTTCCATATTAGACAAGTTGCTCCATTCTGGCCTTAGCCCTACCGTAAGAAAAGCAATTGAAGAAGAGAGAACTGTCCACAAAGAAGAACTCCGCCAAGCAACAACCGCTGTTGATGAGAATGGCCATCCCTATGTCTGGACAAGCGGTAACAAAAAAGACCAGCCTGTCACATGGGAGGAATTGGCAAAGGTTCGTGAAAAGGAGAAAAAGAAGGCAGAGATTCAAGCCAAAGAGGACAAGGATGCTGCTCTTGCTAAGGCTAAGGCAGACAAGGAAGCAGCAGTTGCCAAAGCAAAAGCCGAAGCAAAGGCTGAGCATGATGCAGAGATAGCCGAGATGAAAAAGGTACATGCCGGTCTTATTGACAAAGAGCGATATGCTACCAATGAGAAGGGGAACACCATCTATTGGTCTGGCGGTTCCAAGGATGGGCAAAAAGTGACTAAGGACGAAAGAATCAAGTGGTTAGGCGACCAGTTGAAAGAATCCGAGGAAGCCAATAACACTTTGTGTGAAAGATTGAAAGATTTAAGAGAACTCATATTTGCTGCATGCAGCCTGAATTTCAAAAAGGTAGTCCAGATTATCGTTGACCAGTGGAAGGCAGGTTTAAGGCAGTTTACCAAGGATTTGAAGGATTTCTTGCTAAAGGCGATGAGTGTTGAGAAAACAACAGAAGGTCGTAAGACATACGTCAATGATGCATTTGACTTTGCGAAAATGCTGGCTAAGACTGATCCAGATTTGGAACTTGATGACAAAGCCTTGAAGCCTCTATACGATGACGCTCTGAAAATTGCTGATGGAACCTGGGAGTCATACCATCAGAAGCGTGACCAGCTCTTTGACGCTGCCGTCATTGCTCTGGTAGAAATGGGCAACTGTCAAAATCAACGCCATCTAAACCAAAAACAGGCAAATATCATTGAAGCATTCCTCGCCTTTGATGGTGGTGACAGGATACAACTATGTGAGGAAATCTGGAATGTCGCCAGTCCCAAGGTTAATTATTATTGGCGTGACGGAACCTTTGATGCACTTGAAGAACTGCGAACAAGGGAACTAAATCATCGTACCTATGGCAATGGCCGTGGGCTATGATTGAATAAGAAACTCCTGCAACCAGTCATCTAGACTGGCGCAGGAGTCGTTAGATTATTTCGAAAGAGCTTTCTGACTATCTTAGGTACTTGAAGCACCCTTCGGTGACGAAGCCGAACCACCGTGCGGGGTCGCCCTCGCGCTCCAGCTGTTCGCCCTTGCGGTACTCCACCATCTTGCCCTCGCGCTCGCAAAACTCGCGCAGCGCCTCAATGTCAATGCTATTTTTCTCGAATTTCTGTTCCATCGTCAGTGTTTGTTTGGCTGCAAAGTTACTAAATTTCCCACGAAAGCGTTCATAGCGAGACAAAAAATGCTACCAGATGTGAAAGCCTGAACAATTGTTCATAGGTGTTTTGTGTATAATTATTTTGGGGGATACGACTGAAAAAAGGTAGAATCTCAAACCTCCTTCTGGGTATATTTATGCCATGCATCATACACATCGTCTATTGAAATGTTAAGTAGTTGCATTTCACGAATTACTTTTGGAAGTAGTTCTGTTCGGAACATTTTTCTATGGACGCGAATAAGTCTATCACGTGCATCATCAACCACGAAATAGCCTTTACCTCGTTTTTTATATATAAGTCGTTTCTGTTCCAATAGTTCGTATGCCCGCACTACAGTATTCATATTAACATTAAAGTTTGAGGCAGTGAACCGGATACTGGGCACACGACTCTTTGCTTGAAATTCTCCAGACAAAATCTTGTCGCTGAATAGATCTGCGATTTTGACGTATATCATTATGATGAATACTTGGGCATAAAAGCACCCTTTCCCAGCATCCGCATGATGTCTTGCACATTGTTGATGATACTCAACATGCTAAGTGTCATTGCCAAAGCGAGGGCTGTAGCGGCAATGGGGCGGGAGTTTTTGGCAAACCAAAGAAGAATGCTTGTTTCAAAGTGGAAAGTAAAGAGCGGCACGTCGGCTGGCGTAGAGAGAATGAAAACCATAGTGACAGCTCCGCTGACGATACCGACAATGAAGGCGGCAACCATCGCCATCTTATAGCGGCGAACGGAAGCCTCCTGATGCTGACGGATGAACTCGACTGCATCCAATCGCTTGGTGAGGTCGGCCATGAATACATCGTGGTCATCAAAGTGGGGCTTCTGGGTGAGGAAGAGTTCCTCAAGTGCTTTGTCTTTTATCATATCTTCAGTATTTCTTTTAATTTGTCACGACCACGCGAGAGCTGTTTCTTCACAGCATCCTCTGAGGTCTCGGTAATTTCTGCTATCTCTTTGATGTTGTAGCCGCTGAGGTAGTAGAGCGTGATGGATGAGCGCTCCTTGGGCGGCAAAGTCCTCAGGGCGAGGTAGAGGTCTTGGTGCTCAAAAACATCGTCGGCGGTTCTGGGGCTGACAAGTGTCCGTGCATCATCGAGGTTTTCCGTCGTGATGTGACCCGCCTTGTGGTTGAGAAACGTATTGTAGGCTATCTTGAAGAGCCACGAGCGGAAACGGCCTTTGTCTTGATAGCCCGCCGATGAGAGATAAGCCTTTACCAGTGCATCTTGCGCCAAATCATCTGCGTTGCTCTTGTTGCCACAGCAGAGGGCGAGCAAGAAACTGCGGAGGGCTTCCTGCTCACGCTCTACATGGGCTATGAATACTTCGCGGGTCACGGTCTATGCCTGTTGAGTGGTTACTCGTTTCTCCTCAGCCTCTATTTCTTTGGCCAGCATCTTTCTACCCAAATAATAGTTCACGAGGAAAGCAATGCCGACAGCCAGCAAGGCCACACCGAAGCAGATGGCAATCAACGGGTCTTTGGGCCTTCCCATTCCTTCGATTTTTAGATAGATGCCCAAGCCTATTAGACATGGTCCAAGTATGGCACAAATCCATCCCCACATCAGTTTTTCCAAAAGCGTCTCTTTCAGTAGTTTCTTTTTGGGGGAAATCTTCTCAATGAGTTCCTCAATGTTCATATCGGGAGTCTTCTCGATGGCGGCCAACACTATTTTTGTGCGAGTGTTAGTCTCATTCATTTCCTTGCGAATGGTAAGCCATATTACCAAGATTGGGAGTACGCATCCACAGCCAAGGGGAATTAAAAGTGCAAATAATTCTTCCATAATTCTTATTGTTATATTGTTAAACTTCTGTTTTCTTGAACCGATTCATCTATATAACAGTTCAGAAGAGCAAAAGGTGACATCGGAAATAATTTTTTTCTTTGTTCGTTTGGCAAAGTTCTTGCTGTGGCAAGCGGCAGAGCCGAGCGAAAGATAGTCCAACGAAAGCGTTCATAGAGAGACCTAAAAAGTGTCTGCCGAGGTGAAAGTCTGAACAAATGTTCAGGGGTTTTGTGAATATTTGGAATTATTTCTCCGAAAACGTGACGGCCTTGCGGATCATGCTGATGTTTAGAGTAACGTGAGTTCGATGTAAGAAAAGTGTCCAAATATAGATGTCGCCATCCACATGAATAAATGGCTCCTGTTGCACTTCATAGGCGGCAATCTTACCAAGTGACCATATAGCAGGATTCTCGTTTTTGAGTTTATCCAAAATGGTCAGGCATGACGTGTAAGGCAAGTGCAATTTGTTAATTAGCAGATCTGCACCTTCCCTGTCCGTCACCAACTCGATTTCGTCATAGAACTGTTTCAGCTGTAAGCAACTTAGTGCCCAACTCATATAATGAGATTCTCTGAATGCCCACCCGCTATTTGGCGTGTTCTGATATGCCTTTGACCAATAGCTCTGTACTATCCTTGGTGCTTTCATTTTCAATACATCCTTTTTTAGTTGATTAAAAACGCTTTTTCTCCATATTTCCAGCACCTGTGCCACGATAACGATCACGCGTTACATTAAAATTATACTGTACAGTAAACATCACTGACCGCATATCACCGAGATTCTTCTGAAACATGGTAACAGCATTATTATAGAAGGTAAAATCCGGTCGTGATCCGTTGAAGATATCACGTGCTTCCAACGTAAAACTGAGTTTCTTTTTAAAGAAATCTTTATATATTTTTGCATTCACGTAAGAAGAACTGCTGGTATATATATTTCTATCATTACCTGCGGTAGTCCATTGACAGTCAATATTTAACCAAGTATCCCAAGGGAGATGAATCGCGTTTTGCCATTGTAGAATTCCTATTGGCTTGTTCATACTTTTATTTTTCCCATCCACAATGACATCAAACCATTGTCTAAACATTCCGACATTGACTTGCGGTTGCCATGATCCTATCTGAAACTTTCCACCCATAAACGCCTGCAAGAAATGTTTTTTCTTGAAATTCTCATATGTAAGAATTGTAATCTCACCATTATTGCTATACGGATTCGTTGTATTAACAATAGGATTATCAAAATACGAGTATGATATCTGGACAAAATATCCCTTCCAGACTGCCATATATTCTATGTTATGCAGTTTTGTTGGCAGAAGACGTGGATTTCCAGACTCATATGTCATTCTATTCAAATACGAGATATTAGCATTCAAATTTGAATATGTAGGTCTCTCTACTCTGCCACTGTACGATAACGACATCTGAAGATTACCCAGACGTGTGGCTGCATTGAGTGAAGGAAATACGTTATTATATGTCTTACTCAGATTATAATCAGAACCCTCCCCTTCAAAATAGTCATAATTTACATGTTCATATCGTAAACCAAATCCAACAACGAATTTACCCAGTTGCTGCATTACCTCCATAAAACATGCAGTATTATCCTCTGTTATCTTTGAGGTTGCATTGTTTAGATTGACATATTCTGTACTAAAATTATTATCGGTTCTCGAACTTGTATATTCCTCCCCAAATTTCACTACTCCTTTAGCTACAGGATAAGTCAACAATACTTTCTCTGCCAACATTCTGCCCTTGTTTTTACTATATGTCGTAACAGTTTGATTTTCCCCAATCTGGCACGTTTCATCATTTACAGTATTCTGGACTCCTTTGCTCCAGATATAGTCTGCATTAAAGTCAATATTCAGCTTCTTTATTTGGCCATTGTAATATAGGTTGGCAGCATGTCGTGGAGTATTTTTTATGTCATTATCTGCCATGGTTTCCCATTTGTCGTAGAATTCATCATTCTCAAATACACTACTTATTAAATGGGACTTTGTCTTAATATGTGCATATTCGTTTTGATAATATGCACCCATAGAATGCTTATCATTAATCAACCATGCAAACCCCACCTTGCCAAGTAGTCCATCATAGTTCTTTCTATTAGCAGCAAATAGCTTCTGATTCCATGTTGAAGCTGCCTTTGTTGTCATGTCTGTCGACTTTCTTTCCCAATTTTTCCCTCCATTAAACATGAAGTTTGAAAAAAACTCCAAGCCTCCAGTTCTATATTTCAAATCGGCAATATCAGAACTTTGATAATAATGCTGAAAACCGTTGGTTGAACGGAACGTGCCACTCCAACCATCTCCCTGAGGTTTCTTGGTGCGAATACGAATGACACTTTTTGCATCAGCAGAATAAGATGCTCCTGGATTTGTAATAACTTCCACATTGCGAATATTACCAGAGAGCAATGTTGATAATTCTTGGGAATCTGTTATTTTTCGGCCATTTATGTAAACAGCAGGAGATCCTTTCCCAAATACCTCTAGGTTACCATTATTCTCAACAACCATTGGAATTTGCCGTAGTACATCTTTAGCAGTTCCGGCATCCGCTAAAATACTGTTTTCTACATTTGTAACTAATGAATTGCCCTTTAAATGTGTTATAGAAGCATTGCCTTTAACGACCACCTCCTTTAGCTGGGTATTAGAATTGATCATCTTAATATCCCCAAGCACACCATCTGGAGTAATTTCAATAACTTTTGTATCAAATCCCACAAACGACAGTTTAAGTTTCAATCCTGTTGTTAAATCACTTGTTAAATGGAACTCACCACTTCCGTTAGTTATTACTCCTGTAACGAATGTCGAGTCCTGCAGGAGGACAACATTTACAAACTCTAACGGCTTATCATTTTCATCAATAATTCGGCCTTTAATATCCTTACCGAAAACTGATGAAGAAAGCACTAATGATGCAATTATGGTTAATGTCAAACCTTTCATATACATGTTAATCTAATTAGTTATTCTCGATATCCTTCCACTCAATGATCCTGTCTTTATCTTCGTTGCAAACTACATGGGCAACATGCTTCTCTTTAGTACCGTCACTCGAAACCACATAATATATAACATTGGCAGAGAAACGCACTTCATCATTTTCCTTATAGTCTTCGCAAAAGAACTTGCTGCCAAATTCAACTTTTTCTCCAGTGCTAAGTATAGAAGAAGCATGGTGTACAACAGCATTCTCAAAATTCTTGTTCTCCCAGTTTCCATGGCCAGGCATATTAATATGCCCGCTTTTTGCTAATGCAATAAACATCACAAAAACAATGAAAACTGCTAATTTTTTTAATTGACTTTTCTTCATAATTTGTAAATTATTTTATATTAAAAAACGATTTCTCACTCACCTCATTTCTCAGCTTCTGTTCAGTGTCGTTTTCATCTGATGCATAATAAAGCGAATCACAATCTTTCGACAATAGCAGGTAAAGCGTCTTGTACGTATTTCCACTGTCAGAAGTAACCGTATATTTCACTTCTGCATAAATACATGTCTTATCTTTTATTTCCCAACGGAGTTTGCGCCGAATACTTCCCCAACGCATATTCTCACCACCCTTTAGGCCTTGCTCAATGTATGCAGTAGCGGTTTTCTTGATCTTCCATTCTTGGGAACCAGGTATACTACTACATGAACCGAATACCAGCATCATTGCAGATGTACCTATCAATGTTTTCATTAAATGTTTCATGCGCTTTTTTTATTTGATTACTTAAACTTTTGACAGTGCAAAGTTATGGCAAAAATGAGTCTTAAAACGACTAAATGACCAAATAAAAAATCTAAATAAAAAAACGTAACCTATTGAAATTCAAAGGTTACGTTCCCATAAAATCTAAATGTAGCTTTGCAAAGTCTTAATCAACCCTTAACACTGTTGATACAAGCGACAATATCTTGTCCTTCTGCTGCTCCAATTTTCTTCCGTATGGAAGTCTTGCGTACATAAATCGTTGCGTCAGACTGTTGTGTAATGACACCTATTTCCTTTGTTGAGAATCCCGCACACAACAGGCAGCAAATCTGCACTTCCTTTTCCGTGAGTGCATCGGCATATTGACTTGACAATCGGGCATGAAAATTATCATAAAGCCGATTTATTACAGGATAGAGGTCAGACCATATGAGCAGACTGTCTGTGGGTATTTCTCCACCGCTAATACCCGATATACGTTTAAGAAGAGCCTGATTCTGGTTGGTAGGTGTACTAGCCACAAGTCGAATGATGCCCAACTGTTGCAAAAGTATTTTCTTGAAGAAAGCATCATCTTCCACCTGAGGTAGATCTTTTCCTTTTTCGTTTTCTACAGGAGCCTTCTGTGCCTCTTCTAGCATTCTCGTCAAGGTGTCAATCCTGTCTTCTGCCTCTGCCAGTTGTCTAATCCTATTCCTATAATATAGATAGCCACCCATTCCGCCGACAATCAACAGCAGCATTGCCACCGACAGCATCCATCCCATCCGCTGTTTACTGAGTTTCAGTTCATAGTTGGCCGCCTGCAGACGGTTCTTTGTTTCTTGTCGTCTAGCCAATGTGTTCTCTTTTGCTTGCATATCTGTCATGATAGAGTCAAAAAATCTAGCAAACTCCACAGACGATACAGGTTTGCCACTTGCATAATCCAACAAAAAACGTTTTTGTTCCAGCTCTGCCCTACGCGCAATATTTGCAAACCCTTCTGCTTCCAGTTCTGTCTCACTCTTGATAGCCCTGTCATTACAGATGCGGGCAGAGTCAAGCCGATGCATATTGATATAGTTACCAGCCATTGACATTTGAATCGCCGACAACTCCGCCGCCTGTGGCATCATTTGCCCAATCTGGTAGAACATGTCATTTGAACGGCTGTATTGTCCATTATTTGCCAGATAGTCGGCATAGTTGCGCATAATCTCACATGCAAGGGCCGTGTCGCCGTTCTCTGCTGCCGACCTGATGCCCTTGTCATAGTAATATTCAGAATGTCTATCGCCCAGCAGAGAAAGGTTCAGCCCCAACTTATAATTTAATATAGCCAACTGACGTTTCGACATGCCATAGGTTAATGCTTCTTTTAGCACATCTGCGGCTTGATCGTATTTACGCAGATGTTCTAAAACACCAGCTTTTGCAACCAGTAATTGAACGCGTTTTACCGAGTCCGATATTTCCGTGAGGCCCTTGTCTATGGCTTTTACAGCATCTTCTCCCTTATCCTTCCAGTTTAGATAAGAGGCTTCCAGTAGATAGCTGTCTGCCACTTTCTCATTTTCTGTTCTGTAATAGACTATTGCTTCCATCAACTGATCATCTTCTGCCAGTGACAGTCCCAATGCCTGATGTGCCAATGCCCGGTTCCAAACCAGATGCATTCGCTCTTTCTCATTTAAACTACTTACTTGCTCCAAAGAGTCTAATATAGCAATAGCTCGTTTCGGATCATTAACAAGCAAAGTGTCAGTATCTGATATTACGCCTTCATTCAGATTCTCTTTACAGGAAAAAAGAATGGAGATGAGGCATAAAAGGAATATTTTCGTTAATTTCATATTTATGGTCGTAAGTTTCAAAAACAATCAACTTTTATTTTTTTTATCATAATTTTTGTGCAAAGTTACGAAAAGATTTCGAGATTAGACGGATAAAATACCAAAAACAACTCCTATGGCGATAATTTCTCACCCAAAGACAATATTACCCCAGGGTCAGGGGACTCTGATCTGTTACTACTCTTTGAATAATCCCGTAACTGATGCCCGTTATTCGGGCCAGTTGACTGAATCCTGCTCCTTGGTCGCATAACTCTTTTATGATTTTGTTTCGTTGATTCTTCTCTAAGTTTTGGACATCCATTACGTTACCAATGCCATACTGTAATCTCAGTACAGATCAGAGAACCGTCACCTGGTCTTGGGATTCTGTTGCTCATCGTATAAGAATAAAACGACCCGCACATTTGAGCATCGTGGAGAGGCTTGGCGGGTTCTAGTGGGTGCAGAGATAGTGCTTTTTATTGAATCGACCAAACTTTTTGATGGGAAATTGTTTTTTGAGCGTCGATTTTGTTTTTTTTGAAAGTTTGACATAAAGTGAATGGGTCACGAATGATTGATGTTATTCGATTTTCTTATCCGACACGATGCGGACGAGTTCGTAACGATACTTGCCAGAATCCTGTGGAGGATTGGCGAGCGTAGTGCGCTTCACTAACAGTTCGTACTCGTGACCGCGCTCGTAGGTGAAGCCCGTGATTTCCATGAAACTGACACATTCCCAATTGGCTGCACCATTCTCCTTAATCAGCATACCTTCAACATAATTGTTGTCTGGAACATTCTGATAAGTTCCAGTTTCTGCTGACACATAGAGCGTTACCTGTTCCACTTTGTCTTCGTTGTCATCGTCGCTGCTGCAAGAGGCGAGGGAGAAGGCAGCAAGCATCACAAAAGCGATTCTCCAGAGTTTCATTGTTTTCATTTTGCTAAGCATTTTAATTATTTGAACTTCGTGTGGCAAAGTTACAGAAAGTCCCACGAAATAGCCCCCGACAAAACCGAAAATCGGATGCCGGGGGTGAAACTCTGAAACTAGTTTCAGTGAATTTTTGTAAAAATGCTATTTTTGTGCTCCGAAAGAGATGTTTTTGCGAATTTTGGAGAGCATCTGCGGGGTGATGCAG
>Ga0256405_10006435_pt1 | contig 18774 bp, 14 predicted proteins | sample RumenRJG_02DNA_FD_189096 | JGI IMG/M metagenome (GOLD analysis project Ga0256405, IMG submission 189096) | Bovine rumen microbial communities from Lethbridge, Alberta, Canada - RJG_02 | ecosystem: Host-associated > Mammals > Digestive system > Stomach > Rumen | place: Canada: Alberta... | reverse complement strand
CCTGATCTATAAGGGCAGCCGCATCATCAACTGGTGCCCCCACTGCCGCACGGCGCTCTCCGACGCCGAGGTCGAGTACAAGGACATGCCCGGCCACTTCTGGCACATCCGCTACCCGATCGAGGACTCGGATGAAGAGTTCATCATCGCCACCACCCGTCCCGAGACGATGCTGGGCGACACCGGCGTCGCCGTCCACCCGGATGACGAGCGCTACAAGCACCTGGTTGGAAAGAACGCCATTCTCCCGCTGGTGGGGCGGAAGCTGCCCATCGTGGCGGATGAGTATGTCGAGCTGGGCTTCGGGACCGGCGCGGTCAAGATGACCCCCTGCCACGACCCGAACGACTATGAGGTCGGTCTGCGCCACAATCTGGAGCAGATTCAGTGCATCGACGAGGACGCCAAGATCATCAACGGCGGCAAGTACAACGGCATGGACCGCTATGAATGCCGTGAAGCCATCGTGAAGGATCTGGAAGAGCAGGGCTACCTTGTCAAGGTGGAGCCCTACAGCCACAACGTCGGCTGCTGCTACCGCTGCGGCAACGTGGTGGAACCCCTCACCAGCCCCCAGTGGTTTGTGAAGATGAAGCCGCTGGCCAAAGCCGCCATCGACGTGGTAAAGGACGGCCGCATCAAGTTTGTCCCCGAGCGCTTTACCAAGACCTATCTCAACTGGATGGAGAATGTCCATGACTGGTGCATTTCCCGCCAGCTCTGGTGGGGCCACCAGATCCCCGCCTGGTACTGTGACGACTGCGGTAAGATCACCGTCTCCCGGGAAGACGCCACCTGCTGCGCCCACTGCGGCAGCAAGAACATCCACCGTGAAGAAGATGTTCTGGACACATGGTTCTCTTCCGCGCTCTGGCCCTTCTCCACAATGGGCTGGCCGGAAAAGACCTCCGACCTCGACTTCTGGTATCCCACCAGCGTCATGGTCACCGGTTATGACATCATCTTCTTCTGGGTGGCGCGCATGATCTTCTCCGGTATGGAGCAGATGAATGAAGAACCCTTCAAGACCGTGTTCATCCATGGTCTGGTGCGCGACAGCCTCGGCCGGAAGATGTCCAAGTCCCTCGGCAACGGCATCGACCCGCTGGACATGATTGACCGTTACGGCGCCGACGCCCTGCGCTTCAACCTCATCACCGGCAACTCCCCCGGCAACGACATGCGCTTCTACGTTGAGAAGTGCGAAGCCATGCGCAACTTCTGCAACAAGCTCTGGAACGCATCCCGCTTCGTGATGATGAATCTCGGGATCGAGAAAAACGAGCTGCCCGAGACCCTTGAGCTGGAGGACAAGTGGATTCTCTCCCGTCTGAACGACGTGGTGAAGGAAGTCTGCGAGAACATGGACCACTTTGAGCTGGGCGTGGCCGCAGGCAAGATCTATGACTTCATCTGGGACGACTACTGCGACTGGTACATCGAACTGACCAAGCCGCGTCTCAACAGCGGCGACGAGGCCCTCTGCCGCAGCGCGCAGCAGGTCCTGCTCTATGTGCTGACCGAGATTCTGAAGCTTCTGCACCCCTTTACCCCGTTCATTACCGAGGAAATCTGGCAGGCGCTGCCCCACGAGGGCGAGGCCCTGATGGTTCAGGATTATCCCGCCTACAAGGAAAACCTTTCCTTCCCGCTGGAAGCACAGCGCTTTGAGACCGTCATGGAGGCCATCAAGGCTGTCCGTGCCCGCCGCAGCGAAATGAACGTGCCTCCCTCCCGCAAGGCCCACCTGATGATCGTGACGGACGAGCGCGAGGCTTTCGAGGCCGGCCGCAGCTACATCACCAAGCTCGCCTACGCAAGCGACATCAGCGTCCTCGACATGGTTCCCGCCGACGCCGACAAGATGGTTACGGCGGTTACCGACAACGCCCGCATGTTCATGCCGATGGCGGATCTGGTCGATCTTGAAAAGGAGCGTGCCCGGCTGCAGAAAGAACTGGCCAACGCCGAGAAGCAGCTTCAGGGTCAGATCGCAAAGCTCTCGAACCAGAACTTTGTTACCCGCGCCCCGGAAGCTGTGGTCAACACCGAACGTGAGAAGCAGGCCAAACTCGAAGCCCTGATTGAAAACCTGAAAGCCAATCTGGCACATCTGTAAAGCACACTGCCTGAGAGTATCATCAGACGCATAAGGGATCTCTCCCCGCCTCCGGCTGGGAGAGATCCGGGCAATGCATTACGTTTATGAAGCTTGGGAGGACATCGTGACTGACAAAGAAGTTCAAAAACTGAACCGCAAAGAGCTCCTGGAGTTTCTTCTGGATGCCCAGACCGAAAACGAGTCCCTGCAGAAGGATATTGCAGAGCTTCGCAGGCAGGTTCGTCAGCTTGAAGAAGAGCTTGCCAGCTCCCGGGAAGAGCTTTCACACACATCTGCAGAGCTCAGCCGGGCGCAGGAAGACATCGTCCGTGCAAAAGAGAACGCTTCCGATTCCGGTGCGCAGGCCGCCGTGATTCTGTCAGAGACCGGGGCCGTCGCGGATGACGTGCCAGGCCCCCAGCGGGAGGCCAATGCCGTCCGGGAACAGCGTCTGAAGGAATGGGAGTCTCGTCTGCAGCAGAAGGATGAGCTTCTGGCACAGAAGGAAGCCGGGGTTAAAAAACTGCTCGCTGCCGCTGACAGCGAATCTTCCCGCTGCATCCAGGAAGCGAACAGCAACGCGCTTGAGACCCGCAGGCAGGCGGAAGAAGCTGCCGAAGCGCTGAGGAAAGCCTCCGAAGCACAGGCCGCAGATACGATCCGTCAGGCGGAAGCCGCGGCCGCGCTGGTCATGCGCAATGCGGAGGAAGCTGCCCGCAAAACGGAAGAAAAGGCTTCGGCGGACGCCGAACTGATGCTTCAGCGCGCGCAGGAGGACAGCAACGCCTTCTGGCAGGATGTCAACGAACTGCTGCAGAAGCGTCTGTTTTCCGACGGAGGTGCGGACCATGGCGAATAATGAAGCGGCAAAGTCCCCCGCGCCCCGCCGTCCGACGTCGGAACAGCTTCGGAAAGAGCTCGCGCGGCTGGAAAAAAAGCGCGGTATGCCGACCGCGCTTCGCGTGATCCTGTTTCTTCTGGTAGTCCTTCTGATCGGGGCCGTCACCTTCTTCTGTCTCCTGTCCGGCTATGTCATCTATGGCAATTCCATGTCCCCCACCCTGGAAGAGAAGGATTTGGTCCTGGCCATTCCGAACGCGAAGCTCAGTTCCGGCGACCTGGTGGCGTTCCGTCACGACGAACGGATCCTCATCAAACGTGTCGTCGGCACTCCCGGGGATCAGATCGAAGTCACCGATGACGGTCATGTCCGCCTGAACGGCTCCGATTTCTATGAACCCTATGCCCTCTTTTCCAATTCCGGAGCCAATGATATGAGTTACCCGCTGGACATTCCGGAGCACTCCTGGTTTGTCCTCGGCGACAACCGCGGCAGCTCGGTGGATTCCCGCAGCTCGATCCTCGGACTGATCGATGAGGAGCAGATGCTCGGCAAGGTGTTCATCCGGATTTGGCCGCTCACGAGATTCCAGGTTTTTGACAATAACTTTTTCCCACAGCTCGTGGATTCACTTCTTCCGGGCTGAAATGAACAGATCCTCCGCTTTTCGGCGGAGGATCGCTTTTATGGTGATATTATTCTTTCACCACATCGCAGGAATCGATTCCGTAGTAACGAAACAGCTCCAGTGCTTTTTCATCGATGCGTTCACCGCAGCGGACGATCGGCACCGCCGGCGGGCAGCTGACACTCGGGGATGCCAGGATCCGCCCCACGCTCTCTTCCGCCGGGACACGCTCAAACGGACGAAACAGCACCTCGTGCGGCCGGAGCACCGGAACCGTCCGTCCCATGACGGGCGCCTGTATCTTGATCGGTACTCTCTCCGGCAGGTCACGCAGTGCGGTAAGCAGGCACTCCAGTTCCTCACCGGTGTTTTCCGGCGTCACCATCAGCACCACATAATCCGGGTCTGAGAATTCACAGATGATCCCTTTCTCCTGCAGGATTCCTGCGAGTTCCGTCCCGGTATATCCCCTGCTCTTCGGGCAGAGGGTCAGCTTGAGAGGCTCGTCGCCGGTCAGCTCCCAGCCCTGCTTCAGCAGCTTTTGCTTCACCCCGTCAAGTTCTCCGGCCCTTTCCCGGATCCGTGCGGGATAATCCGCGTCAAGCAGTGCGTTGCAGGCATCCATCGACTGCAGGATCAGCCAGGAAGGGCTGGTACCGGCAAAGAGCGCCATCGCCCGCTCCATCATCCCGAGCAGTTCCACAGGGCAGTCCCGGGCCGCGTGCAGATAGGCCCCTCCGGTCAGGACCGGCAGGGTCTTGTGGGCCGAGTCACAGCAGAGATCCGCGCCGCGGTCCAAGGGATGTTCAGAGTTTTCCAGGAACTTCAGATACGCTCCGTGCGCGTTGTCCACCAGCAGCAGCGCATCATAACGGCGGCACAGCGCCGCAATCGGCCGCAGATCTGTCCGGTTACCCAGATAGTCCGGGCTGGTGATATAGACGGCCGTCGGGGCTGTCAGGGGATCGGCGAAGAGACATTCCAGTTCTTCCGTGGAGATCTCTGCCCGGAGCAGATTCCCGTCGCTCCCGAGCCATTCCACATCAAGATCCAGCAGCGCAACGGTTTCCAAAAACACCTGGTGGGCATTCCGCCCGGCGGCGATCCGCGGACTGCGTCCCTGAAGTTTTGCATCCATCGCCGCAAGATAAAGCATGGCCCTGATGCAAAGGGATGAACCCTCCGTGGAATAAAGCGTGCGGGCACTGCCGAAGAGGCTGCCCGCATGTTCTTCGCTCTCCCGGATACAGCCCCGGGCGGCATAGAGCACGTCAGCTCCGTCCACCTCGGTAATATCCGAAGCATAAATCGGCATCCGGTCCGGCGCGGAATCCACCGGCCGTCCCTTATGTCCCGGCATGTGAAAGCGGACCGGATTTCTCCCGGAATATGTCCGGACGAAGTCACAGATCGGGGTATTCATCTGCCCTGCTGTTCCCGTTCGGCTCTGGCCGCCGCCAGCATGATCGCGCATTCCATGCGCTTGCGGAACAGTTCGCAGCCATCTTCATACACGCCGGTGATGCTTCCGGTGGCATGCCAGGCGTTGGCCGCGCAGCCGCCGGAACAGTAGAGCCGTGCCCAGCAGTCTCGGCATTCGGGCTTTGCATAAACGTTGCAGGCCGCGAATTCGCCCCGGACCTCCGGGTTATCCAGTCCGTTCCAGATATCTCCCAGGCGGAAGCGCTCTTCCCCGACAAACTGGTGACAGGGATAGAGGTCGCCCCAGGGCGTCACCGCCATGTACTCGGTGCCCGAGCCGCAGCCGGAGATCCGTTTGTAGATGCAGGGGCCGCCGGACAGATCCAGCATGTAATGATAGAAGGTGAAGGGCCTGCCCTCCGCCTCGCGCTCCAGCATAAGTTCGGCAAGCTCCTCATACTGCCGCTTGACGATCTCCAGGTCTTCTTTGGTGAGAGCTGAGGGATCCCCCGGCGCGCAGACCACCGGCTCCATGCTCAGTTCCGTGAAGCCCAGGTCCAGCATGGTCCGGATGTCCTCCAGGAAGTCGGGGTTTTGGTGGGTAAAGGTCCCGCGCATGTAATAGTTCCTGCCGCCGCGGGCCCGGACCAGCTTCTGAAACTTCGGAACGATCCGCTCCCAGCTGCCGTTGCCGGCATAGTCGACGCGAAATCGGTCGTGCACTTCCTTCCGCCCGTCGAGCGAGAGCACCACGTTGCTCATCTCACGGTTGCAGAAATCGATCACGTCATCGTCAATGAGCATCCCGTTGGTCGTGAGCGTAAAGCGAAAGTTCTTCCCGGCCTCCCTCTCACGGACACGGGCGTAGGCGACAAGCTCTTTCACCACGTCGAAATTCATCAGCGGCTCCCCGCCGAAGAAGTCGACCTCGAGGTTTCGGCGCGTTCCGGAATGCTCGATCAGAAAATCCAGGGCACGTTTCCCTACCTCCGCGCTCATCACCGCGCGCTCGCCGTGGTACTTCCCCTGGCTGGCAAAGCAGTAGGAGCAGTTGAGGTTGCAGGTATGCGCCACATGGAGGCAGAGCGCCTTGATCACGTCCCCGCTTCTGGCCTTGAATTCCCCCGCCATGGGTGCGAAGTTGTCCGGGGTGAAAAGCTGTCCGTCCGCCTTGAGGGCCTCAATCTCGGTATAGCAGCGGCGGATCTCCGTCTCCGTGACGGCCGGTTCCTCCCGATACTTCTCCAGCATCTCGGCCGTGATCTCTTCAAGGCTCATTCCCTCAAAGCGCGCAATCATCTCATAGGCCAGTTCGTCGACAACGTGCACAGCCCCCGAACAGACATCCAGCACGATATGGTATCCATTCAGCTTGAATTGGTGAATCATTCCCTTTCCTCCGGTAACAGCCATAAAAAAAGCCGCCTTCCGGCGGCAGTTTTCAGCGTCTTACTTTTTCGCCTCAGTGTTCTCGCACTTCTGGTTGGCGATGCCGCAGCTGGTCTTGCAGGCAGACTGGCAGGAAGTCTGGCACTCGCCGCAGCCGCCGTTCGCGGCGCTGTCGCAGAGATTACGGGTTTTCAGGGTGACGATATGTTTTAATTCCATGTTGTTGTCCTCCAAAGTTTATATGAGTTTTTATACCATAATATCAAAGCCAAGTCAAGGGCTGTTTTGAAGACGAATTTCTTGTTCCCCCGCCGCAGGCGGGGGAATATATAGTTTCGGTTCATCGCCAAGTCAAGTTCTGCTTTTTGGTCATGAAATTCCTTCATACTAGCATTTTGGAATTGATTATTAACCGGTTTTGCGTTACAATAGATGACAGTTATGAATTGTGGCTGAATGCAGGTGTCAATCCAGCCGCAAAACAACATTTTTTATACAATATTATACAAATTCACTGTCGTACAGCTGCATGCGGCTGTCAAAAGGAGAAACATGGGAAGAAAAAAACGTGATAAGATTGAATTTCGCTTTTATGAACTGCCGCAGGGGGAAAGTGTCCTCGGTCTGATGGGCGAGCGCTGGATCGGAATGTACGGCCACAAGGATCGCGCCAATGAGCTGCACTTCCATAACCTCTTTGAGCTCGGCTACTGCCGGCAGGGCTCGGGAGCCCTGATTCTCGGTGAAAAACAGAATCATTATCACGCAGATATGGTTTCCATGATTCCCGCGAACTACCCGCACAACACCGTCAGCGACGAGGTCAGCTACTGGGAATACCTCTACTTTGACCCCGCCCAGCTGATTCATGAGCTGTTCCCGAATAATGCCAAGATTCAGGCCGAGAAGCTCTCTTTCATCAACCAGCGGGCAGACCTGCTCCCCGCGGAAAGCTGCCGGGTTCTGGCCACGCTTGCAGAGCGCATTCTCGATGAACTTCGTGAGCGGCGTCCCTACTGCCGGGAATGTGTCAACCATCTGATCCTGGCCCTTCTTCTGGAACTGCTTCGGCTTCAGGAAGGAAAGGAATCCGAATCCCAGTGGGAGGTCAACCCCGATTCCTCCCTGCTGACCCAGATCACGCCGGCGCTGCGTTATATTGAAGAGAATTACCGCGAGCCGATCCGCGCGGCCCATCTGGCGCGGGAATGCGGTCTGAGCGAAGTCCACTTCCGCTGCATCTTTGAGGACTATATGAACATGGCGCCGATGGATTATGTAAACCTTGTCCGGATTCAGAAGGCCTGCGACCTGATGAGCCGGGAAGACAGCTCCATGGACGTGATCGCCCTGGAATGCGGCTTTGCCTCCGTGTCCACCTACACGCGGAACTTCAAGAAGATTCTGAAGACCACGCCCTATCAGTGGAAACTGAAGAAGGACAGCTACCGCAGCAGTCTTCTCACCTACAACATCTCCGCCCTCAAGGGCTGGACCGGTCTCGATTCTCTTTAAGAGAATCGAGTTTTTTCATTATGATTTTTTTCGCCGGTTTTATCAACAAAATCAACTTTACAAAATTTTGGGCGCATGGTATCATGCAAACGAGACGAGGCGCAGGCCCGTCATGGCAAATGACGGACTTGCCCTTCTTTTTCCCGGCAAAAGCGTACATTCCGAAAGGAGGATTTCTGTGGAGAAAAAACGCAACGCATGGGGCTGGGCCTTTCTGGCCATCGCTTCGATCCTGATTGTCATTTTCAGCTTCTATCCGATGGTCGCCGCGTTCATAACGTCGCTGAAGACAGGTTCCAGCGCCAACATGGTCTGGGCATCCGAAAAGTTCGGCAATGCCTTCTACAACTATACCCGCATGTTCAAGGACAAGACGTTCATGACCACGCTCAGGAACACCTTCTTCTACCTGATCGTTCAGGTCCCCATCATGCTGGTGCTCGCCATTCTGCTGGCGCAGCTGCTGAACAACCCGAACCTCAAGTTCCGCGGTCTGTTCCGCACCTGCATCTTCCTCCCCTGCGCCATTTCCCTGGTTTCCTACGCGCTGATCTTCCGCTCCCTGTTTGCCACGCAAGGCCTCATCAACAGCATTCTGATGAGCCTCGGCATCATCAGGGAGAACATCAACTGGCTCGGTCAGACCGGCACCGCCCGCGGGGTGATCATCTTTGCCCTGATCTGGCGCTGGACCGGATACAACATGGTCTTCTACCTCGCCGGGCTGCAGAACCTGGATTATTCCGTGTATGAGGCCGCCCACATCGACGGCGCCAACGGCTGGGACACCTTCTGGCAGATCACCGTGCCGCAGCTCAAGCCGGTCATCATCATGACCTTCATCATGTCCATCAACGGCACGCTGCAGCTGTTCGACGAGTCGGTCAACCTCACCAACGGCGGGCCGGCCGGCACGACGATGACCATGTCCCACTACATCTACAACAACGCCTTCGGCACCGGCGTGGCGAACTTCGGTTACGCCTCGGCCATGTCCTTCCTGGTGTTTATCCTGGTGGCAATCCTCGCCGTCATCAATCTGAAAGTGGGTGATTCACGTGACTGAAAAGCGCAATCACAGCGCCATCCAGCGCCGCCTGATCCCCAGCTACATTTTTCTGATCATCTGCGCGCTTGTCTCGGTCTTCCCCCTGTTCTGGATGCTCACCGCCGCCACGAACACGACCCTGGAGGTCGCGCAGGGCAAGCTCTGGTTCGGCACCAACGCCGTCGCCAACTTCAAGAATCTGCTGGCCAGCGCCGATCTCTGGCGCTCCATGTGGAACTCTTTCTTCTATGCCGCCGTGCAGACCGTGCTCTGCCTGCTGATCTGCTCGCTGGCCGGCTTTGGCTTTGAGCTTTATCACACCAAGGGGAAGGACATTCTCTTTGGGATTCTGCTGCTGGCCATGATGATCCCCGGCGTCGCGACCATGATCCCGCTGTTCACGATGATGAGCCGGATGAAGCTCTTGAACACGGCCTGGGGCTTTGCGCTGCCGGCGATCGCCACGCCGTTCATGATCATGATGTTCCGCCAGAACTCGCGCAACTTCCCGGTGGAGATCATGAACGCCGCCCGCATCGACGGACTGAGCGAGACCGGGATCTTCTTCAAGATCTACATGCCGGTCATGAAGTCCACCTATGCCGCCGCCGCGGTCATCACCTTTATGAACGCCTGGAACGCCTATCTCTGGCCGCGCGTCGTGCTGAACAAGTCCAACGCCCAGACCATGCCGATCCTGATTGCGAACCTCGCGAACGGATATACCATTGACTACGGTATGCTGATGATGGCGGTTCTGTTCTGCTCGCTGCCGACGATCATTATCTTCTTCATCCTGCAGAAGCAGTTTGCAGAAGGCATCACCGGTGCGGTGAAGTAAGCGCTTTCGTTTCAAAATCAGCCCGCCCCCCTGGGCGGGCTTTCTTAAAGGAACTCTATATGAAAACATTTGATTTTGACTCCATTGTAAAAAACCCTTCCGTGTTCGCCGACGGGCGACTCCCTGCTCACGCGGATTTCGTCCCCTATCGGAATGCCGCGGAACTGGCCTCGGGCGAGAACGGGCTCCGGATGTCTCTGGACGGGATCTGGCGCTTCCGTTATTCCCGCAATCCCTCGGCCGCCCCGGACGGCTTCTGGCAGCCGGGTTATGACCTCTCCGGCTGGGACAGCATCCGGGTCCCCGCCCATATTCAGATGGAGGGCTACGACGTCCCCGCCTATGTGAACACCCAGTATCCCTGGGACGCCCAGGAAGAACTGAAGCCCGGCGAGATGCCCGAGGTCTTCAACCCGGTCGCCGACTACGTCTGCTCTTTCCGCCTGCCGGAACACTTCCGCGGGGAAGAGGTCTGCATCTCTCTTCAGGGCGTGGAGAGCGGATTTGCGCTCTGGCTGAACGGAGTCTACATCGGCTACAGCGAAGACAGCTTCACGCCTTCGGATTTCCGTCTGACCGACGCGCTCTGCGAGGGTGAAAACTGCCTCGCCATCCGGGTCTGGAAATGGACGCCGGGCAGCTGGTTTGAGGATCAGGACTTCTACCGCTTCTCCGGAATCTTCCGCAGCGTCTTTCTGTACATGATCCCGAAGACCGCAGTCACAGATCTCTCCGTGCTTCCGCTCCTGAATGACAACTTCACCTCCGGGGAACTGAAGCTCACCGCCTTCACCCACGGCAGCGGCTGCCTGAAGGTGCATGTGCTTCAGGGTGCGGAGGAACTGCTTTCCGGTGAAACCGCTATTGACGGGACGCTGAATCACTGCACTTGCTCCTTCCGTCTCGAGCATCCCCTTCTCTGGTCGGCCGAAGCACCGCATCTCTACCGGCTTATGCTCGAGGTGCTGGATGCAGCAGGTACGATCACAGAAGTCATTGAACAGGAATTCGGCTTCCGCCGGATTGAAATCAAGGACGGCATTCTCCTTCTGAACGGAAAACGCCTGGTCTTCCACGGCGTTGACCGACATGACTTCAGCTCGGTCAGCGGCCGGGTGCCGAACCGGGAAGAACTGCTTCTGGATATTCTCACCATGAAGCGCCATAACATCAACGCCATCCGCACCTCTCACTATCCCAATCAGAGCGCTCTGTACGAGCTCTGCGACCGTTACGGGATCTACGTCATGGACGAGAACAACATGGAGACCCACGGCAGCTGGGATGCGTTTCTGCGCGGCAAAGCGGGCGCCGAATTCATCGTGCCGAAGGATCACCAGGAGTTCGCCCCCCTGCTGCTTGACCGCGTACGTTCCATGTATCAGCGCGACAAGAACCACGCCTGTATCATTCTCTGGTCCTGCGGCAACGAATCCTACGGCGGAAGTGTTATCCGTGAAATGAGCCGCCTCTTCCACAGCCTCGATCCCCATCGCCCGGTCCACTATGAGGGCATCACCTGGGATCCCAGCTATCCGGACACCAGCGACCTCGAGAGCCGGATGTATACTCCCGCCGCCGAGATCGAAGCCTTCCTCGCGGAGCACCCCGAGAAGCCACTGATCTGCTGCGAGTACACCCATGCCATGGGCAACTCCTGCGGCGCCATGCACAAGTACACCGATCTCTCCGAGCGTGAGATGCACTACCAGGGCGGCTTCATCTGGGACTATGTCGACCAGACCATCTGGAAGAAAAACCGCTACGGTCAGTGGTACCTCGCCTACGGCGGCGACCACGGCGAGCGCCCCACGGATTACAGCTTCAGCGGCAACGGCATCGTCTACGGCGGCGACCGCAGCCCCTCTCCCAAGATGCAGGAAGTCAAGTTCAACTACCAGGACATCCGCGTTTCCGTCGACGAATCCGGCATCCTGGTGAAAAACCGTTTTCTCTTTACAGATACCGGTTGTTTCCGGGCGGAGGCCCTGCTGCTGGCCGACGGCCGGGAGGTTGCTCGGGTTGATCTGAGCCCCCTCTCCGTCCCTCCCCTCTCCGATGCCTCTTTCCCGCTCCCTGCTGCGCTCACCGAGGCCATGCAAGTCCGGCGCGACGCCGCCCGGAGTCTCGGAAAACCCGAACCGGAGTTTGCGCTCACGGTCTCCTTCTCTCTGAAGGAGGACTGCAGCTGGGCAAAGGCCGGGCACGAGATCGCCTTCGGGCAGTTTGTGTTCCCGCATCAGGCCTCTCCCTTTACCTGCGAGCAACCGCTCACCCTGATCCGGGGCAAATCCAACGTCGGTGTCCGCGGAAAGAACTTCTCCGCACAGTTCTCTGCCATCCATCCCGGTCTCACCTCTTATGTCTTTGCCGGGAAAGAGCTCATCGCCTCGACTCCGATGCCGAACTTCTGGCGCGCCCCCACGGACAACGACAAGGGCAGCCTCATGCCGCAGCGCTATGCCCAGTGGAAGATTGCCAGCCTTTATGTCACGGCCAAACACGAGGGCACCTGGGACCTCTATCCCGAGGTCACGGAACATCCGCACAGCGTTGAGATCCGGTATCATTACTTCATGCCCACGGTTCCGGAAAGCAGCTGCTTTGTGAATTACGAAGTCTTCGGTGACGGCACCGTCCGGACCACGCTCTCCTATGACGCAGTGCAAGGTCTGCCCGACATGCCCGAATTCGGTATGCTCTTCAAGCTGGATGCGGATTATGACAGGGTATGCTGGTACGGTCTCGGCCCGGAAGAGACCTATGTCGACCGCCTCCGCGGTGCAAAACTGGGCCGGTACGAAAAGTCTGTTCGCGACTGCCTCGCCCGTTACAACGATCCGCAGGAGTCCGGCAACCACTGCGGCGTACGCCGTCTGCGCGTTCTGGACCGCAAGGGCCGCGGTATGGAGTTCTTCGGTACCGATCTCTCCATGAACGTTCTGCCCTGGACGCCGCATGAACTGGAAAACGCCGCCCATGAGCATGAACTTCCGCCGATCCACTACACTGTGGTCCGCGCAGCCCTGCAGCAGATGGGTGTCGGCGGTGACGACAGCTGGGGCGCCAGAACGCACCCCGAGTATCTCCTCCCGGTCGGGCAGGATCTGAGTTTCACGTTCTGCTTCCGCGGAGTTTGATTCTCCCCTGTAGATTATTCTTTTACAAACCCGCACCCTCTTTCGGTCCAGACCGGGGAGGGTGCTTGTTCATTATGCCGGACAGGGCCCTTTTTACAGTGTCATGAAAAGATGTACGATTGACAGATTCCACAAATCGGAGTATACTTTGTTTTCGTTAAGAGTTTGTTACGGTATTCTCCGGCTCCGGATTCCGGAGCCGCTGAAAATAAGAATGTATGGAGGAAACAACATGAAAAAAGCACTATCCATTCTGCTGGCACTTGCACTGTGCCTGAGTCTGGGCGTGACGGCTTTCGCAGCGGACGACGCGGATTATTCCGGCTATACCATCCGGATTTACTCCAACTCCAACTCCACCGAGCGCACCACCTGGCTGATCCAGGAGGCAAAGGAAGCCGGCTTCACCATCAGCATCGATGACAACAGCGTCATCTCCGGTGACACTGCTGCTGTTCAGGCTGCCAACGAGAAGAAAGACGGCGACCTGATCTTCGGTCTGAACGAGACCCGCTGGGGCCAGCTCATCAACGGTGAGTATGAGAACCTCAAGATCGCTGACTGGACTCCGTCCTGGGCCGATCAGGTCGGCGAATTCAAGTATGACGGCAAGGCCTACGGCATTGTCATTCAGAACGTCCTGATGCTCTACCGCACCGACGAGTTCGGTACCAACGGTGAGGAGCTCCACTTTGATCACTGGGCCGATGTCATCAACAGCGGCTTCAAGTGGTATCGCCAGAACAAGATCGGCGGCACCACCAACGCCAACATCAACTCCGCCATGCTCTATCCCTTCACGGATCCCGCTTCCCCAGCCGGCGGCATTTCCATTGACGGCTGGAAGGCTCTGTGGAAGTTCTGCGCGGACGGTGTCTCCGGCGGCGATGACTACAAATACGGCTTTGACCCGCTGAACAAGGGCGACGTCGCGATCTCCGAGTTCTACTCCTCCGCTCTGTACGGCAAGATCGACGCAGCTGCAGACGGCTCCGCCAATCCTTTGGTCGGCGCTCTTGAGCCCGAGAACTGGAACCTCGTCGATATCAAGGACGGCACCTACTACATCGCCGAGTACCTCGGCATCCTTGACAAGGCCGGCCGTACCGAAGAGCAGACCGAGGCTGTCAAGGCCTTCTGCGAGTGGTTCGGTTCCGCCGAAGTCCAGGCTGACTGGGCCGAAGAGTTCGACAGCTTCCCCTGCAACCAGGAAGCCGCTGAGCTGGTCTATGGCGACGACATTCCCGCCATCTACCTTATTCCGAACTTTGCCCTCAATCCGGTCGAGGGTGCAGACATGAACTATGCCGAGTATGTTGCCGCTCACAGCGCTGAGTGGACCAACATCATGACCAACCTCGGCTTCTACTGGGCCGACGCGTCCGACGCCAAACCCGAACCGAACTGGGACAGCCTTGATTGGGCGACCCTGACCCAGAAGGCGGAGTAATTCCCCTTCTCTCTGAATACAATGGCGAGTTGGACCCTCCAACTCGCCATTGTGCTACCGTTTTCATCTGTTTACTCCATACCCACAGGAGGATAATCCCCTATGATCAAACTCAATGACATCGTCGTCAAATTCGGCGATTTTACCGCGCTGCACAACATCAACGTCCATGTCAAAGAGGGTGAGTTCTTTACCTTCCTCGGTCCCTCCGGCTGCGGCAAGACCACCACGCTGCGCACCATCACCGGCTTCATTGAGCCGGTCTCCGGTACCGTCGTCGTCAAGGACCGGGACATCACCCACGTCCCCATCGAAGAGCGCAACATCGGCATCGTTTTTCAGAGTTATGCCCTTTTCCCCACGATGACGGTCTACGACAACATCGCCTTCGGTCTGAAGATCAAGAAGCTGAAAAAGGCCGAGATCGACCAGAAGGTCCGCGAGATCGCGAAAAAGGTCGACCTCTCGGACGAGCAGCTCATGAAAGCCGTCTCTCAGCTCTCCGGCGGTCAGCAACAGCGTGTCGCCATTGCCCGTGCGCTGGTAACCGGACCCGCCATCATCTGCATGGACGAGCCGCTCTCGAACCTCGACGCGAAGCTCCGTGTGCAGCTGCGCAACGAACTCAAGCAGATGCAGAAGGACTTCGGCATCACCACCATCTACGTCACCCACGACCAGGAAGAAGCCCTGACCCTCTCCGACCGCATCGCGGTCTTCAACAAGGGCTATATCGAGCAGATCGGTACCCCGAACGAGGTCTACAACTTCTCGAAAACGGAATTCGTCTGCAACTTCATCGGTGACATCAACCGTCTCTCCGAGCCGGTCGTGCAGAAGATGATCGACGCGGGCGCGAATCTGAAAGCAACGGATCATAATTATATTCGGCTCGAGCGGATGCATGTGAACGTTGAACCCCGGCCCGGGCAGCTTGCCGTGGACGGCACCGTCACCAGCCGCGAATACTATGGTCTTTACATCAAGTACTATATCGATCTCGGCAGCCAGACCGTCAAGGTCATCGAGAAGAACGACGGTGTACGGATCTATGAGGTGGGGCAGCAGGTCAAGGTGATCATCGATCCCCGTGACGTGATGGCATACCCGCCTGACGGAGAAGCGGAGGCTGTGTCATGAACCGGACACTGGATCGGAAGCTTCACCCGGAGACGATCCTGCGGATCGTCGGGGTCGTATTCTTTGCCTATCTGTTCTTCGGCTTCATGCTGCTCCCCTGTCTCAACACGCTGACCAGTATCTTCAACACAAAAAACGCTGCCGGAGATCGGGATCCTTTTGCGGTCATCCGCTTCTTCCTCGCGGGCAGCATGGGAAAGTACGTCTGGAACTCCCTGAAGCTCGCAGTACTCCTGGTGCTCACGGTCAATATCGTCGGCGTTTCCATCGTACTGCTGACCGAGTACTTTGACATCAAGGGCGCCAAAGTCCTGCGCGTGGGCTACATGACGACGATGATCTATTCCGGCGTTGCCCTCGTCACCGGCTATATGTTTCTCTATGCCAGCGACGGCATCATCACCACCGCGCTGAAAAACGCCTTCCCGGGTGTCAATCCCACATGGTTCTCCGGTTTTAACGCGGTCCTCTTCACGATGACCTTCGCCTGCACCTCGAACCACATGCTCTTCCTGCGAAACGCCATCCGCGGGATCGACTACAACACCGTGGAAGCCGCCCGCAACATGGGCGCCAAGCCCTTCAAGGTGCTCTGGAAAGTGGTCTTCCCCACCCTGATCCCCACGATGTTCTCGCTGACGGTCATGACCTTTATCACCGGTCTCTGCGCCATGTCCGCACCGACCCTGCTGGGTTATGACTCGATTAACCCCGAGATCGTCCGTCTGGCCGGATCCTCTTCCGCGGACGAAGCGTTCCCGCAGGCCCGCGCCGCTCTGCTCAGCATCATCCTTGCCATGTTCACCATCGTGCTGCTGACGGTGCTCTCGTCCTATGAGCGCAAGGGACACTACCTCTCCGTATCCAAGACCAAGGCCAAACTGCAGAAGCAGAAGATCAACAACCCCGTCTGGAATGCACTGGCGCATATCTACGCCTATGTGCTCTTCATCATCTATATGACACCGGTTGTGATGATCATCATCTTCTCCTTCCAGACCTACAGCGCCATCCGCCAGAAAAAGCTGGACCTGGCCCAATGGACCCTGATCAACTACTACGGTCAGGAGGATTATGAATACCTCACCAGCCGCGGCAAGTACAAGACCCGCGTCGGGTCCATCTCCGGCGTCTTCTCCAACGATGCCACCCTCGGCGGCATCAAACTCAGCTTTATTCTGTCCGCCCTCGCTGCCGCGCTTGCCTGTGTGATCGTGGTTGTCGCCTGCAACTACATTTTCAAGAAGCGGAACAAAAAGAGCGGTGTGGTTCTGGAATATGCGCTGCTCTTCCCCTGGCTGCTCCCGACGATCCTGATCTGCTATTCCTACCGTACCTATTTCAACAGCGATTCCGTCTGGTACGTGGGGAACCAGAATCTCTACTACGCCCAGAATGTCCGTCTCCTCATCATCATGGCCTATACGGTGACCAAGCTGCCGTTCTCCCTGCGTATGATCAAGGCCTCCTTCTATTCCATCGACGAAGAACTGGAGGAAGCAGCCCGGAACCTCGGCGCCGGAGGTCTGCGCACTTTCCTGCGAGTCAAGCTGCCGATCATCCTACCGAGCGTGCTCGCGGTGTTCGCGCTGAACTTCAACGCACTGTTCACGGAGTACGACATGTCCGCCACCTTTGCCAGCACCTACGGCACCAGCTACGCCATGGTCATCCAGGCCATGTGTGCCGAGGAGGGCCTGTACGGTTATAATGTCAATGCCTCCGGCCGCCGCTGCGCGTCCACGGTGTTCATCATGATCGTCTCCGGCATCATCCTCTACCTGGTCTACGGGGTCGGTGCCCGAGATCTGGGTGAGCGGCTCGAAGCCCGGGACCGCCGCCGCAAGCGCCGGGAAAAGGTCGCTTCCTTCTTCGGCAAAAGCGAGAAGAAAGCCGCCTGACCGTCCCTGAAAAAATATTAAAGGACAGGATCGTTCTTATGATGATCCTGTCCTTTGATTATGCTTTTCTGCCGCTTATTAGTCTCTCGTCGGGACGATTTCGAGCCAATAGCCGTCCGGGTCCATGATGAAGTAGATGCCCATCTTGGGATTCTCCATGCAGATGCAGCCCATCTCCTCATGTTTTCTGTGAGCCGCCTCAAAGTCGTCGGTGCGAAAGGCCAGATGGAATTCTTCTTCCCCGATGTCATACTTTTGCGGGTGATCCTTCAGCCATGTCAGCTCCAACTCAAAGTCCGACTCATCATTGCCCATGTAGACGATGATATGCTCGTCACTGGTTTTCCGCCTCAGCTCTTTGAGTCCCAGCGCCTCCTCATAGAAGCGCATCGCCTTGTCCAGGTCCGCAACGTTATAGTTTTCATGGACCATCTTGAATTTCATGGTGCATCTTTCCTTTCCCTTGTATTTTCATCTGCAGTGAGTGCGATTACAGTGCCGCGCAGCAGGTGCCCGGTCGCAAAGTCCTCCATGCTCATCACGCTGTCCTCCAGGCCGTCCGTCACGTTGAAGAAACGGAACCTCCCGTCCGGCCGGCGCACAAAACTGATAAAATGCGGTTCGTGCCCTTCCTGATAGCGAAAGATCCCGGCAAAGCTTTCCTTCGCCGCCTGCGCCGCTTCTTCCCTGCCTGCGGTCTCCCGGTAATCGGGGACATACTTTGCCAGATAGTTCCGCATGATCCGCATCAGGGTCGGCCCGGGAAAGCGGAACGTGTGCATGGCATCCATCTCCTGCCGCACCTCATTCCAGTCGGCCTCCTGGCCGAGGGCATGACGGAGATTGTAGGCAGCAATCCAGCCGCAGCCGTTGATATCCGCCCGCATGTTACGGTATCGGACAGAGGAAAAGCAGTCCTGGTCGGTGATATAGCCGTCTGCGGAGATCCCCTCCGCAGGAGTCAGAAAATGTCGGTCTGTCATAGCTGCTGTACGGTATGCTCCTGATAGTTCTGATAGAATCGATATGCCTGTTCGGCATATCTGCTGATGTGGGGTACGTTCCCGTTGTAGCGGGTAAAGGTCTGCTTGATCTCCTCCGGAGAGAAATCCGGTGACGCCTGTTTTCCCGTGCGTTCTTCGGCACAGGAGCGCAGGGTCAGGGCACACATTTCGATGTTGAAATGCCGGTCCCCGTGCAGTCGTTTCCAGATCTGCCAGCGGTCATCCGGTCCGGCTTTATCCAGACGGCGATCCGGGTCCAGGCCAAAGTCCTCATAACGGGCTATCCCCCGGTCTGCGGCGAAGTTCAGCGAGTCAATCGCGCAGAAGGCATAAATCTGTCCCCAGCCGGTGGAG
>Ga0256405_10006434_pt1 | contig 18775 bp, 8 predicted proteins | sample RumenRJG_02DNA_FD_189096 | JGI IMG/M metagenome (GOLD analysis project Ga0256405, IMG submission 189096) | Bovine rumen microbial communities from Lethbridge, Alberta, Canada - RJG_02 | ecosystem: Host-associated > Mammals > Digestive system > Stomach > Rumen | place: Canada: Alberta | collected... | reverse complement strand
CCTGACTTCGACGTGGACTTTTGTTTCGTCCGTCGCCAAGAAGTCATCGATTATTGCATAGAAAAATACGGCAAGGACAACGTCTCTCAAATCATCGCGTACTCAACGATGAGCGCAAAGGCAGTCGTCAAAGACGTCGCGCGTGTGCTTGACGTGCCCTATAACGAGGCGAACAACTGGGTGAAAGAAATCCCTGTCGGCAAGGTGCTTTTGCCTCAACTTATGATAGAGGGGAGCGACCTATACAGCCCCGATTTCAAAAAACTCTACGAGACGAACGAGAGCGCAAAGCGGTGCATCGACATCGCTATGCAACTTGAGGGTATGCCGAGGCAGACCTCGATGCACGCGGCAGGCGTCGTCATCTGCGCGGACCCTGTCGTAGAGCACTGCGCTTTGTCAAGAAACGGTCCCGTCATCACGACGCAATTCGACAAGGCTATCGTCGAAGAACTCGGACTTTTAAAAATGGACTTTTTGGGACTTAAAACTCTCACAGACATTGACGAAGCCTTAAAACTCATAAAAGAAGACAAGGGGGTGGAACTCGACTTCCACAAACTCGGCTACGAGGACCCCGCCGTCTACAAACTCATCGGCTCGGGCGACTGTGAGGCGGTGTTCCAACTTGAAAGCGGCGGTATGAAAAAGTTTATGGCGCAACTGCAGCCCGAGAACTTTGAAGACGTCACCGCAGGCATTTCTATGTACAGACCGGGTCCTATGCAGTTCATCGACCTGTTCTTAAACGGCAAGCGCAACCCTGAAAAAGTCGTATACGACGACCCTCGCCTCGAGGAGATTTTGGGCAACACGTACGGCTGTATCGTCTATCAAGAGCAGGTTATGCAAATCGCGCAAAAACTCGCGGGATTCTCATTCGGTGCGGCGGACATTATGCGCCGTGCTATCGCAAAAAAGAAACTTGAGATTTTGCAAAAGATGCGCAAAGTCTTCATATACGGCGGTCAAGTCGATGGCGACAAGTCGCAAAGAGTGTTTGACGGTGCGCTGAAAAATGGCGTAAGCGAGTCGCTCGCAAACAAACTCTTCGATGAGATTTTGAAATTTGCGTCCTACGCTTTCAACAAGTCTCACGCGGCGGCTTATACTTACCTCACGTATCAAACCGCATACTTAAAACTCTACTATCCGACCCACTTCATCGTGGCTGTCGTCAACAACCGTATCACGTCCGCCGATGAAGTCAAACACTATATGAACTACTTGAAGCGCACGGGCGTCAAGGTGTTGCCACCCGACATCAATCGTTCGCAAAAGTATTTCTCAATCGACGGAGACGACGTTCGCTACGGTCTCATGGGCATCAAGAACGTCGGCGAACAAGCGGTTGAATTTTTGCTCGAAGACAGAAAGCAAAACGGACCTTTCAAGGATATTCGAGACTTCCTCGACAGATGTGCGGGACAGGTCAACAAGCGCATGATCGAGAGTTTGATAAAGGGCGGCGCTTTCGACTGTTTCGGCAAAGGAAGAGCCACGCTTATGGCGTCTTACGAGCGCATTATGGACACAGTGCTCGGAGACAAAAAGAGCAAACTTACAGGTCAAGTCTCCCTCTTTGACGAACTCATCGAGGACGACGAAATCAAGTATAGCGAAGTGCGAGAATACGACAAGGCGCAACGCCTCTCCTTTGAAAAAGAGGTGCTTGGAATGTACATCTCGGGACATCCGCTCGACGATTATGAAGACGTAAATCACGAGTTCAACTTCGACACGAGCCAACTTCTCGTCGAATCCGTCGACGAGGACGGAGAGTCAAAGATGGTGGCGGATCAAGCGCTCGAGGGCAAGTTGGTGCGCTTTGGCTGTATCGTATCGTCTTTTGAGAAGAAGACGACGGCAAAGCAACTCAAGTTTGCAGTCGGCAGAGTCGAAGACAAGATGGGTTCGGTCGCCTTTTCGATGTTTCCGAAAGCGTACGAAAAGTACGGCTCTTATCTTGCGGGCGACGAGCCTATCAAAGTGACGGCGCGTATAGACCTTAAAGACGAAAGCGAGCCGAAAATCGTCGTCGATTCGGTTGAGCCGTGGACGAACAAGCAAACGACTTCGCAAAGCGGCGGTGCAAGAAGCGTGCTCTACGTGCTTATCACGAACAAGAGCGACGAATCTCTCGTCGTCGAGGCTCTTGAAATGCACCCCGGCAGAACGCCCGTCTATGCGCAAATGAAAAACGAGGAGGGAAGATACGTCCTCGTAAATCTCAAACGTTTTGTGACGATCGACGAGGAACTTTTGCACAAATTGCAATTCATCCTCGGTGAAAAGAATATAAAAATCTCTACGAAAAATTAACTCTATTGAGGTAGTATATGGCAAAAAATCTTACTAACAAAAAACTCGCGATTTTGACGAGCGGCGGCGACGCTTCGGGAATGAACGCCGCAATTCGTACCGCTCTTCGTTTCGCAATGGCAAACGGCTATGAAGTTTACGGCGTTATGCACGGCTATCAAGGTCTTGTAAACGATGAAATCTTCAAAATGGAATACAAATCCGTGTCAAATACGGTGCATACCGGCGGTACGATTCTTCGCACCTCGCGTTGCCCTGAATTTAAAGAGGTCGAAGTTCACACGAAAGCCGCGAAAAACCTCCTTGACAAGGGCATTGAAAACCTTATCGTCATCGGCGGAGACGGCTCCTTCCACGGAGTTGAAGCGCTCCACGAACACACCGAACTCAACGTCATCGGCGTGCCGGGCACGATCGACAACGATATGGGCTATACGGATTCCACGATCGGATTTGACACGGCTTGCAACACCGTCATCGACGCGATCTTAAAACTTCGCGACACGATCACTTCTCACGACAGAATTATGATTCTTGAAGTTATGGGCAGAGACTCCGGCAACATTGCGATCAATTCAGCCGTCGCGGGCGGTGCGGAATACGTCATCGTGCCTGAGGCAAACCCCGTCGACCCTGTGGAAATCGCAAAGAGCGTCAAAAAAGGCTATGACGTAAAGGGCAAGACGTCAACGATCATATTGCTCGCGGAAGGCGTCAACTATCTGAAAGACGACCTCATCAAAGAGATTTCCGAAGCAACGGGCAGACGCGTCAATCACATGGCGCTCGGCTATATGCAAAGAGGCGGCAATCCGACTATGGCGGACAGAGTGCTCGCGGCTCGTATGTCTCAACGCGCAGTCGAACTCATTATGTGCGGTCAATCCGGCAGAGTTGTCGGCATTCGCGGCGGTGACATCTATGACCTTGCAGTCCTTGAAGCACTCAAGATTCCGAAGGAATTTGATGAAAAACTCTACGACCTTGCCAAAGTCATATCTAAATAAGCGCGCTATTTGGCGATTTGCTGTGTCAGCCCGTTTTTGCTCGGGAGTCACGTACGCTCAAGTACGCTCCTCCGTCACAAAAACGTCCTTCCTTGCAACTCATCCAAATATCATCGCTTAAAAAAGCAACTGTTTTAGTTTTCATCCGTTGAAAACTGTAAACTTAAAACAACAAAAAAAATACTAAGCACACGAAGTGTGTGCAATAAGGAGAAAAATATGAACAACTTGAAAGGCGCATGTATGTTCGGACAATCCGGTGGTCCGACGTCAGTCATCAACAGCAGTGCTGCGGGCGTTTTTATGGAAGCACTCGCACAAGACAACATCACCGCAGTTTACGGCGCAGAACACGGAATCGTCGGTATTCTCAACGAAAAGTTCTTTGACATCTCCAAAGAAGATTTGAAAGAACTCGAACTCTTGAAATATACGCCGTCATCCGCTCTCGGCTCCGTCCGCTACAAACTCAAGGACGCAAACGTTGACGATACCGACTACAAGAGGATCCTCGAAGTCTTCAAAAAATACAACGTTCGCTACTTCTTCTACAACGGCGGCAACGACAGTATGGACACCTGCAACAAGATTTCCAAGTATATGCAAAAGTCCGGTTGGGACGTAAACGTCATCGGCGTTCCGAAGACGATCGACAACGACCTCTACGGCACGGATCATTGCCCGGGTTATGCGTCAGCGGCAAAGTACATCGCAACTACGGTTATGGAAGTCAATCTCGACGCAAAGGTCTATGACACTCCGATGGTTTGCATCATCGAGGCTATGGGCAGACACGCAGGCTGGCTTACAGCGGCGGCGGCTCTCGCAAAGGTGAACGGCTTGGGCGCCGACCTCATCTACCTCCCGGAAGTCGACTTTGACATCGACAAGTTTGTCGAAGACGTCAAGGCTGTATGCGCGAAAAACGGCAACAAGTGTATCGCAGTCGTGTCGGAAGGCATTCACAACAAAGACGGCGAGCTCATCTGCGAATCCTTTGGACCTCAAGCGGCAAGAGACAGTTTCGGCCACGCACAACTCGGCGGCGTCGCGTCAATCCTTGCAAACCTCATCAAAGAGAAAACAGGTTTCAAGACGAGAGGCATCGAACTCAGCCTTATGCAACGTTGCGGTGCACACCTTGCGTCCAAGACGGACGTTGAGGAAGCGTTTGAAGCGGGTGCGGCGGCGGTTCGCGCTGCGGTAAACGGCGAGACGGACAAGATGGTCATCTTTGAGCGTCACTTTGACGAGAACGGCAACTACTACAACAAGAACGTACTTATGCCACTCGAAGATGCCGCGACCACCGAGAAGAAAGTTCCGCTCGGCTGGATCAACGAAGAGGGCAACAACGTGAGCGACGACTTCATCACCTACGCACTTCCGCTCATCCAAGGCGACGCGAAGGCTCCGCTTGAAAACGGACTTCCGCGCTTTGCACGCCTCAAAAAGATTTATGCGAAATAACGCGCTATTTGGCGATTTGCTGTGTTATTGCACTTTGTTCTGTCAACCGTGTACGCTTTAGTACACTGGGTTGCCTGCCCAAAGCGCAATGCCTTGCAACTCATCCAAATATCACGTTATTTCAAGTAATAAAATCCCACAGATTGGCGACCTAAATAAAATAAAAAATTCAAGTTGAAAACCATAGAACCCCGTCTCGCGTACGCGCGGCGGGGTGGTGAGTTTTCAAGACTATTGTTGATAAGGAAATCATGAGAAAATCACATCAGTACCATGCGGCGTATTTGAATGAATCGCTATACCCGTATGTGAACAAAAAACAAATCTTGCGTGAAGCATACGAAGAGGGCGGAGAGCCCGCTCGTAAGGCAAAGGCGCAAGAACTCAAAGAGAAGAAACGCGAGTTTAAGCGTGAAGCAAAAGAGTTTAAAAAGGCGCACAAAATGCACCTTCATCCGCTTATGGCGTACATATTCGACTTGGCGGAAGAGGATAGGGCATATCCAAACAGTTTGACTCCGTTTGACAGCGAAATCAAAGTCGACAAAAACGTCGTTTACAAAACCGTAAACGGCGAGACTCTTGTTATGGACGTCTATTATCCGTCAAAGAGGGTGGGAGAGAAATCCCCTTGCGTGATGGACATTCCGGGTGGCGGTTGGGTGATTCACAACAGACCGCGCAGAGACGGTTATGCGAGGCTTTACGCCACGCTCGGCGCGGTTGTCGCAGTCATCGATCATAGACTTTGTCCGCACGTTTTCTTCCCGGAAGATTTGAAAGATTGCATAGACGCATACAACTTCCTCGTTGACAATGCCGAAAAGTATGGCATTGACGAAAACAATATTACGATCACGGGCGACTCGTCGGGCGGACACCTTGCGGCGTGTATGGGGTGCGCGGCAACCGACTCGAATTACGCCGAAAAGTTGAGCCTTCCCGCAATCAAAACCAAACCCGCAAACTTTATTTTCGTAAGCGGGGCGTTCTCTATGGAAATTATGTATCGTATACCTCTCACCAACACGCTTATGGTGAGGTACGCCACAGGCAAAAACTCAAGAAAAGGCTCGAGAAACTGGGAGTTTTATAAAGAACTCAACCCGTACAACTATATCAACTCGGACTTTCCGGAGTCTTACAACAACGGCGGTGCGACGGATCCTCTTTGCATGGGAGAGGCAAAGCGTATGGCAAAACGTCTCGATAAGGCGGGCGTGAAAAACGAATATCACGTCGGCAAAGTTTGGTACAACTCCGCGCATTGCTACGTCCTTCGTCTTCCGTTCAAACCTGCGCGCCGAGATATGCTCCGCATAATGACTTGGTACGCAAAGAAACAAGCGGAAAGAGGAGTTGACTTGTCGGTCGGATTTGCACGAGTGGAGAAATTCCTTACAAACTACAAAAAGGCATTGAAAGGAGAAAACCCGTGTGATTGAGCGACCTGCTTTGTCAGGTTTGCGTGCATTCGCCGTCACATACGGTAAAGTATGCTCGTGGCTCTTGTTCGCACCTTTCGCGCATCTCATCTCAATCGCGCGGTTTTGAAAAGGAGTATAAAGAGTGTTGGATTCTAAAACGGTTGACATCGAAAAAGGCGACGTAATCGACGCGGAGATCGTCGATTTCGGCTCGAACGGTGAAGGCATCGCAAAGTGTGGTGTCTATCCGATTTTTATCCCTTTTGCCGTAAAGGGCGACGTCGTGCGCGCCAAAATCACTTGGACGAGCAAGGACTATGCCTTTGGCGAGATTGTCGAAATTGTTGAACCTTCAGCGGACAGAGTCAAACCAAAATGCCCGTACTTTGAAAAGTGCGGCGGGTGCGACCTGCAAAACGTCAGCTACGCAAAGCAACTTGAAATCAAGCGTGAAAACGTCCGCCGTGCCTTGAAAAAGAACGGCGGAATCAACGTGGACGTGCCGACGCCTGTCAGTCTCAACGAGTGGGAGTATCGCAACAAACTCGCGCTTCCTTTTGGCAAAAACAAGCGTAGTGGCAGGGTGTATTTCGGCTTTTTTGAAAAGCGTTCGCACTCGGTCGTGCCGATGAAATGGTGCGCTCTTCAAGGCAAGTGGGCGGCGGACCTCATAGAAGACATCGGCGAATGGGCAAACGAAAACGCGCTGTCCGTCTACGACGAATTGACGGGGAGAGGGTATCTTCGACATGCGGTCGCGCGTATGCTCGACACACTCACGTTGACTGTCGTTGTCAATTCAAAGGCACAGAATATCGAAAAACTCGATTGCTTGACACAAAAACTGAACAGACATTTTGTGGACTACACAATTTTTGTGTCAAACAATACGAAAAACACAAACGTCATTATGGGGGACAATGCCACTCTCGTCTACGGCGAAGAGCGCCCGCAGGACCTCGGCAGATTTAAGGCGGTCGTGTCGCCTCTCTCCTTTTTGCAAGTCAACGACAAAGTGAGAGACGCAATATACGACGACGTTTGCGAGCATATAGGCAGTGATTTTGACGGTGAAATCGTCGAACTCTATTCGGGAGTCGGATTGCTCACCGCTCAAATCGCACTTCGTCTGCCGAAATCAAAGATAACAGCGGTTGAAATCGTGCCCGAAGCCACGAAAGACGCAGATGCACTCATGCGCAATCTTGCACTTGACAACGTAAAGAACGTATGCGCAGATGCGGCGAAATTCGTTGAAAACGTAAAAGCCGACAACACGAAACGTGTTCTAATCCTTGACCCACCGCGCAAAGGCTGTGATGAAAGGGTGCTTGACAAGGCAAAATCCGCAGGGTTTGACAAGATACTGTACGTCTCTTGCAATCCGCAGACGCTTGCTCGAGACTTGAAGACTTTGTTTTCAACTTACACGATAGACTACGTTCAGCCGTACGATATGTTTCCGCAAACGCACCACGTCGAGACTGTTGTGTCGATGACGCGAGGGCAAAAGGAATGACCGTATGAAAAGGAAAAATACGCCAAGAGGCAACTTGGTGACAATAATAGCTGTGGACGCATCCGAGACTAAGTTTGCAGACCTTGCCCCGCTCCCGTTCGTAACAGGTGAGGACAGGGCGCAGGCTGAGAGGTTTGTGCAAGACAAGGACAAGGTGGCGCACCTTGTGTCAGCGTATCTAAAGCGCAAATACATAGGAGAGTGGACTTTGACGGACAGCGGAAAGCCCGTCGCCGACGGGAAGTTTTTCAACGTTTCGCATTGCGACGGTGCAGTCGTCTTGGTGCTTGCAGACGGAGAAGTCGGAGTAGACGTTGAAAACGTCAGAGCGGTTGACGAAGACCTCAAAAGATACGTCTCCACGGACGAAGAATACGACATAGTCAAATCCGACAAAGATTTCTTTTGCATTTGGACGGCAAAGGAGAGCCTCGCAAAAGCGGACGGAGAGGGGCTGGACGGAAGAGTGAAAGATATTCCCGCGCTCCCGCTTGCGGGCAGCAAGGAGTTTAAGGGCGAAAAATATTTTTCTCGCCAGACGGAGTTTGAAAACTTTGTTATTTCGGTGACAAAAAAAGGCGAAGAGCCTTTTGATATATTGATAAAAAAGGAGAAGATAAAATGAGAGATTATTTTCCACTTTCCAAGACGGAAGAAGGGATTTACGTTTCATGTTTGAAACTGACTGACGCGTACAACCTCACCAACGTCGTAAACCTCGGCAAAAAACTGGACGTCAAGCGCTTTTCGGCGGCGGTCGAAAAGGTGTTTGAAGCGCACCCGTATCTGTTCACCGTGCTTTTTCAAGGCGACGACGGCAGGATTTACAAAAAAATCCGCACGAAAAACATTGATTTGCAGGTTGAAGAAGTATCAAAACTCAACGTGCAGTCTCCGCCGTTCGAGATGCTTGAAAATCACCTTTTCAGGCTTCACCTGTATCTCGTAAAAGGCGAGTATCACTTTGTGTACGACTTCCATCACATCATCTTTGACGGCACGTCCATAAAGTTGTTTATTGACGAAGTTCTCAAAGTTTACGAGGGCGGAAAGGCATACAAGGAAGTGTATTCCGCAAACGAATTCGCGCTCGCGGAGGAGAGAAGACTTCTAAGCCGAGAGTATAAGTCCGCAAAGGATTATTTTGAAAGGACTATTCTCGATCCCGAAACGGATTCAAGCCTCATATTCGACAAGTCGGACGGAGAAGAGAAGTATAAGACGTTCAAGTCGGATCTCTCCATAAACGGCGAAGCGGTCAAGAAGTTTACTTCTAAATACGGCGTGAAGACGTCGGCGTTTTTCCTCTCGGCATTTGGTTTTCTTCTCTCAAAAATCAATATGGACGACAAATCCCTCTTCCTCACAGTCAACAACGGCAGGAACAAGGAACTTGCTCACAGTATGGGTATGTTCGTCAAGACCTTCCCGCTCTATTTGGAACACAAGGACACGGTGGAAGAGTATGTGAAAGAGGCGAGCGAAGAACTTGCGTCAAGCACGCAAAATCTCATCTATCCTTTCTCGGACATCGCAAAGGACCTCGGTATAAACGGCGGAGTTATGTTTGCATACCAAGGCGATTATTTCTACAAAACCGAGTTCGAGGGCAAAGAACTCTACGTTGAGCAGTTAGAACGCAAGGACGGCAAGGAGAATCTCGCGATAGAACTCCACCGCGATAACGGCAAATATTTCGTTTGGGTGGAGTATAGATCAGACCTATATAACGACGGCACGATCGAGCACCTCATAAAAGTCTACGACACCGTGCTTGCCGAGTTTTTGGCAAAGAAGAAACTCGCCGACGTAAATCTCGTAAGCGAAGATGAAAAAAAGTTGCTCGATTCTTTCAACGTCGTAGACCTCTCTATGATAAACGCCGATGGCAACGTTGTCGACTCCTTCAAAAAGATGGTGCAAAAATACCCCGACAACCCGGCGGTCGTCTTTAAGGACAGGAAGTACACCTATAAGCAGGTGGACGAACTGTCAAACAAAGTCGCAAACTACCTCATATCTAAAGGCATAAAGAAAGAGGACAAAGTGTCCGTCCTCATCAACAAATCCGAGTTTATTGTGATAGCCAGCCTCGGCGTAATCAAGACGGGCGCGGCGTATCAACCGCTCGACCCGAGTTATCCAAAGGAAAGACTTGAATTTATGGTGAAAGACGCGGACGCAAAGGCACTCATAAAGGACAGAGACCTTGGAGACTTGCTCGCGGACTTTGCAGGCGACGTGCTGTATACGGACGAAATCGAGTCGCTCAAAGACGATTCTCCCGTCGACGTGAAAATCCTGCCGAGCGACCTCTTTATTATGCTCTACACGTCAGGCTCAACCGGCGTGCCAAAGGGGGTTATGATAGAACACGGCAACATAAACGCGTTTGCTTCCTACCATGCAAAAGAGCATGAAGTTGACGAAAAGGCGAGAGTGTCGGCATACGCGTCCTACGGCTTTGACGCCGATATGCTCGACCTCTATCCGACGCTTACGCACGGCGGGTGCGTGTACGTCATTCCGAACGAACTCCGCCTTGACCTCATAAAACTCGGCGAGTATTTCAACGAAAACGGCATAACTCACGCCATGCTCACGACGCAAGTCGGCAGACAGTTTGTTGAAATGATAGGCGCAAAGACGCTCAAATATATCATGGTCGGCGGTGAAAAACTCGTTCCTATCGAACCGCCGAAAACCTATAATCTTTTCAACGGCTACGGTCCTACGGAGGGCACGGTGTACTGCACGGAATACCTTGTGGACAAAATGTATTACCGCGTGCCTATCGGAAAGTGTAATTGCGACTATAAGTCATACATCCTTGACAAGAATATGAGGAGACTCCCCGTGCTTTGCCAAGGCGAACTCTACATTTCGGGTCCGCAGGTTGCGAGAGGCTACTTAAACCGCGATGAAGAGAACAAAAAAGCCTTCCTCTCAAATCCGTTTGACACGGACGAGAACTTCAAACGCCTGTATAAGACGGGCGACGTTGTGAGATACCTTGCGGACGGCACGATAGACTTTATCGGCAGAAAGGACGGACAAGTCAAGATCCGCGGATTCCGCATAGAACTCTCCGAAGTCGAAAAAGTAATTCGTGAGTTCGAGGGCATAAAGGACGCGACCGTCAAGGACTTTACGGATCCCGCGGGCGTCAAATATATCTGCGCGTATATCGTAGCGGACGAGGAAATAGACGTTGACAAACTGAACGCCTTCATAGCCTCCAAAAAACCGCCGTATATGGTGCCTGCCTACACGATGCAGATAGAGAGCATCCCTCTCAACCAAAACCAAAAAGTCAACAAACGCGCGCTTCCCGAACCGAAGGTGAGAACGGCGGAAAAGGTTATGCCGTCAACGCCTGAGGAAGAGGCGGTCTACGACATACTCAAAAATATCCTCGGCAACGACACATTCGGCGTGACGACGGACATCTACGAGGCGGGGCTTACGAGCGTATCGTCAATTCGTCTTGCGATCTTGCTGTCAAAGAAGTTCGGCAAAGACGTCGACAACAGCGACTTAAAACAAAACAACACAGTCCGCGCGCTTGCGGCATGGCTTGGCGAAAAGCAGGAAGAGGAGAAGTTTGAACTCCTCGACGAATACCCGATCACAAAGACGCAAGAGGGTATATTCGTAGAATGCGCCGCAAAGCCGAACACAACCAACTACAACATTCCGATTCTTTTCAAGTTGCCGTCCGATATTGACCTTGCGAGGCTCAAATCCGCGCTTGAAAAAACGATAAACGCTCACCCGTACGTCAAGACAATTCTCACGATGAACGGCGACGGCGACATACGCGCAAAACGTATGGACTCCGCTCCCGCCAAAGTCGACGAATATACAGTGGGCGAAATCAACACGGAGACTATCGTCAGACCGTTCGTAATGCTCGGATCGCCACTTTATCGTGCGGAAATATACACTACAAGGGAAGGTTCGTATCTTTTCCTTGATTTCCACCATATCATTTGCGACGGCACGAGCGAGGCTATCATGCTCACCGACCTCGGCAAAGCGTACGAAGGAGAGACGCTTGATAAAGAGATGATAAGCGGTTTTGAAGTCGCGCTCAAAGAGAGACAAAATCTTGCGACGGACAAGTTTGACAAGGCAAAGGCATACTACGTCGATTTGCTCAAAGATATGGACGGCGAGTACGTCATAAAGAAGGATTTGAAGGTCGCAAAAGAGTCAAAACTCGCAAGCAAAGATTTTGCGCTCTCCATAGACTCTCGAAAACTTGCAAAATTCGTCGACGAGTCAAAACTCACGATGAACGCATATTTCAACTTTGCGTTTGCGTTTACGCTTTCAAAATACCTCTACAAGACGGACAGCCTCTATACGACGATTTACAATGGTCGTAAGTCGTCGAAACTTGCTTCCACAGTCTCGATGCTCGTCAAGACGTTGCCCGTCTACGTCAAATACAAAGAGGACGAACTCGTGCTTGACAAACTTCAAGAGATGAAGGAAGAACTTGAAAACTTGCAGGCAAACGACCTCTATTCTTTTGCGGACATCGCAAACGAATTTGACGTGAGCGCGGACATCATGTTTGCATATCAAGGCGACAATTTCACTTTCGACCGCATAGGCGAACACAAAGTGGAGTCCGTACTTATCGAGTCCGACACGCCGAAGAGCGCGTTTTCCATCGACGTATTCCTCGAAAACGGAGTGTTCCGTTCTCACGTCGAGTGGGACGAATCAGTCTACGGCGATGCGCTTGTCGAATCCTTTGAGAGATTGTTTGAACTTGTGCTTGAAGAACTCTCAAAGAAAAAGCGCATAAGAGACATAAACACGCTTCCCGAAAAGGATAGACAACTCTATGCCGAATTCAACAAGACGGAAGAAAAACTTGAAAACGTATCATTCAACAAACTTGTCGAACGCCAAGCGGAACTTGTTCCAAACAAGATAGCGGTCGTCGGCAAGGGCGGAAGATACACTTACAGGGAGTTCAACGAAAACTGCAACAAGGTGGCGCACGCTCTCATCGCCGTGGGCGTCAAAATCGCGGACAAAGTCGTCATGATGATGCCGAGAGTCAAAGACGCGTACGTCGTAAGACAGGGCATAATCAAGTCGGGCGGTGCGTTCGTGCCCGTCGATCCGAAATACCCTGACGACAGAATCGAATATATCATCTCCGACTCGTCGGCAAAAGTGCTTGTCACGACGGAGGCTATCGCGGAGGAAAAGAAAGACCTCATCGCAAAGTCAAAAGTCAAAGTCGTGACCGTGGAATCCGCACTCGCGACGGACAAGACGGAAAATCCGAACGTGGACATTCCTCAAGACTCGCTTTGCTACATCATTTATACGTCGGGTTCAACGGGCAAGCCGAAGGGCGTGATGATTTCTCATCGCAACCTCGTCAACTACGTCGTGGACGGCACGAACCGCGGTACCGCGCTCTATCGGGGTATAGAGGGTGGAGCGATCGCCTGTGCATTTGCGTCGTTTGCGTTTGACGCGTCATTGCAAGAGGAGTGCGTGCCGCTTTCGCACGGCTATACGGTCGTCATCGCGACGGAAGAAGAGATCGAAAACCCGATGCTCCTCGCCGAAACGCTCACGCGCGAGGGCGTAAACATTATGTTTATGACTCCGTCGTTCGTGTCAAACTTTATCGATATGAAGCCGTTCGTCGAGGCGCTCAAAAACTTCAAAGTGCTGGATATGGGCGCGGAGGCGGTGCCTCAAGAACTCTGCCAAAAACTCAAAGATTTGGGAGTCACGGCTGACATCTACAACGGCTATGGACCGACCGAGACGACCATCACGTGTACGTATCACAAAGTCACGGACGAATACGTCACGATAGGCAAACCGCTTGCAAATACGGCGGTGTATATTCTTGACCAAGCGGGACATATCCTCCCGATCGACGCTATCGGCGACTTGACACTCGCGGGCGAGTGCGTGGGCATCGGATACCTCGGCATGGAGGACAAGACCAAAGAGAAATTCATTGAGATAGACGGCAAGCGCGCATACAGAAGCGGCGACCTTGCAAGATACAATCCGGAGGGCAACGTAGAGTTCTTCGGAAGACTTGACAACCAAGTCAAACTGCGCGGACTTCGCGTCGAACTTGACGAGATAGAGAAGGTCCTCAACTCGTATAAGGACATCTCGAGGAGCATAATCGTCGTCAAGCAAAACAAGGTGGACGGCGACTATCTCGCGGCGTACTTTACCGCTCCGTACGAAGTGGACAAGGACGACCTCACAAAGCACATGGCGAAGTCGCTCACTCCGTATATGATTCCGAAAGTGATGATGCAACTTGACAAGATGCCTCTCACCGCGAGCGGAAAGATAGACAAGAAGGCATTGCCTGAGCCCGAAGTGCAACAAGAGGAGAAGGGCGAGCACAAAGCCGCTAAGACGGAACTTCAAAAGAAACTCGTCCGCATCTTCCAAAAGGCGCTCGGCGCAAGCGAAGTCGGCGTGGACGAAGACTTCTTCGACCTCGGAGGCACGTCTCTCTCCGCGTCGAAGATAGCGATGCTCGCGCTTCAAGAAAACGTGCCCGTCGCCTACAAGGACGTCTTTGATTATCCGACAGTCCTTGAACTTGAAAAGCATATAAACAAGGCAAGTTCTGTGGTGCAAGCAAGTGAGGAAGAAGAGGAGAGCGTCGTCGTAAATTCGCTTGACTACAACACGGTTAAGTTCGTTGACGGAATCGAAAAATCCCGTCCGCTCGGAAAAGTCATGGTGACGGGCGTCACCGGCTTCCTTGGCATACACGTACTCCGCGAACTTTTAAGACAAGACAAAGAAGTCGTCGCGCTTGTGCGCGCGTCCAAGAACGTAGACGCAAAGACGAGGCTGAAAGGACTGCTTGCCTACTACTTCGATTCTCCGCTCGACGACGACGTCGAAAGACTCGTCACAATCGTAGAATCGGACATTACCGATACAAATCTTGCTGATAAACTTAAGAATGTGCAAATTGACACGATAATCAACTGCGCCGCGCTCGTCAAACATTTTGCGGTTGACGACAGCATAGAGCGCGTCAACGTGGGAGGCGTCAAGAACCTCATCGAAGTGGCAAAGGCGAGAAATATAAGACTCGTGCAAATCTCGACTCTCTCCGTCGCGGGCGAGAATATCGACGGCAAATTTGAAGAGAGTTTCAGAATGAAAGAGAATATGCTTGACATAGGTCAGGACATCTCCAACAAATACGTGCACTCGAAGTTCAACGCCGAAAAGGCGATTCTAGAAGGAGTGGACGACGGACTCGACGGCAAGGTGATAAGAGTCGGCAACCTTATGAGCCGCGCAAGCGACGGCGAGTTCCAAGCAAACTCCATTACGAACGGCTTTATGCGCGACTTAAAGGGCTATGCGACGCTTCACAAATTCCCGGTCGGCTCTATGGACGCATCGGTTGACTTTACGCCTATCGACGAGGTGACAAAGGCCATATTGCTCCTCGCGCAAACGGACAAAAAATACACGCTCTTCCACGCCGCGAACTCGCACCTCGTGCAGATGGGCGACATCATCGCGGTTATGAACGAACTCGGCTATGGCATCGACGTCGTAAGCGACGCGGAGTTTTTCGAGGCGATGAAAGTCATGATGGCGGACGAAACGAAGAATATGCTCGTGTCATCTCTCATCAACTATGCGGCGAGCGACGGTCACACGCACTCCTTCATACTCACGGACAACGAATTTACGGTGAAGGCGCTCTATCACCTCGGCTACAAGTGGCCGATAACCGACGACAAATATCTCGAGCAAGCGATAAACTCGCTCGCGAGCCTAAACTTCTTTGAAAGGACGGACATCTGATGGAAAGAAACGCAAAACTCATTGACAAAAAGTTCTATCAATATCTTGTGCCGTCCGTGCTGATGATATTTGCGATGCAGTTCGGGTCGCTTCTTGACGGCATAATCATTGGCAATATGATCGGTCCGGATTCACTCACGGCGGACTCTCTCGTTATGCCCGTTTTGTACGTCATTCAGATCCCCGCTTTTGCGCTCGCTACGGGCGGTTCTATTGCCGTTGCAAACTTGCTCGGCAAGCGAAATCTCGAACAGGCGAACAAAGTCTTTTCCGCGTGTCTCATTTTCGGCACCGCGGTTGGATGCGCGTTTGCCGTTGTTTCGCCTTTCGTGTCAAGACCGCTTGCGACTCTCTTTGCGGAGTCGTTGACGGAAGCGTCGTATCAGTACATTCTCGTGTATATGGCGACGGATCCGATCGTAATTCTTGCCGCGCTTATCGCAACGTTTATCGCAACGGACAACAATCCGAAACTTTCCGCGATCTTCTATATCATCGCCAACGTCGTGAAGATCGGAGCGGAAGTCTTCTTCATCAAAGTTTGCGACATGGGTGCGTACGGCGCCGCGCTGTCAACCGCATTTGGCTATGGCATAGGACTTATTACGGTCGTATTTTATGCCAAGTCAAAAAAGCGTATGCTTCACTTTACTTTCAACTTGAAAGGGATGAAAAAAGAGTTTGCGGCAGCGCTTAAAGCGTCGGTGTCCACCGCGCTCACGTTCCTGCTTCTTGCGGTGCAGACTTTCGTCATCAACGTCGTGTTCAGCCGTATGATAACGGAGGCGGTAGACCTCATAATCTTCGGACTCGTCAGCAACCTCATCTTCGTGTTCGATTTGTTCTCGGGCGGAATCCTCGGGCTTATTCCGACGATATGCGGGGTGCTGTACGGCGAAAAGGATATGTATTCGCTCCGGTCGGTGATAAGAAAGATTTATGTCATCAACATAATCGTCACCGCTCTCATTATGACGCTGATTATGATTTGGCCGAAAGGCTATGCGATAGTGTTCGGCTTCAACGACGTGGGAGAGGGAATGAAACAGGCGGAATTTATACTGCGTATCTACCTCATCGCCGCCGTACCGCTTGAAATCAACAAGTTTTCGACGAACTACTATCCCGCTATCGAAAAGAACTTGCCGTCCGTCATCACGGTCATTTTGAGAGAGGCGGTGTTCATCATTCCGCTCACCCTCGTGCTCATGAAGACGAACGGTATGTTCGGATATGCGCTTGCGCGCGTGATAACCGAATTTGCCGTCGTCATCATCACGTATGCGTTCATATTTATCTACGAAATCAAGCATAAGCAGTATAAGGGAATATTTATGCTTGAAAAGCAGGACGTCAACACGTTCGACATCTCCGTAGAAAACAAACTTGAAAATGCGGTCGTCGTTTCAAAGGAAATCACGAATTTTGCGAGCGAACACGGCGTTGAAAACAGAAATTCGCAGGTGATAGGGCTTGCGTGCGAGGAGATCATCTCCAACATCGTGCACTACGGCTATAAGCGTCAGAGCGCGAACTATATCGACGTAAATCTCAAAATCAGCGAGAACGAACTGCTTCTTCGCATACGCGACGACGGTATGCCGTTCGATCCGACGAAATACGAGTGCGACAAGGACGAAGAGTACTTGACGGGCGGTATCGCTCTTATCGCGGGACTCTGCGACGAAATGAACTATATGAGGGTGCTAAACCTCAACAATACAATATTTACAATAAAATTAGGAGAACAAACAAATGGAAGTCAAAATTGAACACGGTGAATCAATGGTTGTTTTTGTCAGCGGAAGACTTGACACGGTCACGTCCGTTGAGTTCGACAAGGCGATAAAGGCGGAGGAAATCAAAGAAAACTTGGTCATTATCGACTTTTCAAACGTAGAGTATATCTCTTCGGCAGGCCTTCGCGTATTGCTTGCCTTAAAGCGCGAACTCGACGGCAAGTCAAAGACGCTTGAAATCCACAACATAAACGCCGTCGTGCGCGAGATCTTCAGCGTGACCGGCTTTATAAATGCACTTACGATAAAATGAAAAAGAAAAAAATCAGGCTCAACATACAAGCCAAAATTCTACTCATCGGAGCAGGACTGTCAGCCCTGCTTATGGTCGCGGCGTTTTTGTTCAGCTTTTTCATCTACAAAGAGAGAATAAAAGACGACCTATATACGTCGCTCAGTTATTGCGTTGACGAGTACAAGGACAATTTTGCGAGCAGAACGATAGAGGACGAGATAGCCGAACTGAGAGAGTATATCAAGAGTTCTTACGAAGCGGATCCGAACGACGAGAATATGGAGGATTTTCTCAATACAAAATATGCCGATCGTCCCGAGTATCTCGCTTCGCTCACGAAATTGGAGAAAGAATACCTCTATTATTCTCAAAAGAAGTACGGGCAACTTTATCCGAACGACAACGGCATGAGCGGTTCGCTCTACAACCTCAGGTGGAAGACCTACTATTATCAACTGTCCGCAATGCTGTCGACCGCATACGCGACGCAGGGAGTCCAGAATACGTATCTGGCTTTCAAGGACGAAGAGCGCAATAGGCTCGTTTTCGTGGTGGACTCCGAATATCAACTTGACGACAAGTTGCAAGCGAATACGCTTCTCCCCGGCAGTTTTTACGAACTCAAGGAGGGTGACGGCGTAAAAGAGCAGAAAGACGGATACGCGGTGTTTTTGACGAACGGGCGCACCTCGCTGTGCTTTGACCTGTATATGTACGATGAGGTCGAGCCGGGAGTTTTTGGCGACATATATCTCGGGACGATCTTTATAGAATACAACGAGGACTCGATAAACGAGGCGACGAAGTCGTTCTTGTTTACGGAACTTATCGCGCTTTCGATAGCGGCGGTGGTGCTTGTGGTGTTGTATGCGATTCTCGTGCATTTTGTCATCATCAAGAACGTCACAAAACTTTCAAACACGACGAAGTCGTTTACAAAGAAGGCTCTCGACGGCGAAAAACTCGAAGTCATAAATCCCGAAGTAAACGCGGATGACGAACTCGGAGATTTGTCCAAGTCGTTCGTGACTCTCGAGCAGGAGATCATCAACTATACGGACAAACTTGAAAAGGACGCGCAGGAGAGGGCGCACCTAAGTGCGGAACTCTCTATCGCTTCGCAGATTCAAGAGGAAGAGTTGCCGTCG
>Ga0256405_10006433_pt1 | contig 18778 bp, 26 predicted proteins | sample RumenRJG_02DNA_FD_189096 | JGI IMG/M metagenome (GOLD analysis project Ga0256405, IMG submission 189096) | Bovine rumen microbial communities from Lethbridge, Alberta, Canada - RJG_02 | ecosystem: Host-associated > Mammals > Digestive system > Stomach > Rumen | place: Canada: Alberta... | reverse complement strand
TAACCGAGTGTATTTCGTGCACCCTTTTTCGGCGGCGAACATCTGGCTTTGCCCGTCAGGGCTCAGGCTCAAGGAATTTTAGCTGTTGGTTTGGCAAAATCCAACCTCGGTGAATAATTCAGGTTTAATCTTGACTATTAGATTTTGTTTTTTAAAGCTGTTGATGTGCCCTCGTCTGATGGCGAGCAATAAAGCGACAATGGTATTAATGACCATTATAAAGTTTGTGAATAAATGACATAAATAAATGCCATAACAGAGAATAAATTGTAGATAATGGATACATAACATGGTAAAATACTTCTCGAATACATGAATTATATCCTTATATTGTTGGCAGAATTTATAAGGTCAAATCTTTTACATGGATGAAGCAGAATGGTTCTATGAAAGGCAGGAGTGCTGAAATAACTTATCCTTGCATTTTATAGAGATGATGTGATGGTATGAAAAATCTTTGCGCACCAAATGATTCTCGCATGTGATTTTTAGAGGAGACGATATGAGATTGCTTGTTGTATATGATATTGCTATATCTGAAGCAGGCACAAGGCGTCTATCTAAGACAGCAAAAATCTGTGAGCGATATTGTAACAGAGTTCAGGATTCTGTATTTGAAGGAATCCTGGATGAAGCGGAATTGACGAAATTGCTTAATGATTTGAAAAACGTTATCGACGAGAAGTGTGACTCCGTAAGGATATATCGATTGTCTGACAGCCATGGCACAAGAAATCCGATAACAATTGGGCAGAAGACAAAGACGGAGTCATTTTCGAACGATACATTTATTATATGAGGCATGAAGGTATGGAATATTATGCACGCAAAGATAAAGACGGAAAGCCAGAATTGCTTGAGCATCATACAGAGCTTGTTGCAAAGAAAGCTTCTGAATATGCGAGCCTTTTTGGATGCGAAAAGATGGGAGAACTGTGCGGTGATCTTCATGACTGCGGAAAACATACAAAAAAGTTTCAGGAAGTTCTATTCGGCCCAAGGACGAAGGTAGACCACGCGATTGTAGCAGGAATTTTTATATACAATCAAATTCCGTTTATACCGGCTTCTACGAGAAGGATTCTTGCCGGGGTTTGTGCGGCGCATCATTCGGGACTGCGCTGTAAATCTTATGATTATGAGATTCCGACCGATTATAGTTCACGAGAGCTGATGGAGGTCAGGAATGATTATGGCGATGCACCAAAGGAAAATGCGCTGTCTTCGCAGGAAGAATATGAAAGTATTATCGAATATGAAAAGCCCGTCATGGAGGCACTGAGGCGTTCCATACCCGGAGAGGTCTGTGATTTAGGAGAGCTTTCTTCTGGATCACGAATGCTTTTTGCTAGGATGCTCCTTTCTTGCTTAGTCGATGCAGATTATTCATCTGCGGCATCGGTGGACGATCCAAAATATTTTGAAGAATCAGAATTGCCGCCACTGTCTGCTTCCTGTATAGAAAAGATGCTAGAGCAACTTGAATCCTATAGGAATCAGATTATTCAAAACTCAGATCAGACAGCCCCGATGAATGTCTTACGGGGAATTGTTTATAGAGATGCTTCTGATGCAGGCATCAAGCCCGGATGCAAGTTCTGCACTATGACTGCGCCGACCGGGACGGCAAAGACACTTGCCATCATAAAATATGCGCTCGAAAAGGCAGCGGCAGAGCACCATAAGCGGATCTTTATCGTGCTCCCGTTTCTGTCCATCATCACGCAGAACGCAGATGAGTACAAGAAAATATTCGGACAGGATATCGTGCTGGAAGATGACAGCCGGACCGAATATACGGACAGGACGAGGGAATATGCTGACCGTTGGTCGGCGCCGATCATTGTGACAACGACAGTAAAATTTTTCTCGACGTTGTTTGCTGCAAAGAGTACGGAACTCAGACGGCTTCATCAGATGGCGGATTCCGTGATTGTGTTTGATGAGTGCCAGTCACTTCCTGCGTCTGTTCTTGACTGCACGATAGATGCCCTTCAGCGGCTTGTAGAGCGTTACCATACGGATGTTTTATTTTCGACAGCAACGCTGCCTTCCTACGAGTATCGAAAGGGAATTCATTGGCAGGCCGATGAAGTGATCCAGAATGTAAATAAGCTGTATGCGGACTACCACACAGCAAAGAACACCGACGTTGAATTTGCTCCAGATGATATAGAGTACGATGCCAAGTCTCTGGCAGACCGGTTTTCAGGCAAGAGCCAGGCGGTCTTCATATTCAATACAACAAAAAAGGCGAAAGCGATGTATAGAGAACTGACCCACCGATATGGAGAAGAAAACTGCCGGCTTTTAACATCGTCTCTTTGCCCGGATCACAAACGGGATATTACAAAATGGATGAAGCAGAGATTGAAAGAAGGCATGCCGTGCCTGCTGGCCAGTACACAGAGTATTGAGGCCGGCGTGGACGTCAGTTTCCCTTGCGGTGCAAGAGAATATGCCCCATTTTCCTCTGTGGCACAGTCGGCAGGGAGAATCAACCGGAATGGAGAAGGGCACGGATATATGCTTGTCTTCAGGCACAAGGATCATGGCCAGTATGATTTCCCTGGGTCCGATTACATGACGGCCAGCGAAAAAACGCTCTTTATGGCGGAAAAGAAGCGGAACAAGGGCAGTTCTTTGTCTACGGACTCGCTGGACGATATGAATCGGTATTATCGCAGGCTGTTTCGATCGGAAGAAGCAAAAGAGGACAAAACGGAGCTGTCTGATGCGATTCAAGCAGAAAACTATTTTGACACAGAAAAGAATTATTCAATTATTGAGGATAAGGGGCAGCTTAATATCATTGTACCTTACAGCGAAAATGAAAGAAGCCAGAGTGTATATGAAGAGATTACATCAGAACTGCGTAAGTCAGATTATGGAATCACAAAAGGTCAGATGAAACGGGCAGCAGGAATTACAGTTTCTGTATATCCAAATAAGATTGATTGCGTGAAAGTATGCTGTCAGCAATTATCCATGATGACAAAGGAAGGCCAGGCACCTACGAACTGGTATCTTCTGGAGGATAGGAAGTACTATACCGAACATGGACTGGATTTAGAGGCTGTTGGGATCGGGTCGATATACTAAAGGAGGGACATGAATGTCAGAATACAGGTCAGACCGTTCCGAAGTGGCAGTTGACGTATGGGGTAGAATCGCTATGTTTACACCACCGGAAAGTAAAATAGAACGGGTTAGCTACAGTGTGCCTACACCGTCTGCATGCAGAGGAATCCTCTGCAGTATCTATCTGAAACCGATTGAGTTTTATTATGAGATCAAGAAAATTGAGGTTATGAAACCGATCAAGACGATCGAGATCAAGACCAATGAATCAAAAACAAAAATCGAATCGACGGGGCCTCGCCCGGTTTATCTGACGATGGGCAATATGGAGAATCTTGCGAGTGGGCGAACTGGTCAGGGAACTCAGCGAGGCAATGTGTATCTCAGAGATGTGTACTATCGTATTACGGCCGATATTGTTAAAAGATCAGATGCTCCAGAAAGAATTACGATAGAAGCGCTTTATGATCAGTTTATGAATCGGGTTAAAAAGGGAAAATGTTTCCGGCAACCTTTTTTGGGCACGCATGAGTGTATGGCCTTTTTCAAGATGCCGGATCCTGACATGACTCCGATCAGAGAAAGCAGGGATCTTGGATATATGCTTTACGATGTCTTTGATATCACAAGCAACGAAAAGCTGGATACTTCTGAGGATGGGAATACGGACAAAGTCATAGATCCTTCGTTTTATCATGCTGTTATGAGAAAAGGAACCATCGAAGTACCTAGATGGGAAAGCCCTGATATAAGGAGGTTGGTCTGATGCTGCATGATATATACGTATACGGAATTAAGCATAATATCGTACAGGAACCAAATACGGACATGAAGCAGATCGCTGGCTATATCTGTATCGATGAAGATGGAGAATTTGAGTCGATTGAAAAGGGAGGAACTGGTAAAATTCCCTGCCCGGATATCGGGACGGAGAAACAGGGAATCGGAGCGAATGCCATTGTCGATAAGGCAGAACGAATTGTACCGCCTGACGATCCGGCAAAGGCCACGAAAAATCATAAAGCCTGGGTATCGCTCATGAAGGAATGCTGTGCCGAAGTTCCGGAGTTTGAGCCACTGAAAATCTATCTGAGATCTATTGAGACTGATCCAGAGGCCTGTAAGGAACTGACAGACGCGTTAATCAATCATGATTTGCTGACAATCGATCCAGAGGGAAAGCCGGTGGGAGAAAAATTGCTCACCTTCAAGATAGAAGGAGAATCGGTTGTTGAATCCGGGGCATGGAAAAAATGGTTGGCGTCACATGTCAAAGCGTATGCTGACAAGCAGGGAAAATCGGGCGGCGGCCGGAAAATGATCTCCTCGATTACCGGACAGCCGGTGATCATTTCTGAAGAGCACAAACCGAAAGTGAAAGGAGGTGTTCTCGGAAAAGGCGCGACTCTCACGGTTTCCTACGATAAGCAGTTTCAGGGAAGATCGTCATTTTCTTCGTACGGAATGGAGAGAGGACAGAACTCAGCTATAGGGGATGATGAGTCTGTTATTATTGCGGATACGCTGAACTGGTTGGGAACATCGAAGCAGAATAGTTCGACCCAGTTCGGTATTTTCTATTGGTATTCGGATGAAGTGCCTGATCTGATCGGAGAAACATTGTATTCACCAAAGGGAACTTCAGGCGAAAAGAAACAGGCGGATCTGCTTGCTAACACTCCAGATCTTACTTCTCTGTATGAAGCTGCTCTGAAAGGAACATTGCCGGAAGGATATCCGGCAGATACATACTTCCGGATATTCAAGGCGACAAATTCACAGGAAAGGTACAGTACAAGAGAAGCATTTTCCGGCGGATACGGGGATCTTAGAAGAGGAATTTATCAGTGGTATCAGGATACGGAAATCTGTGTTTGGGAAAAGGATGACAAGGAAAGATGGAGGTGTAACAAAAGAGCAGTCCGGAATATTTATAGCCTTTTATTTAGTTTGCTTGACAGGGAAAGTACGGCGGATGGCCCGTTGAAAGAAAGCAGGGCCGAATATGGCGAAGATATGCTGCGCCTGCTTAGATCCATCTATTCCGGACAGGAAATTCCGGATATGTTCTTTCAGAAGGCAGTAAAAAAAAGCTACACAAGTTTTTTGCGGGGAAAGAATTTGAAACCCGTTTTCATACAGGTTCTTAAAGTATATCTCACGAGAAAGCAAGGAGGAATCAAAATTATGGAAGATGCATCCGTATCAGGAAAGGAGCCGAAGGCATATTCATGTGGGCGTCTGTTTGCGGTTTATGGCCGGATTCAGAAGGCAGCGGCTCATTTTGCACCGATCGGAAACGATGTATGCTCCCGGTATATTGGGATGATGTTCAAGCATCCGGACGAGGCATTTGTAGAGATGGCTAAGTTGTCTTTTGCTCATATGAAGAATATCGACAACAAGGACTATTTCAACAGGAAGATCGCGGAGATCACGGCCAATATTGGTATGGAGTTCCCGAAAACATTTACGAAGTCAGAACAGGCGGAATTTCTTCTGGGATACTACCGGCAGCTTAACATCTTTTGCGAAGAAGCAGCGGCGAAAAAGGAAAAAAGCAGCCAGAAGATTGAAGCTGAGAATGCGAGCAATTAAGAAACAAAGCCATGATTAAGGAGGAAAATCGATGGAACTGAAAAACAGATACGAAATTGTTTCGCTTGTGCAGGCAGTAAGGTGCAATCCGAACGGCGATCCGGATATGGATAATCGCCCGAGAATCGATGAGGAAACGGGAAAGGCATACATGACTGATGTTTCGATCAAGAGCCGCATTCGCGGATATGTGGATGGAGCAAAGCATGGCGAAACAGATGTGAATGGAAACGAGCTTAATATCCTTATGCGGCACGGGGAAAGCCTGAACCGCGACATTGCGGAGGCAGTCCTGAACGGAGTCAAAGACGGGAAGGTGGATGTAAAAAAGTTCAAGAACACGACAAAGGGTGTCGCAGAGGCCAGGGCCTTTATGCTGAAGAAATACTGGGACGCAAGAGTCTTCGGCGGAGTTCTTTCAACCGGCTTGAATGCCGGACAGATCAACGGCCCGGTTCAGTTTGAATTCTCTGAATCAGTCGATCCGGTTACGCCGGAAATTGTGGGAATCACAAGAAAAGCATTTGCTGTTCCGCAGGGAGAAACAGAGAAGGATTTTGGCACTCTCAGGGAATATGACGAATGGGCAGCCGGACTTCCGGATGATAAAAAAAGAGGCATGGGAAATAAGAAGATTGTTCCCTATGCGCTGTTTCCGGTCAGGGCTTCCGTGAGTGCCGGTCTGGCAAGGAATAACGGCATGACTGAAGAAGATTTCCAGCTTCTGATTGAGGCATGGGCACGGATGTATGATTATAATATCTCTGCATCAAAAATGGGAATGGCGGTTCTTCTTCCGATTTTTGTCTTCAAGCATGTCGGTACTCAGAAAGTCCGCGCAGAACAGGATGAAAAGGTGAGATCCCAGGTTGAGAAGCAGAATGCATCAGAAGCGCTCCTTGGCTGTGCGCCGGCATATCAGATTTTTGAACTGCTTAGCGTAAGGAAAAAGGAAGGTGTGGATGTTCCAAGAAGTTATCACGACTATGATGTGGTTTTCCATAAATCTAAGCTTCCTAATGGTGTCAATGTAGGCGTTGCAGATTATACTGGAAACATTAATTGGGATATTGACTGGGACAACTGGGGCAGTAAGTTTGACTGGATTAAGGTTGACTGATGGATGATGACAGGCTGCTCATTTCATGGATAACGCAATATGTATACTGCCCACACCGCCTTTATCTTGAGGCGGTGGAGCAGTATTCTGCTGATAATATTTATACTGCGGAAGGAACCGTTCAGCATCAACGAGTACATGAACCGAAAATAGAAAAGCGAGGCTCTGATATCCGAATTACGGGTCTTGCTGTGTACTCTGATTCGCTCAATCTCGTCGGAATATGTGATGAGATCAAGTGTACCGTGTCTCGCTATGGGTGTTATGTGCCATTACTTGGAGAAAAATGTAAAATTACTCCTACTGAATTCAAACATGGAAAGGCTAAACATGGACATGAAGAGTATGACCTTCAATTAACTGCACAAGCCATGTGCCTGGAGGAGATGTTTGCATGTCAGATAGAAAGAGGAGAAATCTATTACATAGGATCAAAAACCAGAACAGAAGTTCAGATTACAGATGCAGCAAAAACGAAGGTAAGGAAGGTATTAGCTCAAATAAAACAGATCATCGATGGACATGATGTGCCACAAGCGGAATATAAGCAAAGATGCCCAAAGTGTTCCATGTATGGTATATGTAATCCGAAAACTGACATGATTTTACGATATATGAGAGGTTTGTGGGAACAGTATCGTGAGAAGGATTAATAAAACAATATATATCACAAGCGATGACCTATATATTCACTGCGACAGTGGCTCATTGGCACTTATGAAAGATAAGTCTATTGTCACCAGAATTCCAGTAACGGCAATTGAACAGATTGTGGTATTCGGAAATGCAACAATCTCTAGCTATGTTATCAAATTCTGCAATGAGAATCATATTCTGATGACGTATGTATCAGAGTATGGAAATCTTTACGGTAACATAATCGGAACATGGTACGGGAATGTCGATCTTCGTGACAAACAGTATAGGCTTCATGATAGCGGAAGAGATATAAGTTTCGTTCGAAATATTCTTCTGGGTAAGATGAATAATTCTCGTAATGTGATCATGAGATGTGCAAAAGATGCGTCTGATGAAAGTGCTGATGCTTTATATCAAGTTGCTGACAGACTTAAGGCTCATATAACTATGCTGCCCGAAGTGAAAAGTATCGATGAGCTTCGTATAGAGGAGGCAAATGCAGCTTCTGAGTACTTTTCGGTCTTTGACAATATGCTTAAGACTGACGATGAGTCAATGTCTTTCATAAAGAGAAGTCGCAGACCTCCGGAAAATAATTGCAATGCTATTATGTCGTTGCTGTACACTCTGTTTACTGGAGATTGCGCAGCTGCTCTCGCTGGAATTGGGTTGGATGTTTATAAGGGATATTTGCACGCTGTAAGAGCAGGGAGAAAATCCCTGGCATGTGACCTTGTAGAAGAATTCAGGGCTTGCATCGTGGACAAATTTATTATAACAATGATCAACCGGAAGCAACTAACTGGCAAAGATTTTCAGGCAGATGCAACTGGAATCAAGCTGAAGCATGCTTCGTTACAAAGGGTGTTACAGGAGTGGGAGAAGTACAAGGCAAAAGAAATCGTGCATCCCTTGTATCAAAAAAAATATGAACAAAAAACACTTCCATATCTACAGGCTCAGTTGATGGCTCAATATATCCGGGGAGATATCCCAGAATATCCACCATTTGCATGGAAACAGTAAGAGAACCTAAGGTACACATGATTGTACAGGGAGGTTCTCGGTCAATTAATTGCCATTTCGGCAATGGAATCCCATACTTTTAAGCTGTACGATATTTTTATCGAAGCAAATATATTAGTTTTGAACAATATTGCAGGGTGACTATCGTGCAATATTGCTGAAGCCCCTCGTGGAGGGGCTGGTATTGAAATTGAGGAGTTGACCGGGTCGCCCTTCTGGACGCCGAAGCCCCTCGTGGAGGGGCTGGTATTGAAATTGGCCCCAGAGGTCAACCACAAACGGGAGGCACCGAAGCCCCTCGTGGAGGGGCTGGTATTGAAATAGGATCTGCGACGAGATCTGGTTGGCGAGGCTGTGGAAGCCCCTCGTGGAGGGGCTGGTATTGAAATCCGGCCTCCGAGTGGGCCGATATCGAGGAGTGGAAGCCCCTCGTGGAGGGGCTGGTATTGAAATCATCCATCCATGAAAGCACCTCGCGACGCCCAGAAGCCCCTCGTGGAGGGGCTGGTATTGAAATAGCACCAAATCCACCGACCCATCGGGAATGTTCGAAGCCCCTCGTGGAGGGGCTGGTATTGAAATATCGCCTCGAGCATACCGTCCTGCACATCCTCGGAAGCCCCTCGTGGAGGGGCTGGTATTGAAATCACACGATTCGTATCTCCTTTCCTTTGATAATGAAGCCCCTCGTGGAGGGGCTGGTATTGAAATCTCATCGCATTTGCCTCCCTCATCATCGCTACAGAAGCCCCTCGTGGAGGGGCTGGTATTGAAATTTGTCAATCCTCGGCATCGTAACAGATCCGACAACTGAAGCCCCTCGTGGAGGGGCTGGTATTGAAATCGCCATGCACCGCACCTGCGATGTCGGCTTGAGGAAGCCCCTCGTGGAGGGGCTGGTATTGAAATTATATTGTGTTGCATAATTATTAATATTCACAAGAAGCCCCTCGTGGAGGGGCTGGTATTGAAATTTACAGCCTCTCCAGCCGATGGATATACGGTGAAGCCCCTCGTGGAGGGGCTGGTATTGAAATAACATAGAGGGCTATGATCCGGATAAGTATCTCGAAGCCCCTCGTGGAGGGGCTGGTATTGAAATGGTTGTTCGCCTCCGCATTCGCGTCGTACTTGTGGAAGCCCCTCGTGGAGGGGCTGGTATTGAAATCCGGATCAAGACCAAAATGGGCGGGCTGAGCGTGGAAGCCCCTCGTGGAGGGGCTGGTATTGAAATTTGTAAGCCCCGGTCGCCAGAAAGTACGATCCCGAAGCCCCTCGTGGAGGGGCTGGTATTGAAATGGGTTGATCCGGCTCTCCGCGTAGAGGTTGCCCGAAGCCCCTCGTGGAGGGGCTGGTATTGAAATAACGAGAAGATCCTGCAGAACAGCGCAATGGGTGGAAGCCCCTCGTGGAGGGGCTGGTATTGAAATAGTTCTGCGGCGCTTACTTTGTAGTATGTATCTGAAGCCCCTCGTGGAGGGGCTGGTATTGAAATCTAGCCAGCAGTTAAGTACTAGCTGCTGCCATGAAGCCCCTCGTGGAGGGGCTGGTATTGAAATATCAGCGTGTCCGAGGTCAACAGCGCAAGGAAGAAGCCCCTCGTGGAGGGGCTGGTATTGAAATTGGCCGATATCGGTGATAACGATCGGCGCGGCCGAAGCCCCTCGTGGAGGGGCTGGTATTGAAATCTTGATCAGGTTGTCCTTGATTTCCTTCATCTTGAAGCCCCTCGTGGAGGGGCTGGTATTGAAATTTAGACGTATCGTCTATGATCATCGGGAGATTGGAAGCCCCTCGTGGAGGGGCTGGTATTGAAATTGCGAGACGCCGTGGTATCAGCGCGTCGCCGTGAAGCCCCTCGTGGAGGGGCTGGTATTGAAATTTGATCGAGCTCGAATGGCCATACACGCAGCTTGAAGCCCCTCGTGGAGGGGCTGGTATTGAAATACGCCGATCGCGGGTATCGTGGCAGACGTCATCGAAGCCCCTCGTGGAGGGGCTGGTATTGAAATGAAACATCAATCTCGAACACGAAAGACGCGGTGAAGCCCCTCGTGGAGGGGCTGGTATTGAAATATTGATCAGGGCGGCAATCAGCTTTTCCAGGCTGAAGCCCCTCGTGGAGGGGCTGGTATTGAAATACGGATCATCGCGGTTCCGCTGTCCGCGGTGACGGAAGCCCCTCGTGGAGGGGCTGGTATTGAAATCCGGACCCGTGCCCGATGGAGGGATGTTGATGACGAAGCCCCTCGTGGAGGGGCTGGTATTGAAATTGCGAGACGCCGTGGTATCAGCGCGTCGCCGTGAAGCCCCTCGTGGAGGGGCTGGTATTGAAATATCACTGATCGAGCTTGAGTGCGCGGTCGACGACGAAGCCCCTCGTGGAGGGGCTGGTATTGAAATTGCAACAAGTAACGGAGGCTGACACATGATCATTGAAGCCCCTCGTGGAGGGGCTGGTATTGAAATCTCGTTTTTCTCTGATACAACCACGATTACACGAAGCCCCTCGTGGAGGGGCTGGTATTGAAATATTACAGGTATACCCCTTTTCTTCTGCTTCCCGAAGCCCCTCGTGGAGGGGCTGGTATTGAAATCTGCGCCACTACTAGGAAGTTGTAAGCAATCCATGAAGCCCCTCGTGGAGGGGCTGGTATTGAAATATCATCATCGGACGAAAGAACGGCAAGTCACTGAAGCCCCTCGTGGAGGGGCTGGTATTGAAATAAGGCCGCGGAGGAGCTTGGGGCTTCATCCAGAAGCCCCTCGTGGAGGGGCTGGTATTGAAATCACTCTAGCGGCCAAGCTCGGAGGCAAGTGGTTGAAGCCCCTCGTGGAGGGGCTGGTATTGAAATCCGACTGTGCTGCATAGAGCGCGGACGCGCCGGCCGAAGCCCCTCGTGGAGGGGCTGGTATTGAAATCATGATCGGAACGCGGCTCATCATCCGCGACGCGCGAAGCCCCTCGTGGAGGGGCTGGTATTGAAATCTGCGTCTGATTTGGCCTCTGAGCGGCCTTAGGAAGCCCCTCGTGGAGGGGCTGGTATTGAAATCAACTCCAACCGGATCACTCCGGTCGTGCAGGACGAAGCCCCTCGTGGAGGGGCTGGTATTGAAATTGCTGTAATTTCATTGCCAAAGCGCCGCGGACGGAAGCCCCTCGTGGAGGGGCTGGTATTGAAATTTGAAACCTCTCATGTTGGCGAGATCGGTTTTCAGAAGCCCCTCGTGGAGGGGCTGGTATTGAAATGGAAATCCGAGTGCCTCAGCCTTCCGGACAAGGAAGCCCCTCGTGGAGGGGCTGGTATTGAAATTTGGCACCGACCTCCTCGGCCCGGTCCTCCAGGGAAGCCCCTCGTGGAGGGGCTGGTATTGAAATGATGCTGACGATCGGCAGTAACGCCGACGAGGCGTGAAGCCCCTCGTGGAGGGGCTGGTATTGAAATGTGATCTACCACGACGGGACCTCGTATCCATCCGAAGCCCCTCGTGGAGGGGCTGGTATTGAAATAATAGCAAGCTGTTACGGGCGGCTCCCAATCTCTGAAGCCCCTCGTGGAGGGGCTGGTATTGAAATCTCAAGAGCACTGTTATAGTTCTCCTGAGCTTCCGAAGCCCCTCGTGGAGGGGCTGGTATTGAAATGGAGCGAGTATATGCCATTATTCAAATACGTGAAGCCCCTCGTGGAGGGGCTGGTATTGAAATGCAGAAGCAGTCACAGTCGCTCGCGTGCCTCCTGAAGCCCCTCGTGGAGGGGCTGGTATTGAAATCACATGGCGGGACATGATCGCTCTTTGACAAGGAAGCCCCTCGTGGAGGGGCTGGTATTGAAATGAGCGAGAGAACGCGAAGCTAAAAGGCCAGCTCGGAAGCCCCTCGTGGAGGGGCTGGTATTGAAATGTCAATGTGCTTTGCCATGTTGTCGATCATCCGGAAGCCCCTCGTGGAGGGGCTGGTATTGAAATATACTCGATCATGCCGGTAAAGCCGATTTTTGTGGAAGCCCCTCGTGGAGGGGCTGGTATTGAAATTTGACTGCTTCGAGTGCTTCGCCAAAAGTCATGGAAGCCCCTCGTGGAGGGGCTGGTATTGAAATGGATAAATGCGAAGAGGAAGTCAGGGATCAGCGGAAGCCCCTCGTGGAGGGGCTGGTATTGAAATAAGAACAAGAAGTTCAAGAAGACCGATCCGTCCGAAGCCCCTCGTGGAGGGGCTGGTATTGAAATAGCTCGATCTGTGCGTTCTCCTGCTCGTTGCTCGAAGCCCCTCGTGGAGGGGCTGGTATTGAAATTGTACATGCACGCCATCATACGATACGGCCTTGAAGCCCCTCGTGGAGGGGCTGGTATTGAAATACGATGATCCATCCTTATGTGAGATCTACAACAGAAGCCCCTCGTGGAGGGGCTGGTATTGAAATATTAACCCGGAACTGTGGTCGACACACACAGAGAAGCCCCTCGTGGAGGGGCTGGTATTGAAATTTTACATGGCGATGGGCATCAACCAGCGCATCGGAAGCCCCTCGTGGAGGGGCTGGTATTGAAATCGCGGTGGCGGCTCTCGCGTCCATCCTCACCTCCGAAGCCCCTCGTGGAGGGGCTGGTATTGAAATAAGTGGGCGGAGAACATCAGAGTTGAGATGCTCGAAGCCCCTCGTGGAGGGGCTGGTATTGAAATAGCAAAAACGAGGCGGACATGTTTGCCCAGTGGGAAGCCCCTCGTGGAGGGGCTGGTATTGAAATCTACAAGCTGCACATTGTTCATTCTACTTTGCGAAGCCCCTCGTGGAGGGGCTGGTATTGAAATGGCATTTGACGCGGCACTCACGCGCTACGCCGAGAAGCCCCTCGTGGAGGGGCTGGTATTGAAATAGCAAAAACGAGGCGGACATGTTTGCCCAGTGGGAAGCCCCTCGTGGAGGGGCTGGTATTGAAATATCGCTTACGCCACAGGCAGGGATCTCGGAGACGAAGCCCCTCGTGGAGGGGCTGGTATTGAAATCAGTCGTAGATCGGATAGGCGCGGTACGTATCGAAGCCCCTCGTGGAGGGGCTGGTATTGAAATCAGTCGTAGATCGGATAGGCGCGGTACGTATCCGAAGCCCCTCGTGGAGGGGCTGGTATTGAAATCTTGCCGGACTTTCTGACGACATCCTTAATATCGAAGCCCCTCGTGGAGGGGCTGGTATTGAAATGGCGCAACTAAGCGGCCGATCTCCGGAGGCTACGGAAGCCCCTCGTGGAGGGGCTGGTATTGAAATGGCGCGGCCTTCGGGGCCATCCAGTCCCGCGCGGGAAGCCCCTCGTGGAGGGGCTGGTATTGAAATCAAGTACCCGGATGCCTCGTATACAGTGTACGAGGAAGCCCCTCGTGGAGGGGCTGGTATTGAAATGACAGCACCGACGTTAAAGTGTGCCGGATTCATGAAGCCCCTCGTGGAGGGGCTGGTATTGAAATATCACGGACGCTGTGACGCAGATCGTCCCGGTGAAGCCCCTCGTGGAGGGGCTGGTATTGAAATTTGGACGCGGTTCCGATAAATTTCGCAGCCGTGAAGCCCCTCGTGGAGGGGCTGGTATTGAAATCTCGTCAGTGAGCACATACGTATTACCATCATTGAAGCCCCTCGTGGAGGGGCTGGTATTGAAATCCTGGCGCAGAGCTCGTGACCAACACGAGCATGGAAGCCCCTCGTGGAGGGGCTGGTATTGAAATCGAGAAAATCGAACAGGTATGGCTTGATGTTCGAAGCCCCTCGTGGAGGGGCTGGTATTGAAATAATATTGATGTTCGTGATCTGCCTGACGCCGTGAAGCCCCTCGTGGAGGGGCTGGTATTGAAATACGCAGTCAAGAAGCCAAAGAAGCAGAACCAGCGAAGCCCCTCGTGGAGGGGCTGGTATTGAAATTGCACATGTACACCGTCGTATGATACAGCCTTGGAAGCCCCTCGTGGAGGGGCTGGTATTGAAATTGCATCATAAAAAATGATTACAGCTGCAAGTACAGAAGCCCCTCGTGGAGGGGCTGGTATTGAAATTGGTTCTGACTCATATAGGTGATGCGGCTCCCCGAAGCCCCTCGTGGAGGGGCTGGTATTGAAATATCACGACGGCTGCCGAATACATCAAGGCAGCGAAGCCCCTCGTGGAGGGGCTGGTATTGAAATCTTACAGCCGCAGAACCTTACCAAAAACACGGAAGCCCCTCGTGGAGGGGCTGGTATTGAAATTTCTGAGAATGTCCACAAAAAGCTGCAAGTTCCGGAAGCCCCTCGTGGAGGGGCTGGTATTGAAATCACGGATAAGCACCTGTTCTGCGGAATCGCAGTAGGAAGCCCCTCGTGGAGGGGCTGGTATTGAAATTGGAGATTGGTGCAACGAATGCCCGGGTTTTGGAAGCCCCTCGTGGAGGGGCTGGTATTGAAATCATATGTATGACAGAACCTCCTTTCTCCCGGCGGAAGCCCCTCGTGGAGGGGCTGGTATTGAAATAAGTCGTTTGCATCGGGCGTCGTGGCCGGATTGAAGCCCCTCGTGGAGGGGCTGGTATTGAAATAGGGCCAGAGACGGCGTAATGGTGGTGGAAGGGAAGCCCCTCGTGGAGGGGCTGGTATTGAAATACTCCGACCGTCAACACGATCCTGAAGAACGCGAAGCCCCTCGTGGAGGGGCTGGTATTGAAATGCCGTTCAGCCATTCGATTGAGTTCTCACGCATGAAGCCCCTCGTGGAGGGGCTGGTATTGAAATTCTCTGCCTTGTCGAGCCAATACCGGACCCGCTCGAAGCCCCTCGTGGAGGGGCTGGTATTGAAATCTGTTTTTCCGTGTGAACGACAGTTATTTAGGAAGCCCCTCGTGGAGGGGCTGGTATTGAAATCCGAGCCTCCGGCTGATCGTGTCGAGCGGCACACCGAAGCCCCTCGTGGAGGGGCTGGTATTGAAATCTCAGCCGCTTCCCTCGCTGAGCCATAACCGAACGAAGCCCCTCGTGGAGGGGCTGGTATTGAAATGCCTACTTCCAGCGCGTTTCCGGCCTCGAGGTCGAAGCCCCTCGTGGAGGGGCTGGTATTGAAATTACCGTCGAGGGCTTGAGCGCGGCCCTCTGAGAGGAAGCCCCTCGTGGAGGGGCTGGTATTGAAATCCATTTGTATCTCCTCACTTCCCGTGCATTCTCGAAGCCCCTCGTGGAGGGGCTGGTATTGAAATCGGCATGAGTGATGCCTGGATCATGCGCAATATTGAAGCCCCTCGTGGAGGGGCTGGTATTGAAATATAAAAAGTGTAACGACGGCTCCAACCGTAATGGAAGCCCCTCGTGGAGGGGCTGGTATTGAAATTCAAAGGACAAGTTCGACGCCAAGAGCACGGAGCGAAGCCCCTCGTGGAGGGGCTGGTATTGAAATGATTGCCTGCTGTAAGCCTGGATTCATGTGCCGAAGCCCCTCGTGGAGGGGCTGGTATTGAAATCTCCAGCACATCGGCGGAACTCTCAAGGATCCGCCCGAAGCCCCTCGTGGAGGGGCTGGTATTGAAATCGAAACCAAACTCATCATGCAGGACGACGCACGTCGAAGCCCCTCGTGGAGGGGCTGGTATTGAAATTTTAAAAAGCGTCTCGACGCCGCCGATCGACTGCTGAAGCCCCTCGTGGAGGGGCTGGTATTGAAATATCATCTTTGCCAAATACCAGGCCGAGATCGATGGAAGCCCCTCGTGGAGGGGCTGGTATTGAAATTTTGATGTACCCGTTTACGAGCAGCGGGTGAAGCGAAGCCCCTCGTGGAGGGGCTGGTATTGAAATATGTGGATTTCCTTCATCGTACGATTCTCCCTTCGGAAGCCCCTCGTGGAGGGGCTGGTATTGAAATCCCGTAGTACATGCGGAGTGCAGTTGCTATCTTGAAGCCCCTCGTGGAGGGGCTGGTATTGAAATATGTCCCGGATGATAACGGGCACGGTTTTCGAAGCCCCTCGTGGAGGGGCTGGTATTGAAATACAAAAATTATCAAGCGGAAAAGTACGCTTTTTCGAAGCCCCTCGTGGAGGGGCTGGTATTGAAATATCGATAGCAAAAAGTGATGGCATGCTCAGAGCCGAAGCCCCTCGTGGAGGGGCTGGTATTGAAATTTTGCCTGTCCGTGCCAATCCTTGCCGGTGCTCTGAAGCCCCTCGTGGAGGGGCTGGTATTGAAATCATCTGGAGATCGCGGAGCTTGTCAAGCGCTTCCGAAGCCCCTCGTGGAGGGGCTGGTATTGAAATAACATTAACGTCGTGCTGAACAACGGTGACATCCGAAGCCCCTCGTGGAGGGGCTGGTATTGAAATCACACCGGCAGTACTACTTCACAGCGACGTCCAGAAGCCCCTCGTGGAGGGGCTGGTATTGAAATTGCTTCTGACTCACGTTTCCGGAGCCGTCGAGGAAGCCCCTCGTGGAGGGGCTGGTATTGAAATACTGCGAAGTGTCTGCTTTTTCACTGCGTCATCGAAGCCCCTCGTGGAGGGGCTGGTATTGAAATTGCCTTGCGGACCTGGTACGTATACGGGCTGATGAAGCCCCTCGTGGAGGGGCTGGTATTGAAATTGCTTAAATTACCTCATATTTTTTTAGATTGCTGAAGCCCCTCGTGGAGGGGCTGGTATTGAAATACGTTCTCACCTCATCTAATTATGATCCGGAAGGAAGCCCCTCGTGGAGGGGCTGGTATTGAAATAAGATCGGCCGGACGGAGTGGAGCATACAAAACGAAGCCCCTCGTGGAGGGGCTGGTATTGAAATATCAAAGCCCATCGTGCGGAGCACCGCCAAAATGAAGCCCCTCGTGGAGGGGCTGGTATTGAAATCTTCTTGAACAGATCTTCATCTGCATCAATGGCGAAGCCCCTCGTGGAGGGGCTGGTATTGAAATCAATCTCCGGAGGCTTTGGTTTTGGCGGCGAGAACAGAAGCCCCTCGTGGAGGGGCTGGTATTGAAATCCGTTTTATCTCTTACGGACGTCCTGCCGGCGCCGAAGCCCCTCGTGGAGGGGCTGGTATTGAAATCTTATTAAATCCAAGATCGTGGAGCTTCAGGTATGAAGCCCCTCGTGGAGGGGCTGGTATTGAAATCCGATCATGGACAGATCGTGGACGACGACCCGGAAGCCCCTCGTGGAGGGGCTGGTATTGAAATCTCTCCGATCCGGAGGCGGCCTGGGTCGCTGAGAAGCCCCTCGTGGAGGGGCTGGTATTGAAATGCTCCTCTTTCCGCCCCATGCTTCATCGCTCCGAAGCCCCTCGTGGAGGGGCTGGTATTGAAATCGTGCCGCCTGTGAAAACAATAAAAACCGGGACGAAGCCCCTCGTGGAGGGGCTGGTATTGAAATAGTGAGGCACGGATGGCGGCAGCGGTGAGGCGGAAGCCCCTCGTGGAGGGGCTGGTATTGAAATCTTGCTGCCGCTGTGGCCTGTCGCGCACAGGATGGAAGCCCCTCGTGGAGGGGCTGGTATTGAAATTCGTAGGCCTTGCCGGAGACGATGTTAAAGTTGGAAGCCCCTCGTGGAGGGGCTGGTATTGAAATGCCGGTGTTCCAGTCGCCGGTGTTGCAGTTGCCGAAGCCCCTCGTGGAGGGGCTGGTATTGAAATAGCTTGTGGAAGCAGGCCGGCCACATGCTCGGCGAAGCCCCTCGTGGAGGGGCTGGTATTGAAATACCAACGCCAGCTCGGCGGCGTCATCGGCGTGGGGAAGCCCCTCGTGGAGGGGCTGGTATTGAAATGATGGTGACGTCGCCGCCCTTGCGGATGGCGCGAAGCCCCTCGTGGAGGGGCTGGTATTGAAATAGCAGTTTCCAGCGCTCGATCTTCATGGCGCCGAAGCCCCTCGTGGAGGGGCTGGTATTGAAATCAGATGCATAATCAAGCCAACCTAAAACTGTTCCGAAGCCCCTCGTGGAGGGGCTGGTATTGAAATCATCCTTTATCAATCAATCTGTGTCGCACCTGCGAAGCCCCTCGTGGAGGGGCTGGTATTGAAATAGCCCTTCGTGAAGAAGGCACCAAGAACAACAGAAGCCCCTCGTGGAGGGGCTGGTATTGAAATAAAGCCTGCTCCTGTGCAGGCAGACGTTGATGCGGAAGCCCCTCGTGGAGGGGCTGGTATTGAAATCGCGCAGCACTGGATCAAAAAAGTATTTTTTGATGAAGCCCCTCGTGGAGGGGCTGGTATTGAAATTCATAGCCCGTGACGTCGGTGGAAGATGTGACTTCGAAGCCCCTCGTGGAGGGGCTGGTATTGAAATTTCCACTCCTGCCGCCATTTCTTCGCGT
>Ga0256405_10006432_pt1 | contig 18781 bp, 14 predicted proteins | sample RumenRJG_02DNA_FD_189096 | JGI IMG/M metagenome (GOLD analysis project Ga0256405, IMG submission 189096) | Bovine rumen microbial communities from Lethbridge, Alberta, Canada - RJG_02 | ecosystem: Host-associated > Mammals > Digestive system > Stomach > Rumen | place: Canada: Alberta... | reverse complement strand
GCATGTACTCAATGCAAATACTGCGTTTCAAACCGCGACTGAATTTTTGTTTTCCCATAATCTTAAATGAATTTAATTATTTAACATTTAAGGCTTTGTGGAAGTCAACCTATTTCAGGCCGAGACAGTATGTCTCGATTGACGAAATTAAAATTTCTCAAAAATAATTGGGGGGGAACTATTGCAAGACTGCTGAAATTTTTATACCTTTGCAATGTCAAATGAAAGAAGTCGCAGAGGCGGCCATTAAGGATAAATATTGCGAGCATTAAATCTAGAAATTGCGCGCATTAATGGTAGCAAGTTTTTCCTTTAATGGTGGTCAAAAACGGCTCAATCAGGCGACAATGAGAGAACTAACAAAATTTTTAACACAAAAACTAAACTAGATTAAATTATGGCTATTAAAGTAATTGCACAACTGCGTGAAGTGAAAATTGGTAAGAACCCGGGTAAGAAGTTCGTGATGCGTCCCGACCTCTACGTGCCCATCACCGAGAAGAAGGTGTTTCAGGAGGCTGCCACCCACTCAGGTATCTCTGCTGGTGTGATCAAGGCGGCTTGGGATGCTGCTGGCGAGGTGATCCGCACCTGGGCTACGGAAGGTCACTCTATCCCCCTGCCTGGTCTTGGCACGATGCGCTTCGGCGTCCGCTCCAAGGCGGTCGAGAAACTGGAGGATGTAAAGGCTAACCTGATCAGCGTGCGTCGTATCATCTTCACCCCGAATGTGGATGTGAAGGACGAGCTGAAGAACACCTCTATCCAGATCACCTGTCTCGACGAGGAGGGCAACGTGCTGAAGCGTGTGACCAGTGGTGACTCGGGCGACATCGAGGACAACGAGAACGGTTCAGGCTCAGGGGCCGAATCAGGGACCGACCCTTCGGCAGGCTCAGGGACCGTACACAATGGCAGCGGCATCATCCCGACCCCAACGGATCCTGAAGACGATCAGCCCGGCGATTGATTTCAACTTGGGGGCAGGCTCAGTCTTAGGGACTGTCCCCAGTATTAAACTTCTAAATTGAGAAAGTTATGAGTAAGAAAGAAACAACTAAGTTTGTGGTGCAGATCATCGTGTCGATTGCTTCAGCAATCCTGACTGCACTTGGAGCCACGTCCTGTATGGGACTCTAATGAGAGAATCCTCGGCTTAGGTCGAGGATTCTTTGTTTAATCCAGCGGCTCGTCGGCGGGGTAGCCACCCAGTTCGCGGAGGGCGTTCTTCAGCAGGGTGTATTGCTGATAGAGGTGGTTGACGGGCTGCTCCCCTAAGCGATAGTCGTGCATCGGACTCTTCATGAAGAAACTCAGGAAGTGCTGGATGCCATAACGACCGGCACGGGCGGCGAGGTCGATGAGCAGACAGAGGTCGAGACACAAGGGGGCTGCCAGGATGGAGTCGCGGCAGAGGAAGTTGATCTTGACCTGCATGGGATAGCCCATCCAGCCGAAGATGTCGATATTATCCCAACTCTCCTTGTTGTCCTTACGCGGCGGATAGTAGTTGATACGTACCTTGTGGTAATAGTCGCGGTATAACTCGGGCTGCGAATCAGGATCGAGGATCGTCTCCAGGGTGGAGAGTTTCGAGACTTCCTTGGTGTGGAAGTTCTCGGGTTCGTCGAGTACGAGTCCGTCGCGGTTGCCGAGGATATTCGTCGAGAACCAGCCATTCAGTCCGAGGCAGCGGGTGCTGATGATCGGCGCAAAGCCCGACTTGACGAGCGTCTGACCCGTCTTGAAATCTTTTCCTGCGATCGGCATCCGCATGCGTTCCGCCAGTTCCCACATGGCGGGGATGTCCACCGTGGTGTTGGGCGCGCCCATGATGAAAGGGGCTCCTTCGGAGAGGGCGGCATAGGCATAGCACATCGAGGGAGCGATACGGGCACGATCGTCAGCCTGCATGGCGGCGCAGAGGTCATCAAGATGATCGTGAACTGCTGGATCGACAGGCACATAGATCTCCGTAGAGGCTGCCCAAAGTACCACGAGACGCGAGCAGCCTTTCTCTGCCTTGAAGCGGCGGATGTCAGCACGCAGCGCCTCTACCATCTGCCAACGGGTGAGACCTGTCTTCACATGATCGCCTGAGAGGCGCTTGGCGTAGTTGGGATCGAAAGCGGCGGGCATCGGCACGATCTGTTCGAGTTCTGAGCGCACGGGTTCGATATCCGAAGCCTTGAGCACCTCGGCATACATCGCTGCCTGATAGGCATTCTGGGGATAGACATCCCAACAGCCGAACACCAGATCGGAGAGGCGAGCCAGGGGGACGATCTCCTCATATTTCAGATACTGACGGGCGTCACCACTGCCAACACGGATCCTGTCGTACTGCGTCATGGAGCCAATCGGCTTTGCCAGTCCTTTACGCGCCATCAGCACGCCTGTGATGAAGGTGGTGGCCACAGCGCCACAGCCCACTACCAAGATTCCTAACCGACCTTCTGCCGGACTTACTTTCACTTGATTCATATCGCTTTATTATTTTTATTCAACCATACGGCACGACAACCCAACTGACGAGCAGGCTGGATATCGTTCTCCAGACTGTCTCCCACCACCGTCACCTCCTCTGGCGACATGCCCAATGCCGAGATTCCTAACTGGAAGATCTGTGGATCGGGTTTGCGGATGCCCACCTTAGCCGATTCGATGACCTGCTGGAAACAGCCGTCGAAGCCGAACTCATGGAGCACCACGGAGAGGTTGCCGTAGAAATTGCTGACCAGCACCTTCGGCACGTCGGGGAGTTGTCGTAGGACGGCCAAGCTATGTGCCGTCTCCCGCTGAGCCAGGGCGTAGAGGTCATCGACAATCGCGTCATGATACTGTGCCATCGCTGAGGGTGCCAAGCCCTGCTGGATGAGGTATTCCAACTGCAGGCGCACCTTCAGATCGAGCGTCTGGCGGAAGGTGAAGTCGGGCTGCACCAAGGGCTGCGCACCCAACTGGCGTTCGACAGAGACGTAGGCTTCACGGAACTGCGACGAGGTGACGGGCACCTGATGACGCTCATAGGCCTGCCAGATGACTGAGCACCAGTGGACACCGCCCGTATCTAGCGTGCCACCATAGTCGAAGATAAAACCCTGATGCGGGGTGAGCGAACGACAGAGCGACTCGTGCGTACGGTGCATATAGACGTACATCGCCTGGAAGACGGTGATCTCCATGAGCGGATAGACCCACGGACAATCCAACAGACAGGCGACATAAAGGGTGATGGCTCGGGTGTTGAAGGTGAGCAGGTTGGTGTATTTCATCAGCGGACGGCTGCCTTGCAGGAACTGCTCCCGTACCGTGGCAGGCGGCTGCTGGTGCCAACGGGCGAAGAACTGCTGGAAACAGGGCGTGCGACGCTCCTGACTCCTGCAGTAATTGGCATAGTTATAATAGAACACACGCGAGAAAAGTGCGCGCTTGGGCAGTTGTTCGTAGATCGCACGCTGCTGACGGTAACTGTCGAGTTCGCTTCCCGTCTTTCCCAACAGGAAATAGAGATGGATCTGACGGTAGTAATCCGCCAAGGCACACTGGGGCGCATGACAGCCGAGACTCGCCACCACTGCCAACAGGACGGCACCGATGCCCCACGAGAACGACAGACCAGGAACGGGCTGGTGCCACAGGCGTACGATGATCGCAATGTAGATGGCGGCAAACCACAGATCGCCTGAGAAGCCGTCGAGCACACGACCCACAAGTGTCTTCTTACCCGTGAGGCGCGCCATCTGTCCATCGGTAGAGTCGCAGAAGTTGGCGAGCATCAGCAGGATGACGCCATAGAGGTTATGAAGCCAGTCGGTGAAGTAGAACATCCAGCCCGCACCGATGCCCAGGAAGATGGAGAGGATGGTGATGGCATTGGGATGGATGCCCAGCCGATTCCACAGCAGGGCGAACACGAGGCCGATGGGTCGCGTGAAGTGGACATCCAACCACTCCTCCGTGTCCTCAGACTTGAACGACAACTGTAATAACTCCCTGAATGTAGCCATACCTTTATAATTATATCAGACGAGCGATGGCCTCAGCAGCCTCTTCCCGACAACGGGAGAAACTGGGCCAGTCGTTGAAATCGATCATATACCAACTGCCATCGTTAGTGACGATCATGTCGCCGCCATAGATCTGCAGTCCCACCGCAGCAGCCAATGCCTCTGCCTTTGTCTGCAGGTCGGTGGCTGAAAACGGATAGTGGTGCGCCTGTCCGTTAAGTTGTTCCTGTCCGAACTTCGAGAGTCCGTCGTCCGTGGGATAATAATAACGGAAGAAGCCGGTGGCTGAGACGCCATAGAACTTCACCAGGTCGCCCTCGACATGGGGACAGACCAAATAGTCGCGGATGCCACGGGCGCGCATGGCTGCCTCTGCCGAGGCCAAAGCCTGAAGGTCGGGGACATAGACCACATCATCTGCCGTCTGGGCAGCGAAATCAGCCCGTTTCAGCCAATAGCCGTGAAGTCCTGAGCCTGCAGGATATGGGATACAGAGCGAATCCATGAGCGACTGCACCTGTCGGCGGGAGCACTGCGAGACGCCCTGAGGGGCATTGACAACCTTGATGCCTGAGGCCTGCAACAGGCGCAGCGACTCCGGCAGACGGGCCATGGAGAAGATGAAGTCGGGCTTGTCGGCAGCTAGACTGGAGGCAAGCAGCGTCTCATCGACCTGTGTCGCCAGATGCCCACGAGAAGACAACCGTAAGGCTACTGCCTCAAGGATCGCCCTGTCGTTCTCCACCGCATTTGGAGAGAACTGCTCTGCCCGTTGTATCATCAGTATCTTCATTCGCTCAAGAATTGTTCTGCCTTCCGGATATCCGTCACGTGGTCGATGTCGAGCACTTTCGAGAAAGACCACGCCTGCAGATGAAGGCCGTCCGCCACCAGGGCCCGTTGGAAATTCCGCAGGCGTTGTTCACCCCGGTCGATGCAGCGGCCTAAGGTCTCGAAGCACCGTGGTGTCAGTCCATAGATGCCTGCACTGATGTAATGCGGCTGCTCAGAGGTGTCGGTGAAGTCGGTGATAAGCATGTCATCGGAGGTGCTGACATAGAGTGGCCGTTCATCGTCGATATAATCCGTCACTCCCATCAGGGCGTCGGCAGTCGTCTGGCGAAAAGCCTCTACATAGGCCGCAAACGCTTGTTCCTGAAAGATGGTATCGACCGTGGTCAGGATGAAAGGGGCATCGGAGAGCCAAGGACGGAGTGCCCAGAGGCTGTGCATCGAACTGGGCGTGGATCGGACCATGTAGCGCAAGGGGATCTGTCCCGCGAGACGGACCGATTCCAGATAAGCAACGACTGCCGTCATCTGTGGATTACAGATAACGGCAATCTCCGTGGCGTCGTTGGTCATAAAGACACGCAACAGCCGGTCTATCAGCGTCTCACCACCTACCCGTACGAGGGGTTTGGGACGCGTTTCTCCTTCCTGCACCAGTCGCGAGCCATCACCCGCGGCCAAGATTGCATATTTCATTCCGTCGTATTCATTTCACAATTCTCAACTGATCGGTATCGATGTCACCTGAACCCGTCTTGTGCATGTTGAATCGGCTCACCACACCACGCAGCGTGATATCACCAGAGCCTCGCAGTTCACTGTCAACTGCCTGGCAGTCCTCGTTGAAAGAGGCTTTGATGTCACCGGAGCCTTTCAGACTCAGGTGGGTAGAGAGTACCCGCCACAGGCCTATGGCAATATCACCCGAGCCGACAAGCGTCACATCCGACTCCTTGGTCTCCAGGCGATCGATACCGATATCGCCTGAGCCCACCAGTTCAACATGACAGGCATCACAGATCAGATCCTTGATCCTCATATCACCCGAGCCACGAAGCACGACCTCCATCTGATCGGTGTCGATGCGACGCTCAGCAGTGAAGTCGCCAGAGCCATTCAGACGGACGCTGACCAGATCGGGCGAGGTGACATAGATCTCTGCCTCGTCTTCATCATGGATCACGATATTCACAACGCCCATCTTTCCACGGTTGCGGATCGAGAGAATGCCATCATTCACATCCGTCAGGATATTCTCCAAACCGTCTTTGGGCCCTCGTACCTTCACGGAGAAGGAGTCGGCCTGCGCATAATACACATTGGGGGAACCACTGATCTCGATCTTCTCGAAGCCCTTCAAAGGACGGAACTCCGTAGCGACATCATCCTCCAAACCTACTTTCATATTCACGCAGGAGGTGGATAACATAGCGACTGCCATCAGTAGAAGACCCGTCAGGAATAATTGTTTTCTTTTCATCTTTCTGTCATTTTTGGTTTTACTTCCTGTACATTTGACGAAAGCATTTCCATAAAAGTTGCAAGAACAATGATTTTTTGAAGTGGAAGCATGATCAGGTCAGTGGCAGTTCAACCCAGAACGTAGAGCCCTCGCCCACCTTCGACTCGACACCAATCGTACCGTTCAGGCTGAGTGCATGCGACTTGGCGACAGAGAGGCCAAGACCCGTACCCGGGATATACTCATCCAGTTTCACGAAACGTTCGAAGATCCTTTCCTGATCCTCTGCAGGGATACCCTTACCGGTATCCTTCACCCAGATGCGCACACGGTCGCCCAGAACATTATATCCCAGAGTGATGTAACCCTCTGTGGTGAACTTGATGGCATTCTGTACCAGATTATCGAGAATCTCAAGCAGTTTCTCCCGATCGGTCTGCATAGGCAGTTCTTCAAGCGGACACTCTGTCATCATGGCGAGCATGGTGGTGGGCTGATAGGTATTGACCATCTGCTCGAGCACCTGGTTGACATCGACTTTCGCCATCATCAGGCTCTTGGCACCTGCCTCGATCTTCGACATACTGACAAGACCGTCGATGATACGCAGCAGCTTATGGTTATTGTTCTGGATCTCCCGAATCAGTTGGTTACGATCCTCCTCACTCTCCACCACGGGCAGCAAGTCGGCGAAACCGACGATCGCGTTCAACGGCGTACGGATCTCATGACCCATGTTTGCCAGGAACGCCGTCTTCAAGCGGTCGCTCTCCTCTGCCTTGTTACGGGCTGTCACCAACGAAGTCTCCATCTCCTTGCGTTCGTCGATACGCTGTGAGGTGCCTACGATCTTCAAAGGTTTGCCGTTCTCGTCACGTTCCACGATGGTCGCAAAACTCTCCTCCCAATAGGAGTTGCCCGCCGACCGGTTGTTCACCTGATATTCCTCATGATAGAAGTCCGTCCGTCCCTCCACGATATCACTGAAAGACTTACTGACATGCTCCACATCAGCAGGACTGATCGAAGAAAGCGTATCCGTAAAGACCTCGCCATCCTTGATCACATAGTTATTCATACCCTCACGGAAGTCGTTCTCATAGGCAAAGCTCTGATCAGTGGCATCATACCGCCACACAGCAATCTTCATGGCCTTGAGCACAAACTCGAACTCGGTATTGCTTTTCCTGATTTTCTCCAATTCCAGCAGCTCTTCCATCAAGTGCTTACCTTTCTTACGTTGAACGAAGATCGCAACGAAAAGGAATAATACAACGGCTACAGCCAACGTCCAGAAAACGAGGACGAAGATGTTTGTCTGAGGGGATGATATGAGAAGATTCACCATAATTCACACTACGTAGATGTGCGCAAAATTAATAAATAATTTGGAATAACACAAAAAAGCGCATATTTTTTTGCGAAATATTTGTTTTTTCGCCCGACTTCCATTAACTTTGCACACGCAATTCCGCAAATTGCTCAATTAGCAACAATAAAATGGAACAGAATTTTGAATTGATCGCCAAGACGTTTATGGGACTGGAACCTGTACTGGCGAAGGAGCTGACCCAAATGGGGGCTAAAGATGTGAAGATCGGTAGACGAATGGTATCGTTTACAGGTGATAAGGAAATGATGTATCGTGCCAACTTCCAGTTGCACACAGCCATCAGGATATTAAAACCCATCCGCCACTTCAAGGCAAAGAGTGCAGATGACGTTTATGATGAAATCAAGAAGATAGAATGGTCACAATATATCGGACAAGACAAGACCTTTGCCGTTGACTCGGTGGTCTTTTCCGAAGAATTCCGCCATTCGAAGTTTGTATCTTACAAGGTAAAAGACGCCATTGTCGACCAACTCCGTGAGACAACCGGCAAGCGTCCGAACATCTCGGTGGCCAACCCGGACATCCGTCTGAACATGCATATCGCAGAAGACCAGTGTACGCTCAGTCTGGACTCCAGTGGTGAGTCGCTGCACCGTCGTGGTTACAGACAGGAGAGCGTAGAGGCTCCCCTGAACGAGGTGCTGGCAGCAGGTATGATCCTGATGTCAGGTTGGAAGGGAGACACGGACTTCATCGACCCGATGTGCGGATCCGGTACCCTGCTGATCGAGGCCGCCCTGATTGCCAAGAACATGGCTCCCGGCCTGTTCCGTCACGAATATGCGTTTGAGAAATGGCCGGACTTCGATGCCGAACTCTTCGACAACATCTACAACGACGAGAGTCAGGAACGGGAGTTCAAGCATCATATCTACGGCTATGATGTGGATATCAAGGCTGTGAATACGGCGCTGCTCAATGTGAAGGCTGCCGGTCTCTCCAGCGATATCACCATCAAGCAGCAGGACTTCAAGGATTTTACACAGCCTACGGAGAAGAGCATCATCATCACCAATCCGCCTTATGGTGAGCGTATCTCGACACCCGACCTTCTTGGCACCTACAAGATGATCGGTGAACGCTTGAAGCACCAGTTCAAGGGCAATGACGCCTGGGTGCTCTCCTATCGCGAGGAGTGCTTCGACCAGATCGGTCTGAAGCCCAGCATCAAATATCCGCTCTATAACGGTTCGTTGGAATGTGAGTTCCGCAAGTACCAGATGTTTGACGGCAAACTGAAGGATTTCCGTTCGGAAGGCGGTATCGTGAAGACGGAGGAAGAGAAGCGCCAGATGGCAGAGAAGCACCGTTTCAAGAAAAACCGCGAATTCAAGCAGCGTCTGGAGGAGACGGAGCAGAACGAGGAAGCGGACATCCGTTCGTTTACTTTCCACCGTCACCAACTGGGTAAGCCGAACCGTGGCGGACATGAGCGCTTTGACAGAAGCGGGAAAGGCAGATCTTTCGGAAAAGGAAAGGATTTCGATAAGCGGAAAAGGAGATTCGACGATGACGATGAATAAGTTAAGACTAACCATTTTGGCTATACTGACCATACTGGTCTCTACAACGATGCATGCACAGGACAAGCTTTTCACCCTTGAGGATCTGAACTTTGGCGGCACCAACTATGCCAACCTGCGTCCTCAGAACATGTGGCTGACCTGGTGGGGCGAGCAACTGATCCAGACGGATGTCGAGGAATGCTTTACCATCGATGCCAAGACAGGAAAGAAGTCAAGTCTGTTCACACTCGATGACATCAACAAATGGGCAGGCAGTGATGACGAGAAATACGTGCGCCACCTGATGAACGCCACGTTCCCCTACCCTGACAAGCCGATTGTGGCTGTCGGCAACAGGAAAGCATTTATCCTGATAGACTTCAAGGAAAAGAAGGTCGTCTGGCAGGACAGCATTTCCGGACAGAAGGCCAACGACTGGAACGCCACCTCACGAGCCACTGCCTACGTGGAGGATTACCAACTTTTTGTGGTTGACGGTCAGGGCAAGAAGCACCAGTTATCCACCGATGGCAGTCGGGAGATCGTCTATGGACAGGCCGTGCATCGTAATGAGTTCGGCATCAACAAGGGAACCTTCTGGAGTCCTGATGGCACCAAACTGGCTTTCTACCGTATGGACCAGAGTATGGTGACCGATTATCCGCAGGTTGACATTTTCCCACGTGAGGCGACCTACGAACCCGACAAATACCCGATGGCAGGTATGACCAGTCACAAGGTGACGGTGGGGGTCTATGACCTGAAGGCAGACAAAACCGTCTATCTGCAGGCTGGCGATCCGACAGACCGCTATTTCACCAACATCAGTTGGAGTCCTGATAACAAGACGGTCTATATGTTTGAGTTGAACCGTCAACAGAACGATTGCCGACTGGTATCCTACGACGCTGCTACGGGGCAGAAAACAGGCGAACTGTATCGTGAGACTTCCGACAAATACGTGGAGCCCCTGAACCCTATACAGTTCTTACCTTGGGACGCAACGAAGTTTGTGATGCAGAGCCAGAAGGACGGCTACAACCACCTGTACCTCTTCGACAAGAACGGCAAGGAACTGAAACAGCTGACCAGCGGCAAGTGGGTGGTGCAGGAGGTCGTGGGCTTTAACACCAAGACAAAGAGCATATTGATACTAGGCAACGAATCTTACCCGATAAACAGCCATCTGTATTCCGTTAATGTCAATAATGGCGAGCGCAGACCGATGGGTAAAGGTATTGGCGTGGTACAAAGCGCCCAGCCATCAGTATCAGGACAGATGGTGGCCCTGAAGCTCTCATCTTTCAATAAGCCGCGCATCATTGACGTTATCAATACGAACGGCTGGGGCAAAGTGACAGAGTTGTTGGATGCTGAGGATCCCTGGAAGGACTATCAGCAGCCGATCTACACCAGCGGCTACATCACAGCAGCAGATGGCATCACGGACTTATATTACAGGATGGTGAAGCCACACGACTTTGATCCCAACAAGAAATACCCCACTATCGTCTATGTCTATGGTGGGCCTCATGCCCATAATGTGGATGCCTCATGGCACTGGGGCAGTCGTTCGTGGGAGACCTATATGGCACAGAAGGGCTACATCGTGTTCGTACTGGACAATCGTGGCTCGGAGAACAGAGGCCGTGATTTTGAACAGGCCACCTTCCATCAGTTGGGTCAGATTGAGATGCAGGACCAGATGAAGGGTGTGGAATATCTGAGGAAACAGCCTTATGTGGATATGGACCGTCTGGGTGTTCATGGCTGGAGTTTCGGCGGATTCATGACGATCTCGCTGATGACCAACTATCCCGATGTATTCAAGGTCGGCGTGGCAGGAGGTCCTGTGATCGACTGGAAATGGTATGAGGTGATGTATGGTGAGCGTTATATGGGTACCCCGGAGAATAACCCTGAGGGATACGCCAAGAGCAGTCTCATCAGCAAGGCCAAGAATCTGAAGGGAAAGTTACAGATCATCACAGGTTATAACGATCCGACTGTCGTGCCGCAGCACTGTCTATCGTTCCTTGATGCCTGTATCAAAGCCGGCACCCAACCCGATTTCTTCGCCTATCCTGGTGAAGAGCATAACATGCGCGGACATGCCTCTGTGCATCTGCATGAGAGAATTACACAATATTTCGAAGATTATTTAAAATAAGGATATGAAGATTCTATTGTTAGGAAGTGGCGGACGTGAGCACGCCCTGGCTTGGAAGATTGCTCAGAGCAACAAGTGTGAGAAACTGTATATTGCCCCAGGCAATGCCGGTACAGGCAACTGTGGCGAGAATGTCGCCATGAAGGCTGATGACTTCGAGGCTATCAAGGCCTTCGTCGTAGAAAAGGGTATCAACATGGTGGTGGTTGGTCCTGAGGATCCTCTGGTAAAAGGCATCTACGACGAACTGAAGGCAGACGCCCGTACGAAGGACGTGCCAGTGATCGGCCCCTCGAAGGCAGGCGCCGTACTCGAAGGTTCCAAGGATTTCGCCAAGGGTTTCATGCAGCGTCACAACATCCCCACAGCCCGCTATCAGACGTTCGATGGTGAGCACCTGGAAGAAGGTCTGAAGTTCCTGGAGACTCTGGAGGCTCCCTACGTGCTGAAGGCCGATGGTCTCTGTGCCGGTAAGGGTGTACTGATCCTCCCTACCCTCGAAGAAGCCAAGAAAGAATTGAAAGAGATGCTGGGCGGTATGTTCGGCAATGCCTCATCGCAGGTGGTAATCGAGGAGTTCCTGAGTGGTATCGAGTGCTCCGTCTTCGTACTCACTGATGGTCAGCACTATAAGATTCTGCCAGAAGCCAAAGACTACAAGCGTATCGGCGAACACGATACAGGTCTGAATACAGGCGGTATGGGTAGTGTGACCCCAGTGCCTTTTGCCACCAAAGAGTGGATGCAGAAGGTGGAGGATCGCATCATTCGTCCTACTGTAGAGGGACTGGCAGCCGAGCACATCGACTATAAGGGTTTCATCTTCTTCGGACTGATTAACGTGAAGGGAGAGCCGATGGTCATTGAGTACAACTGTCGTATGGGTGATCCCGAGACCGAGAGTGTGATGCTCCGTCTGAAGAGTGATATCGTGGATCTCTTCGAGGGTGTGGCAGCAGGTGACCTTGACAAGCGCGCCATTGAGTTCGATCCCCGTTCTGCCGTCTGTGTGATGATGGTGAGCGGTGGTTATCCTCAGGCTTACAAGAAGGGCTATCCCATCACAGGTATCGACCAGGTGGAGGGCAGCATCGTGTTCCATAGCGGCACAGCCTTGAAAGATGGTGAGGTGGTGACTGCCGGTGGTCGTGTGATTGCCGTCTCTTCTTATGGAAAGGACAAGGCCGAGGCTCTGCAGAAATCATTCGAGGAGGCACAGAAGATACAGTTTACCGATAAGTACTTCCGTCGCGACATCGGTGCTGATCTATGAGCAAACGCTTCCAAAATCGCATCGCAGAGAGCCGTCATACTTTACCTATAACGGCCTTCTATAGTATCTGTATCTGGCTCCTGGCGGGTCTGGTGACCCAGCAGTGGTGGATACAGTTTGGCTGCTTTGTGGTGTCTGCATGGATGATGATGATGCTCAACAAAGAGAACATGCTCATCCGCATCTACAGCCGTCTGGTATCGAGTGCCTATCTCGTCCTCACCTGTGCTGCAGTGTTTCTTTTTGCCTCACGCTCATCGGCTATCATGCAGATGGGAGCAGTCATCTCCCTGTTCCTGCTCTGGCATTGTTATCAGGACAAAGGTGCCGTAGGATGGACGTTCTATACATTCTTCTTTTTAGGTGTCGGCAGTCTTGCACAGATTCAAGTGCTCTATTACTTGCCCATCTTTTGGCTCATGATGGCATGGTTCATTTTCTCACTGTCGTGGCGCACCTTCTTTGCCTCGCTGATAGGACTGATTACGCCCTATTGGCTTTGTCTGCCATTCTTTGTCTTACAGGGTGAAGACTGTCTGGCACATCTGACCAACCACCTGAGACCTCTTCTTGACATCATGTCACTCCCGGATTACTCGGTGCTTAACATGACTGAGTGGGTATTCCTGGGATTCCTCGTACTCCTGATGGTTATTGGCAGTTTCCATTTTCTGGCAAACAGCTACAAGGATACGATCCGTGTGCGTGAGATCTACTATAGTCTTATCACGACTGCAGCCTATTCATTGTTTCTGGTGCTGGTCGAGCCACAGTGCTATGATATGGTGATACATGTTCTGATCCTCGTGGTCAGTCCGATGATAGCCCATTTCTTTGCACTCACCCACTCCAGATTTACGAACATCCTGTTTATCGTCACACTGACAATCACTCTACTATTCACAGGCTATAACCTATGGATTTCATCATTTCATTTCTAACCCAGTATGGCTATTGGGGGATGTTGCTGGCGGCTTTTCTGGCTGGCAGTTTCTTTCCTTTCTCCAGTGAGGCGGTATTAGTCGGACTCATGGCGACAGGACTAGACCCCTGGCAACTGATGATCTACGGCACCATCGGAAACGTCATGGGCAGTGTGGTGAACTACGGCATCGGCAGGATGGGAAAGATGGAATGGATAGAGAAGTATCTGCATGTGAAGAAAAAAGATCTTGACAAGGCGCATCGTTTCTTAGCAGGTCATGGCGCCTGGATGGGATTCTTTGCATTCCTTCCGATCTTAGGTAGTGCCATCACCATAGCCCTGGGATTAATGCGTTCCAATATTATCATCACTTTCATTGCCATCACCTTAGGAAAAATATTCCGTTATATAATCTTAATTTACGGTGCTGGTTTGTTTATATGACACTTCTTTTTTGTACCTTTGCATGCGACATTTGGATTTTAACGTTAGATAATATATTTCTTTAGATGAAACAATTCAAATTGGTGGACAATATACTCGGTTGGCTGTCTTTTCTTATAGCCGCTATTGTCTATTGTTCTACGATTGAGCCGACAGCCAGTTTCTGGGACTGTCCGGAGTTTATTACAACAGGTTACAAACTGGAAATCGGTCACCCCCCCGGGGCACCGTTCTTCATGCTGACAGCCAATCTGTTCTCGCAGTTTACAAGCGATCCCACACAGGTAGCCAGGATGGTCAACATGATGAGTGCGCTGCTTTCGGCGACGTGTATTCTGTTCTTATTCTGGAGTATCACACACCTCACGCGGAAGTTGCTTATCAGCGATTGGAATGAACTGACACTCCCCAAGACGATTGCCATCGAGGCAGCCGGTCTGGTGGGAGCCCTCATCTATACCTTCAGCGACACCTTCTGGTTCTCTGCTGTCGAGGGTGAGGTCTATGCCTATTCCTCTGCTTTTACGGCAGTGGTATTCTGGCTGATCCTGAAATGGGAGGATCATGCAGACGAGCCTCATTCTGACCGTTGGCTGGTACTGATCATGTATATGACAGGACTCTCTATTGGTGTTCACTTGTTGAATCTCCTTTGTGTGCCCGCCATCGTACTGGTCTATTATTATCGTCGTTTCCCAGATGCCAACCTGAAAGGATCGCTGATTGCCTTGGGTATCTCTATTCTCATCCTGGCAGGTGTACTCTATGGTGTCGTTCCAGGTATTATTACCGTTGGAGGTTGGTTTGAACTGTTCTTTGTCAACAGTTTAGGCATGCCCTTCAATACAGGTGAGATCATCTATATCTTCCTGCTGATCACCTGTGTGATCTGGGCTGTCTATGAGACCCAGACGCAACGTCACGGACAGAAGATTCAGAATATCGCATTCCTGCTCTCAGTAGGTATGCTTGGCATCCCATTCTACGGTTTTGGATGGTCAGCCTTTATCATCGGCATGATTGTACTGGGCGTCCTCTGGTTTGTTCTGAACCTGAAGAAGGAGAAGCAGCCGCTTATCACAGCCCGTATCAAGAACACGATGTTGCTCTGTATGCTGATGTTGATGATCGGCTATTCAAGTTATGCCCTGATTGTCATCCGTTCTTCAGCCAATCCACCGATGGACCAGAACTCACCTGAGGACATCTTCACCCTTGGTGATTACCTGGGTCGCGACCAGTATGGCTATCGTCCTCTTCTCTACGGACAGGCCTACACTTCACAAGTTGCCCTTGAAACCGATGGTCAGTACTGTCGTCCAGTCATGTCGAAAGGCAAGCCCGTCTATCAGCGTAAGGAGAAAGCCTCGGCAGACGAAAAGGACTCTTACTTTGTGGTCCGCACCAAAGACGAATACAAATATGCCCAGAACATGATCTTCCCACGTATGTATGATGCAGGTCATGCTGCTGCTTATGAGTCATGGATGGGTGGTGTTGACGGTTCTGAGGTTCCTTATGACCGTTGTGGTGAGCCGATGATGGTGAAGATGCCTTCACAACTTGAGAACATCCGTTTCTTCCTTTCATACCAATGTAACTTCATGTACTGGCGTTATTTCATGTGGAACTTTGCAGGACGCCAGAATGACATTCAAGGTAATGGAGAACTGGAACATGGCAACTGGCTCTCAGGTATCCCGTTCATCGACAATGCACGTCTTGGCGATCAGGATCTTCTGCCTGATGACCTCAAGGAGAACAAGGGTCATAACGTCTTCTATTGTCTGCCGTTGTTGCTGGGTCTGATAGGCTTATTCTGGCAGGCATGGTACACCAGAAAACGTTCCATCACGGAGAACGGACAGGTCAAGACGGTTGACGATCCTGTCGGTATCCGTCAGTTCTGGGTGGTCTTCTTCCTCTTCTTCATGACAGGACTGGCCATCGTCATCTATCTGAACCAGACGCCGATGCAGCCCCGTGAGCGCGATTATGCCTATGCAGGTTCGTTCTATGCCTTCGCCATCTGGTGCGGTATGGGCGTGGCTGCCATCATCGACTGGCTGAACAGAAAGATCAAGAAGGAGAATGTCGTCCTTGCCTCTGTTGTTTCTCTGGTATGTTTAGCAGTACCTGTCCAGATGGCATCTCAGACCTGGGACGATCATGATCGTTCCGGTCGTTACTGTTGTCGTGATTTTGGCCAGAATTATCTGATGACCCTCCAGGAGAAAGGAAACCCGATTATCTTCACCAATGGTGACAACGACACCTTCCCACTCTGGTACAATCAGGATACAGAGGGTGTGAGAACAGATGCACGCGTGTGCAACCTTTCTTATCTGGCCACCGACTGGTATATCGATCAAATGCGACGTCCTGCCTACGACTCACCCAGTGTACCTATCACCTGGAGCCGTCTGGAATACTGCGCAGGCACGAATGAGTATGTCCAGATCGACCCATCGCTGAAGAGTCAGGTATTGGATCTCTATCAGGAGAATCCTGAAGAGGCCCGTAAGCAGTTTGGTGACGAGCCATTTGAACTTAAGAACATTCTGCAGAACTGGGTACGTTCGAAACATCAGGATTTCCACGTTATTCCTACAGATACTGTCTTTGTCACCATCGACAAGGAGGCTGTACGTAAGAGTGGTATGATGATGGCCAGCGACACGATCCCTGATAAGATGGTTATCTCTCTCAAGGGTAAGAACGCCCTCTATAAGAATGACCTGATGATGCTTGAGATGATAGCCCAGTGTAACTGGACCCGTCCTATCTACGTAGCCCTCACCGTCGGCTCAGAGAACTACATGAATCTCGGTGACAACTTCGTACAGGAAGGTCTTGCCAACCGTATCACACCGTTTACGACGAATAAGTCAGGTGCCAAGAGTTTCGATACAGAGAAGACGTATGACAACGTGATGCACAAGTTCAAGTTCGGCGGTATTGACCAGCAAGGCATCTATCTCGATGAGACCGTGACACGCATGTGCTTTACCCACCGTCGTCTGATGGCACAGTTGGCACTGGCACTCGCTCAGGAAGGTAAGAAGGAGAAGGCAAAGGATGTGCTCGCCAAGTGCGAGAAGGAGATTCCTGACTATAATGTACGTCACGACTATCAGAGTGGTTCACTTGACATCGTACGCGCTTATGCCTTTACGGGACAGAACGAAAAGGCACAGCCGATTCTGGATCAGTTGTGGAAGAAAGCAGGCCAGTATGTCGTCTGGTATTGCTCGCTCGACAATACTTGGTTCGGGAACTCTATGCAAGACTGTATGATCCACATCTACATCATGCAGCAGCTGCTCGATGTTCAGGATCTCATCAATCCGAAGAAGGCAGAACAGATGGAGAAGCAGTTTGAAGGATACATGCGCCTTTACCAGTCAAAGGGAGGAACATTTGGAGATTAAAGAATAGGATATGTTTATTGAGCAACCAGCAATCTATCTCCGCTGGCTCTACCCAAAAGCCTATTGGAGAATGGACCATCACGACAAGGCAGTCTATCTGACCTTCGACGATGGTCCCATCCCCGAGGCTACCCCTTTCATCCTTGACACCCTCAAGACATTCGGGATTAAGGCCACTTTCTTCATGGTGGGTGACAATGTGCGAAAATACCCCGATCTTTATGAGCGTATCAAGGCAGAAGGTCACCAGGTGGGCAATCATACCCACAACCATATCCAAGGTCTCACCCACTCCATCAAGGAATACAGTTATAATGTTGAGAAGGCCAACACCTATATCAAGAGTCACTACGTACGTCCGCCTCACGGTTGGATGCGCCTGGCGCAATATGCCTGGCTAAGTCGCAAGTATAAGATTGTGATGTGGGATGTGGTGACCCGTGACTACTCGAAATGGATGACAGCAGAAGATGTCGTGGCAAACGTGAAACGTTATACCCGTAATGGTTCTATCATCACTTTCCACGATTCCCTGAAGTCTATCGACAAACTGAAGACAGCCCTCCCAGAAAGCCTTCGCTGGCTACGCGACGAGGGTTATGCATTCAAGGTATTTCCTTAAAACATCATAATTTCTAACCTTTCAAGAACAATGAAGAAAATATTCATTACTTTAATGACAGCAACTTTTGCTATGACGACAAATGCTCAACCCCAGCTCCGCGCCGATAATATCGACGAGGTGCTCAAAGCGATGACCCTTGAGGAGAAAGCCCAGATTCTCGTGGGCGGTGGTAACAACAGCTTCGTAGGTAGCGGCGCCATGCTCGGCCATCAGGAGAAGCTAGTGGCCGGAGCCGCTGGCATCACCGTTGAGATTCCACGTTTAGGTATTCCTGCCACCGTGCTCACCGACGGCCCTGCCGGTGTGCATATCGACGCCACGCGTAAGAACGACCCGCAGACTTACTACGCTACAGGTTTCCCTGTAGGCACCTGTCTGGCCTCCACTTGGAATACAGAACTTGTCGAAGCTGTCGGCAAGGCCATTGGCAACGAGACCCTCGAGTATGGCTGCGACGTCATCCTTGGCCCTGGTCTGAACATTCACCGCAACCCATTATGCGGCCGTAATTTCGAATACTATTCCGAAGATCCCGTGGTAACGGGAAAGATAGGCGTAGCCATGACTCTTGGCATCCAAAGCCAGGGCGTCGGTGTCTCTGCCAAGCATTTTGCCGTCAATTCCCAGGAGAGCGACCGTACGCGCGTCGATGAGCGCGTCAGCCAGCGTGCCCTTCGCGAGATCTATCTCCGCGGCTTCGAGCGCGTCGTGCGCGAGAGCGATCCCTGGACTGTCATGTCAGCCTACA
>Ga0256405_10006430_pt1 | contig 18803 bp, 15 predicted proteins | sample RumenRJG_02DNA_FD_189096 | JGI IMG/M metagenome (GOLD analysis project Ga0256405, IMG submission 189096) | Bovine rumen microbial communities from Lethbridge, Alberta, Canada - RJG_02 | ecosystem: Host-associated > Mammals > Digestive system > Stomach > Rumen | place: Canada: Alberta... | reverse complement strand
TGCACAATTGCAGACCAAGGCACACGTGTAATCTTCGTAGGTCATTGGCCGGAAACTGTTCCTGGCTATGGACGTCTTGCCAATGAGCAGAAACTCTTCACCGAGGCTTTGGCAAAACTGAAAGAGAAAGCTATCCTTGCTGAAAACTACGACAAAGCCCTTGCTGTAGCTGGCGGACGTATAGAACCCATGCGACTTGAGACAGGTCTCTCCTGCATCCGCCGCACCAATCCTGAAGGCAATCATTATTTCATCTCCAACCTAACTCCAAACAATGTTGACCAATACGTGAAAATCGGTGTGGATTTTACTGATGCAGCCTTCTACAACCCCATGACAGGTGCAGTGACACACCCCGATATTTCCGGCGATAGCATACGTCTGCAACTCGCCAGTGGTGAAAGCATCATCCTGCGAACATTAGCCGATGACTCATTCGCAGAAACACAGCCCCATCACTACTTCAACTCCGCCCGTCATGAACAGGAACTGAAATTCAAATTACTTACAAAGGAGAAGGAGCGCGATTCCGACTTTTACCGCCACTACACCACTCGTTTCACTATTCCCAAATCCGACGAATGTCGATATACACTTGATTTGGGAGATGTACGTGAATCAGCACGTGTGGTCCTTAATGGGAAGGAAGTCGCTACACTTTTTGCTGTGCCATTCCGTTGCGACATTTCACCGTACCTAAAGAAAGGGAAGAATCGCCTTGATGTCTATGTCACCAACCTTCCTGCCAACCGCATTGCGCAGATGGACCGTTACAACATCCCTTGGCGACATTTCAAGGAAATCAATGTAGTTGACCTCAACTACAAGAAAGAACACTACAATAATTGGAAGCCAGTTCCGTCAGGACTATGCTCACCAGTAAAACTTATCTATTGATTATCTCTCCCCTTCTGATTTACAGATTCTCTCACTTCTTTATTTTATACAAATCAAGGCCCACTTCAGAAACGCCTGGCAAAAGATTGCGGCGCATGGGGTGGGATATCAACAAACGGTAAGTGCGGTTTGGTTCGGTTTTGAATGTAGGCAGTACCACTCTGTTTTCATAGAAAGGGAATCCTATCCCTGTATGTCTGCCGTCCTTACCATAGAGAGTGTAAGTAAGGCGATAAGAAGTCTTCTCCTGTGAAGAAAGTGATTTTACCAAAGAAGTTTCTTTGGAGAAAGACTGAATAGTAGCGATAAGATTCAATTTCTTATAAGGGAACGCCATCGTAGAGCGTACAACAACCTTACATTTAATGTTTTCTATATCAACCGAATCTGTTTGCAAGTCGAAAGCCAGAGTGTCGCGTGAATCCCAGCCATCAACATCAACCGACTGCATTGACATTTGAAACCTTGTCGCGCTGTCATCCTTACTTACGCATGAAAGAACGAGCAGTCCTGTTACGCACAGAACTGCTACATTTATCATTCTTACAACCTTACTGCACCAATCACTCTTCATTTCTGTTCCTCTGCTTGCGCTTGTTGTGTTTCTTCTTCTTTGAACGGTCGAATCGTTCAATGTTATCTTGATCCAGAAGGTCTGTTGACACAGGCTTGACTTGAGCACCTCCTTCAATAAGCGATTCAGGCTTTTCACCGTTACGGTTCATTGTAATCACCTCGAAAGCGCGTTTAGCGGAAATAGTCTGCTCATTGGCAATCATGTGCTTGTCGGTGGAATAAGTAATCATGTGTGCCAGGATGTCAGCCTTGAAGAAATAGTATTCATTATCCTGTGTGTACAACACTATCTCACGTGAAGGCAGTTGCTTCAGCGACTCAACATATTGATCCACCTCATAGTTGAGGCAGCACTTGAGTTTAGCACATTGTCCGGCGAGCTTCTGCGGATTGAGTGAAAGATCCTGGAATCGTGCGGCACTGGTTGACACACTGTTGAAGTTGGTCATCCACGTAGCACAGCAGAGTTCACGTCCGCATGGACCGATTCCTCCGATTCTTCCTGCTTCCTGGCGTGCACCAATCTGCTTCATTTCGATTCTTACGCGGAAACGTTCTGCAAGCACCTTGATAAGCTGGCGGAAGTCCACGCGCTGGTCTGCAATATAGTAGAAAATCGCTTTATTGCCGTCACCCTGATATTCCACATCACCAATTTTCATATCAAGACCCAGGTCTTTGGCAATCTGACGAGACTCTATCATTGTCTCATGTTCGTGCGCCTTTGCTTCCTTGAATTTATCGATGTCCACCTGACGAGCCTTGCGGTAGATACGCTTAAGTTCGACATCTGGCTTCAGATTGGCTTTTTTCATCTGCAGCTTCACCAGTCTTCCGGTCATGGTCACAGTTCCTATATCGTGACCAGGATTAGCCTCAACAGCTACAATATCACCTTTCACCAGTTCCAGTTTGTTGCAATTGATGAAATAACCTTTACGTGGCGGTTTGAACTGAATTTCCACCACTTCACTGGCATCGGCATTGTCAGGAAGATCTGCAAGCCAGTCGTAGCTATTGAGTTTGTCGATGCTGCGCGGACAGCCTTTTGCACTTAATCCTCTGCCACCGCAGCATGGTGTATATGTTACTTCCATATTTCTTTGTTGTGTATTATCTGTTTTTAATTAGAACTATCATTTTCAGGGCGAAGTCGAAAAACACGATCTTCGCATTCACATTCTGTTCAATGTCACGTTGTGCAAGCGAGAGTTCCTGCATAATTCCTATCACATTGCGTTCGTTGATGAAAGGAGCAAAACGAACGGCGAACTCAGATTCTTTTTCTTCCATGTAGTTGAGTTCGCTGCGATGGAAATTGTAGATGAAATTCTCGCGAATCATGTGCTGGCAGTACGTCAGCAAAGCTTTCTGCCTTTCACGCCCAAGCTGCGCCACCTGTTCGCTCCATTGCTTCATTTCCTTCACCTTGCGTGCATAGCTGAGTCGCATGAGCGATACAAAGAGGTCGAAATACAGACTGTTGTCGCTATTGCTGGTTATCTCGCGCAGTGCCTTGGTCATATTGCCAGTTGAACTGTGTGCAATCTGCTTTGCCAACGCCGGAAGCACGCTATATTGCTGCACGAGCGCAGTCTCTATCTCCGTCTGGCTCAGTGGCGGCAGGTCTATCATCTGCGTTCTTGAGCGTATAGTCTGAAGCACTTGGTCCGGATGTTCACTGACAAGAACGAACACGGTCTGTGTAGGCGGTTCCTCAAGCAGTTTAAGCAGTTTGTTCGCACAGCTCACGTGCATCTTCTCCGGCAGCCAGATTATGCACACCTTGTATCCTCCCTGGCTGGACTTGAGCGAAAGCTTACGGCTTATGGCATCGCTCTCTTCAACAAATATCTGCAACTGCTGGTTCTCAGCTCCTGATGCCTGCATCCATTCTGCATAGCCCATATAGGGAGATGACAACAACAAATCACGCCATTCTTCGATAAAGTCATCGCAGACACTCGGTTTACCGCTTCGCTTCTTGAATATAGGGAAGGCGAAATGCAGGTCAGGGTGCTGCAGTTTTTCCGCCATCAAACAATTGGTGCAATGGGTGCATACATGGTCAAGAGGTTCCTGTGTCTCCGGTTCATCGCCAAACATGCTCATACCTTGAGGCGGAGGATTCTTTCCAGAGCACAACAGATATTGTGCAAACGCAACGGCAAGAGCAAGTCCGCCATTGCCTTCCGGACCACAAAACATCATAGCGTGAGGCACTTTTCCCTGCTTCACGTCACTGATAAGTCTTTGTTTGACTCTTTCCTGTCCTATGATGCTATCGAATGTCATTTAGTAGATTTGTTCAGCTATCATTCTAACGCTGTCGGTTGCAGACATTGTATAGAAATGTATCGACGGTACACCTGCTGCCTTGAGTTCCTTGCACTGAGCTACAGCCCATTCCACTCCGAGTTCCTTCACCAGCTCATCACTGCTGCACAGAGCGGCTTCTGCCGCCAATTCTTGCGGTATGTCAATGTGGAAAGTCTTTGGAACGACCGTTATCTGCGACATCTTAGTAAGCGGTTTGATTGCAGGAATTATTGGGATTGTGATACCTTCAGCTTTCGCACGTTCTACAAACTGGAAGTATTTGCTATTGTCGTAGAAAAGCTGAGAGATGGCATAGTCCGCACCAAGAGTCTGCTTCATCTTAAGAACCTGCAAGTCGAAATCCAGGTTGGGCGCTTCCTCATGCTTCTCCGGATAGCAAGCCACACCGAACGAGAACGGTTCTGGCTTTGTCTTCATCATACTTGAGTCGATAAATTCGCCATTATTGAACCTGTTAACCTGTTCAATGAGTTCTGTGGTATGGCTATAGCCACCTGGTATAGGAGTGAAACGGCTCTCATCCTTTGCCTTGTCTCCACGGAGCAGAAGCAAATCAGTTATGCCCAGGAACTGCAAATCGAGAAGCATGTATTCCAGTTCTTCTCTTGTAAATCCGCTGCACACTACATGAGGAACAACAGTGATGTCGTATTTCTGCATAATCGCAGAAGCCACTGCAATTGTTCCAGGACGGCGTCGTATGGACTTACGCAGGAACGAACCGTCGGCTTGTTCTGTGTACACATATTCCGAACGGTGAGTTGTAATGTTTATATATCGTGGTGAAAACTCACGCAACACGTCAATAGTATGGAAAAGGCTGTCCGTACCAGTTCCCTTCAGAGGAGGGAGAACTTCAAATGAAAAGTCCGTACGGTTCTGTTGCGTGATGAGATCTGATATTTTCATATTAACAAAAGTATATAATCTGCGCAAAGTTAGCAAAAAAAACTATACGTTTAGAACGTTTCCCACTTTTGTTTTGCCGTATGACCGAAAAAGTATAACTTTGCACCACAAATTCAAACATATAGAACATGAAACAAAGAGCTATAATTACAGTTGTCGGTAAAGACACTGTGGGTATTATCGCAAAAGTCTGCACATATCTGGCAGATAACAATATCAACATCCTTGACATTTCACAGACTATCGTTCAGGAGTTTTTCAACATGATGATGATTGTAGATATGAGTCATACCGAAAAACCGTTCGAACAGATTTCAGATGAAATTGCCGCTGTTGGCTCCAACACTGGCGTTCAAATCAAATGTCAGCTCGAAGGAATCTTCAACATGATGCATAGAGTTTAGAAGACCCTCCCCCCGCCCCTCCCTTGTATGGAGGGGAGTAGTTAGATGTTTAAGAAGTTAAGGGCTAAAAAGTTTAAGAGTAATGATTAATCTTGCCGAAGTTATAGAGACCAACAAGATGATAGAGCAAGAGAACCTCGATGTCCGCACTATCACCATGGGAATCAGCCTGCTCGACTGTGCTGATTCAGACCTTGAATCTTGTTGTGAGAAAATAGAAAAGAAAATCATCGCGCTTGCCAGCACTCTGGTACAAACAGGCGACGACATATCACGCCAATTTGCTATTCCTGTAGTCAACAAACGCGTCAGCGTTACTCCTATCTCTATTGTGGGCAGTTCATGCTGTCACACTCCTGAAGACTACGTTCGCATCTGTAAGTCACTCGACAAGGCTGCAAAGACGGTTGGAGTGAACTTCATTGGTGGATTCAGCGCAATCGTCTCCAAAGGTATGACTCATAGCGACGAGCTGCTTATACGTGCCATTCCAGAAGCTCTTGCAACTACTGAACGGGTATGTTCAAGCGTGGTTGTGGGTGCAACGAAGACTGGTATCAACATGGATGCCGTAAGACTTATGGGCGACATCATCAAAGAGACTGCCGCTCTCACTGCAGAAAACGATTCCATCGGCTGTGCCAAACTGGTTGTGCTCTGCAATGCTCCCGATGACAATCCGTTCATGGCTGGAGCATTCCACGGAGTGAGCGAGGCAGACTGCATCATCAATGTCGGCGTCAGCGGTCCTGGAGTTGTGAAGTACGCTCTTGAGCAGATGGACAATAAGCACTACGCTTCGTTCGAGACTCTCTGTGAGACCATCAAGCGCACCGCATTCAAAATCACTCGCGTAGGACAGTTGGTTGCACAGGAAGCAGCCAAGAGATTAGGCGTTCCGTTCGGCATCATCGACCTATCACTCGCACCCACTCCTGCTATAGGTGACAGTGTGGCTGACATTCTCCACTGTATCGGTGTGGAACACGCTGGTGCACCAGGCACAACAGCCGCTCTCGCACTTCTCAACGATCAGGTGAAGAAAGGCGGAGTGATGGCATCAAGCTATGTAGGAGGATTGAGCGGAGCCTTCATCCCTGTAAGTGAAGACCAGGGAATGATAAATGCTGTGGAAGCAGGAGCATTGACTATAGAAAAGTTGGAAGCTATGACTTGTGTCTGCTCCGTAGGTCTGGACATGATAGCCATACCGGGCAACACACCTGCAACTACCATCGCAGGTATCATAGCCGACGAAAGCGCCATTGGTATGGTTAACCAGAAAACCACTGCCGTTCGTATCATTCCTGTTGAAGGCAAGGATGTAGGCGATCAGGTAGAGTTTGGCGGCTTGTTGGGTTATGCTCCCATCATGCCTGTCAATCGTTTCGACTGTTCACGATTCGTGAACCGTGGCGGACGCATCCCTGCTCCAATCCACTCTTTCAAGAATTAGAACAGACTCCCTATCTGATAAACAAGAGCAGAAACAACCCATGCCACTACAGTAGTGTAGATGGCTGCAATCGAAGCCCATTTCCATGAATGGGTTTCGTTTTTTATTGCCACAATCGTAGCTATGCATGGGAAATAAAGAAGTACGAATATCAGATATGAATATGCCGACAGCGGCGTGATTCCGTCAGCTTGCATAAGAGAGTGCATCTCCTCATATTTCTCGTTGTCGTCGCTGTAAGAGTCATCATCACCGAAACTGTCGTCGTTGGCATAAAGCACACCAACTGTAGAAGCCACGATTTCCTTGGCACCCACACCGGCAATAAGGCTCACGTCAAGCTTCCAGTTGAATCCCTGCGGAGCGAACAAAGGCTCTATGGTACGTCCTGCCATACCGATGTAGGACTGTTCCTTCTGTTCTTGAGGAGTCAGATTATCATTATGCGGGAAATATCCCAAAGCCCAGACGATGACGCTGGCAACGAGAATGATTCCACCCATTTTCTTCAGATACTCGCGGCCTTTGTCCCAAGTATGACGCATCAACGCCTTGGATGTAGGGAAACGGTAAGGCGGCAGTTCCATCACAAACGGAGTATCCTCACCCTTGATTACGAATCGCGATAATATACGGCTGACGAGAACTGAAATCACTATACCGATGGCATAGAGCGAAATCATCACCATAGAGCGGTACTGTAGAGTAAAGAACGTTCCGGTTATCATTATGTATATCGGCAGACGGGCACTGCACGACATAAACGGCAGAATCATCATAGTTATCAGTCGCGATCGCCGGCTTTCAATCATACGTGTCGCCATCACAGCGGGCACATTGCAACCGAAGCCCATAATCAGCGGGATAAACGATTTCCCGTGCAACCCGAGGTGATGCATCAGTTTATCCATGATAAATGCGGCACGCGCCATATAGCCAGAGTCTTCCATCAATGCGATGAAGAAATATAGTATAAGGATCTGTGGCAGGAATACTATCACCGACCCCACTCCGCCAATCACTCCTTCGGTCAGCAGAGAACGCAGCGGTCCTTCATCCATACTGCTGTTCACCCATCTGCCCAGCAGTCCAATGCCGTCTTCAATCCAGTCCATAGGATACTGACCTAAGGAGAAGGTCACCTGGAACATCAAGTAGAGCATCAGAAAGAAGAGAGGGAAACCGAGATAGCGGTTCGACATGATATTGTCGATGATGTTCGTTCTGTGGAATGTGTCTTTCTTGATTCCTGTATTATAGTTTGCTTCCGTCAGCGCACCATGGATAAAACCGTACTTCGCATCCATGATTGCCGATTCGCTGTCGCTGTCGGTCTCTTCATAAACACGGGCTGCAGCCACGTCACGGGCAGCAAAGATACGTCGCGAATTGTCCTCGGCAACTCTGCGGATGTATTGCTCCATGTCAGTGTCGTGCTCAAGCAGTTTCAGTGCTACATAACGTGTACTGAACTCACGGCGAATCACAGGATCAGCCTTGATGTACTTCTGAATATGAACAATACCGTTTTCTATCTCGTGTCCATAGTTGATGTGAATATGGCGGGAATGAACGTTTTCATCCTCATACACCTCTATCACCGTGCGGAACAAGTCCTCTACCCCGCGTCCTGACTTGAATGATGTCGGAACCATAGGCACACCCATCAACTGACTCAGAACTCCCAGATCCACACTGTCACCTCTGCGCTCAAACTCATCAAACATATTCAACGCACATACCACACGCAGATTCATGTCAACCAGCTGAGTGGTTAAGTAAAGATTACGCTCCAGGTTCGATGCGTCGATTACATTTATCACCACGTCTGGCATTTCCTCCGACAGGTGGCGACGCACATACAGTTCCTCAGGACTGTAGCACGACAAAGAATATGTGCCGGGAAGGTCAGTGAGGCGGAACTTATAGCCAAAATACTCAGCGCTTGCCTCTGTTGAATCAACCGTAACACCAGAATAGTTGCCCACACGTGCATGGGCACCGCTTGCATAATTGAAAAGGGAAGTCTTGCCACAGTTGGGATTGCCAATCAGGGCAACGGATATAGTCTCTCCTGAATGAAGAGGTGTTCTTTTTCGTCCACCTGTTGCGCAGGCTGGGGATTCACACTCCTTAACCTTGGAGGGTTTTCTCTCTACTATTTCATCATTAGTCACTGTGCTGTCACCAACGCTTTCCTGTGTCTTTTCAACCTCTATCAAGGCTGCTTCATCGTGACGCAGCGACACTTCATAACCCATCAGCTTATACTTAACAGGATCATGCAAAGGAGCATTCAGCAGCACATCAACTCTTTGGCCACGGATAAAGCCCATCTCCACAATACGCTTGCGGAAACCACCGTGACCTTGAACTTTAACTATAATGCCACTCTCACCAGTTTTTAACTCTGAAAGCTTCATTTCAAATTTGCACAATATTTACGCAAAGGTAAAACTTTTTTCAATTGTCACGCTGCCTTACAATGCTGAAATAATGCTTACAACAACAAATATACCCACTAATGGGTATTGCAGCAGCAACTGTCAGCTTTCCCTTTGACAAACTTATTGATGACAAGTGCGTTAATCAGCAAAATCGAAAGAACAGCTGTACTTACCCACTGCCACCAGACAGTTGATTCCTCGCAACAACTTGCAGTTAGGGCATCTACGCCAAACCATTCTGTAGGTAAAGCAAAGTCTATGACACAGCCAAACAAAACCGCACCTGCCACGATTGACAACAGATAAGCAAACAGTGTCTTACTGCCCAAGCGGTTGCGGATGACGAGTATTGATGCCATGTTTGCAGCAGGTCCTGCCATAAGCAGCACCAGACCTGCTCCAGGAGTGAGTCCCTTCATCATCAAAGCTACAGCGATGGGGATGCTGCCGGTTGCACACACATACATCGGTATGCTTATTATCAATACCAGCAACATTGAAAGCCATGTGTTATTCACAAAAATGGCAAAGGCTGTTGCTGGAACAAACACTGTGATCAGTCCGGCAATAATCAAACCGACTATCAGCCATTTGCCAATATCTTCCATCATATCAACAAACGCATACTCAAGTGCTACCTTCATTTTTTCCACAAAGTTCATTCCCTTGTCCGCTTCTGCATGATGGCAGCAACAATCATGCACTTCCTCCTGTTCTTCCTTATGATGGCAGCAACAAGATTTTTCTTCCTCCTTATGTTGTTTCTCCTTATGGTGGCAACAGCAAGTTTCTGTCTCCTCAGTCTTCTCCACAACAGAGTCACTTCCAATCCTGTTAGCCAGGAGTCCTCCGAAAAGGGCTGTAAACAAAGCTGCTATGGGGCGAACTATGGCAAACGGAAGTCCCATGAGTGAATAGGTGGCAGATATGGAGTCCACTCCTGTCTGGGGCGTTGCAATAAGAAACGAGACTACTGCTCCATGCGATGCGCCTTCCTTGCGAAGTGACATGGCTGTTGGAATCACTCCGCATGAGCACAATGGCAGGGGGATACCCAGCAATGCAGCATTGAGAACACTGCGGAAATTCTTCTTCGACAGGAACTTTGAATAGAATCCTCCTGGAATGAATGCGTGCATCACTCCTGCGATCAGAAATCCCAGTAGGAGGAATGGTGCCATCTCATTGATTATATGTAAAACTTCATTCATTCTATTTTATTCCAAAAACACGGGGACCGTCATAAGTATTGACGCTGAAGACAATACTGTCCGCCTTCCCTGCATACAGATGAGTAGGCAGACTCACAAACACTTTCTGCGAGTATGACAGCGCATCATTCTCAGGACGCTTATGCAAAAGGCTGATAAATGCCGTGTTTGCTCCTTCCTGTGTAACGGTTATGCTGTCTTCACTAAATCCGAAGGCATGAGAGCCATTGCCTGTAGTCAGAAACGCTATCAGCATATTGAAATAGCGGTCCGTCCTCCACGAACTGATAATCCTTACAGCTTCGTGTGGAAGTCCGTTCGGGTCTTCATATATGCGTGGAGTGTATGAAATGACATTCTGCAGGCTGTACACCATCGCTTCGTGCGATATGGTATCCGCCTCATATACGCCAAGACAACGCACGACAGTGTCTGCATAGTTCGTTGACAAAGTCTGATTAGGCAGATAGAACGTCTGTTCGTCATCAGAAGTGATGCTCGCTACATTCTTGTCTGCATCCGTCTGCACATCAAGCAGTGAGGTAATGACTGAAGGATAGCCGTTACCGTCATTATCGTCAGAGCATGCGTAGCAAAGCATACAAATCGCCAACAGCAGAACAGTCTTTAGTCTTTCCATGCAGCTTCGTAGTTGAATACAGGGTTGGCATACATAGTCAGTATGCACTTGCGCAGATAGTCCTGATCCGGGTTCAGCAAGTTAATCATCTCCATCTTCTTTGCCACATAACCCAGGAACTGCTCACGCTGTTCAGCTGTGTAGCGGTCAGCATGCGCAGTATCGTCCGTAAGCATATCGGCAGCCACATAATTTCCTGCATAGAGATGATAGTTGCGATGGATTTCGCGGTCAATATGCTGGGCAACTGTACGGAAATAGTCAGCCTTTGGCATATCTGCAGGCAGACTGTCGAGCCATTCGTTGATACATGGTGCGGCATGATAGTGAATCTTGCCCTTGGGACCGAAGATACCTACACGCATATTGTCGAGGTCATCCTGCTTACTCTTCTTGAATCCTTCGATATCACGTTTCTGCTGGAATTCCTGAGCCTTGAGATAGTCGCAAGGGTCGTACTCGTATGTGATTGAGAGCGGCACGATGTTGAGATTCCGCAAGTCGCCACCCATCGCCATCATCTTCAGCACACTGTCCTGAGTGCGGTCGTTGCTGTCCTTGGCACGGCCTTCACGTTGGGCAATCCATACATTCTCGTTCTTCTCGTTAATGGTGAAATGCATGTAGCGCGACAGCTTGGCCGAAGCCATGAGCATCTCACGCATGGTGAGGGCACGCTGCACTATAAACGACTTGTTCACACGCACCAGGTCTTTTATCCATGGGCGTATGAGCAGATTGTCTCCTATCGCGATTTCGACTGTATTGAATCCGCTTTCTATCAGAACTACCGACAGCAAGGCTGAATCCAGCACAATGTCACGGTGATTGGAAATGAAGGTGTGGCTTCTGTCCTTCTCGCTTTCAAGTGCCGAGAAGTTCGAAGTCAGGCTCGTTGCCGCTGTCTTGACAAGCTGTTTCAGCATCGGGTACACCATCTTCTTCTGGAATTCCAGATTGTCCGGGCACGAACGCATCACAGCTTTCAGCTGGTCTACGGGAACATGCGGGTAAACATATTCCAGTACTGAGATGAAATCTGGATCCGACAGCAGTCGGTCATAGACTGCGGGCAGTTCTTCCGGCAGGAAGGGGCGGATGTCGTCGAAATCGTGGATGTTCATAGTTTTTCTTGTATTATATCAGTTAGTATCTGTTTCATTTCCATGCCTGCAGCACGAACCTGCTGAGGAATGAATGATGTTGCAGTCATACCTGGAGTGGCGTTGATCTCAAGCAGATTCACAACGTCCTTGTCACCGTCCTTGGTGATGATATAGTCTACACGCATGATACCGCTGCCGCCAAGGATTTCGTAAATAGCTTTCGTAATCGCCTGGACTCGCTTGGTTGTATCTTCCGACAAACGGGCTGGTGTGATTTCCTCCACCTGACCATTGTACTTGGCATCGTAGTCGAAAAACTCATTATGGGTCACAACTTCGGTAATTGGAAGAACCACAGTACCAGTCTTGCGGGTGCGGTAAACACCGTTTGCGAGTTCTACTCCGTCGAGGAACGACTCAATCAGCACTTCCTCACACTCTTCCTTAGCCTTGGCTATGGCTGGCTGGATATCCTCGGCTGTCTTGCACTTAGTCACACCGAAGCTGCTTCCTGCACCATTTGGCTTCACGAAGCAAGGCAGACCTACACGGGCTACGATGTCCTCTGTGCTCACCTCCTCGTTGCGGAGGAGAATGCTTTCTGCCACCTTGATTCCAAAACCCTTAAGATACTGGTTGCAAACAAACTTATTGAATGTCATTGCCGCAACAAGAACATCGCAAGAAGAGTAAGGAATGCCGAGCAGTTCGAAATAGCCCTGAAGGATTCCGTTTTCGCCAGGTGTTCCGTGAATGGTGATATATGCATAATCAGGACGGACCTTCTTTCCGGCAGTTGCATCGGTGAAAGAGAAATCGTTTCTGTCAACCTGCGCCTTGGTTCCGTCACTCAGATGAGCCTCCCATCCTTTGTGGGAAACCTCAACTATGTAAACATTAAATAATTCTTTGTCAAGCCATGACTCAATGCCCGCTGCTGAGCGCAATGATACATCATGTTCTGAGGAGTCGCCGCCAGCCACAATAGCTATAACAGGAGTCCCCTCCCCTTGCATCTTTGTTTCTTTTTTACTCATTATTATATAATTTTTTGAAGGCGCTTTTATTGTCGTCATTACATTATATCGATATTCCGCTAGTGCCTTATTATTTTATTTAATCAGCATCCTGATGGCTTAATTTCCTCCACTTCTCTATCAGCGCCACCATATCCTCAGGCAGTTCACTGGTGAAGTACATATTCTCGCCAGTGCGGGGATGCACAAAACCCAGAGTCTTGGCATGCAGAGCCTGACGCGGACATATCTTGAAGCAATTATCTACGAATTGGCGGTACTTTGACGATGGAGTTCCTCGCAGAATCTCATTGCCACCATAACGTTCGTCATTGAAAAGCGTATGACCGATGTGCTTCATGTGAACACGGATCTGATGTGTGCGACCAGTTTCCAAGCGACATTTCACTAATGTAGTATAGGTGAAGCGCTCCATCACCTCATAGTGTGTGACGGCATGCTTGCCGATTTCGCTGTCGGGCGGAAACACCGCCATCTGCATACGGTCTTTGGGGTTGCGGGCTATATTGCCTTCTATGCGTCCGCTGTCCTCATTGAAAGTGCCCCAAACCAGGGCGTTGTACTCACGCTGGGTGGTTTTGTTGAAGAACTGCAGACCCAGATGAGTCTTAGCGTGAGGGGTCTTAGCCACCACCAGAAGTCCGCTGGTATCTTTGTCTATACGGTGTACGAGACCTATCTCCGGATTATTTATATCGTATTGCGGTTTATCCTGAAAATGCCATGCAAGTGCATTGAGCATCGTTCCAGTCCAGTTTCCCACTCCCGGGTGCACCACTAATCCAGCAGGTTTGTTCACCACCAGCACGTCATCATCTTCATAGACTATGTTCAGAGGAATATCCTCAGGAGTGATTTTATTCTCATAATGCGGACGGTCGAGCATCACCTGCACTACATCCAGCGGTTTCACGCGGTAACTGCGCTTCACCGGACGCTCATTCACCATGATGAATCCCGCATCAGCAGCCTTCTGCACTCTGTTACGTGAAATCCCTCCGAGGTGATCAATCAGGAATCTGTCAACACGTAGCAGTTTCTGACCTTTGTCAGCCACTACCCTATAGTGTTCATACAGCTGCGCCTGATCATCCACATCGTCGTCGATCAACGACATCACATCCACGTCCGCAATATCCATTATAACTCAATATCAAATCCACCGTCATTAACAATTCCGAATGAGTCTACCTCAAGAGTATCCACTGGGAATCCGTCACCTACGTAAATAGTCAGAGGAACATCACGACTAATCATCTCACCTGCATGCAGCGTACGACTGCCCTGCTTCACGTAGAGTACAAGACCTTCAGGCTCGTTCTCCACCCTGCGAGTAGTAGTCAGTTTAAAGCCAAGCTGCTTCAGGCGCATACTTGCAATACGCTCAGTGGTGTTGCGCACCAGGTCAGGCATTTTGATTGGAGGATAACCGTTGCGGTTCACAGTAAGATAAATCTCACGTCCGCTCTTCACTTCGTTTCCAGGCAGTGGATGCTGAGCCAGCACTGTACCCGGAGCATAATGACTATCGTAAGTAGAGTCACTCACTACCGCTACCAGTTTACACTGATCAAGCATCTCTGCTGCATTAGCAGCTGACTGATTCACCACGTCCGGCACTTCAATTTTCTCACCATGATGTGTAAACGCATCGAGTGACGTCATCAGCAGATATGGCACACCAAACAGCACTACCAAACCTCCCAGCACATTTAGCCAGAAAATGAGTCCTGAACGACCCTTAAAGTATTTTTTTGCACCCATCTATTCTATAGAGTTTTTAAGTTCTTAAGTTCTTAAGTTCTCAATCAGCCCCGCTCCTGCTTACGCTTAGCACGATAGTAGCTCATGTAGTTGGAGAAGCCTGAAGCAAGCGCAGCAGATTCCTTTGTTTCTTCGGGGTGAGCAGCCATGTACTGCTCGTAGTGAGCCAGACGCAGGCTATTGACGTAGCTGGCGAATGAATTGAAGCGACGCTGGAAAGTCAGCGAAACGTAAGTGCGTCCCATCTGGCAATGCTGCACCACGTCGTCAACCTTAAGGTGAGGGTCGAGATAGGCACTCTGCTCCTCAACATAAGCGCGGATTTCGAGAGCGGTCTGCTCTATATGCTCCTCAATATTTGCATCATGAGGTTCATCATTCTCGGATTCGGAGTCCTCGTCAACAGTAGATGGCAGCATCAACTTACGTCGCCAAGCCGGCATCACGGTAACCAATAACACCATGTTGAAGGCTGCCAGGAAGAGGTGCAGGACAGCCATCACCTGACGTGAGTCAAGGATATATGCCGGCCAAACCAGAGGCGTGAGGACAACAGGATAGTAGAGGATCATGCTTGCGTATTTCACGGGGAAATCGTCGGGATTGGAGTAGTTGGCATCGTTGGACTCACGAACCCAGTGCCATACCTGCCACATGGCCATAAAGCAGAAAGCCATCATCAAAAAACTCTCGACAGTGATGACATAATGCCACAATTCCAATCCCTGCCTGTTCATAAATTCAAATGGTAACCAGGCGTTGAGGATGGGAAGAAGCATGGTGGCAATGACGATGCAGGCAGCTATCCAACTTACAAATTTCCAACGGTTCCATTGTTTTACCGTGCCTGCATAGCAGAGCATCAGCATGCCTGAATAGAAATAGTAAGTACCTGGATAATAGCTCTTCATCAGCGTCCACGCAGACTCGTTGGTCGGGTCGATAACGTAAGGAAGAAGCAGTGTCGCCATGAGAAAGACGAGCACTTGCATTTTGCGGTCGGGCCAGATGTAGGCTCTGCGCTCCTTCGGCTCCTGACAAGTATGGAACCAGCGCACGATAGCAAAAGCCCAACAGGTTGTTATATAGAGCATTGCGGCTACGCCGTAATAATAGTATCTGTCCATGAGCTTGGATTTCTATTAAAACAACTGCAAAGTTACAGATTTTCTTCTTTTTTACAAAAACAAAGGGTCGCTTCGCTCATTTTTTTTTAGAAAAACAAAAAATACAAGCAAATAAGTGTAAACTTGAGGGAACTTAACCCTAAACTTAAGGGAAGTGAAGTATAAACTGGTTTCTTACACCCATTTCTTACACGCCGTGTACAATTTGTTATGTTCTTACACATAGATGTAATGAATATTACACCGTTTTGTAATGAACGTGTACAATTTGTTATGTACGTTTTTATATAAAAGGAGTAATTTTGCACCCGAAAACAAACAGGTCGCACATCGATCTTAAACAAAAATGTAATAAAACCAGCAATGATACTAGTTTATATCTTATGTTCTTTCCTGGCCGTTGGAGCCATTTGGTTTCTCTGGCTCTGCTGGCGCAACATACAAAAGGACAAAAAACAATGACACAATATTTATATATACACGACAAAAACACAACACAAGCAAACACGACACAAACACGACACAAGCACAACACAAACACAAAATAAAACACAAAACAAATCTTTCTGCGGCGCAGACAGCAATGACGCTGTCCTGCGCCTTGAATTTAAGGACAGTTGCACTGCTTGTCCTTACTTTGTTTGCCACCACACAGACAGCGTGGGCTAAATATGTCAGATACATTGATGCTAACGGCAAAGAAAAGAAGTCTAACGCCACACAGCTGACAGAGTATAATGCCAGCGATCTTACAGATGGTTGGTATTATGTGGGAAGAAATGAAAGTATCGGTTGTCTTACAATCAAAGGCGATGTCCACATCATACTGATGGATGGCAAGCATTGCGAAATAAAAAGAGAAAAATATAGCCCCATCATGCTTGGAAGCGGTAAACTTACTATCTATGGACAGAAAATGAGTCCTGAGCGACCCTTAAAGTGTTTTTTTGCACCCATCTGGTATTTGGACAATTTTACAATTTTAGTTACTTAGGAGCGTTCCATGCTCTTAACTCCCAAAAAGAATATCTATCGTCACTATCGTACGATGATTTTTTTGCCTCCTGAGACATAGATGCCAGGAATCAATCGGGAATGAAGCATGGCGGAGTTTATACTGTCGGCCACTTTCCGTCCCTTCAAATCATACACCGGACTATCGGTTTCTGTTTCCATTGTTTTCGTGTCAATAGCTTCGATGTCGGTGGAGGGATCGTCTTCTACAAATTGGATGAAGTATTTCGCACTGGAGTCGCCCACCCAGTTGTAGGTGAGGTAGGCGCGGTAGGGAGCAATGCGGCTGCCTTTGTAATAGTAGAAGCCGAGCGTCTTGGCACTGTTGTAGCCCAGCGTGAGGATACTTCCGCGGTCAGCGTCGCTCTGATAGACTTCCATGCCGTCGCGCCCTACTCCGTTCAGGCGGTTCTCGTACATCTTCCACGGCTCAAGCGTCTCGTCGAGCGGTGTGAGACGGTATTTGCCTGCTTTCGTTGCCATGATAACTACGGGAGTGAGGCTGGGCACACGGTGCGGCTGGCTGAGCAGGTAGGCTGTGTTTCCGTCCTTGTCGGTGGATGTGACGATATAGGGGTTCAACTGTGCAGGCAGTTCGGTATCGAAGCCGATGTACATGGTGGCGGCCTTTGCGCTGCCCACGGTGAGTGGATAGTAGCAATGCAGCTTGTCGGCATCGACATAGTCTGCCCAGGAATCGTCTTCGTTGTAGGCTTCCATGAGTACGCTGCCGTAGGTGGCATCGCAGACGTAGACGTCAAGCAGTTCATCACCGATGGTCTTGATGCCATCAGTATTGAGGTAGGGCACGGTCTCGTAGTCCTCGGTCTCGAAGTAGAGTCGCTTGAGTCCCCAGATGTAGTGGATGGCTCCGTCGGCTATTTCGGTGATAACACCGGGGATCTCCGCTTCTTCTCCGCTGCGTCCGTTGGGATAGGAAATGAGCACGTCGTTCACGTCGAAGAGAATACCGTCGCGCGATTTGAAGTTCTCATTGAAGGGGTCGACATAGACGTTCTTGACGGCTGAGACGAAGAAGGGATGAGCATCTATGTTGTTGACACGGGCAGGGATGGTCACTTCCTCCAGACTCATGCAACCGTCGAAGGCGCTGCTGCCAATCGAGGTGAGGGTATAGGGAAGTCTCACCTCGGTGAGTGCGGAGAAGCCGTTGAGTTGGGTGGTGAGTTCTGTCACGTTCTTGAAGAAGCGTAACTCTGGAAAACTCTGCGTCTGCTTTGCTATCCAAGCATATTCGGAAGTCTGAAATGCCTCGTTCATACTCGCTGCAGTAACAGCTTTCAATTCGTCCAGCGAAAGGGCGTTGTTGTTGTCTGTGTCGAAGACGTTCATGCAGGCCGTGCGTGCATTTTCGTCGGCGATGGTGATGCCACGGTATTCCAGTTGTCCACTGGTGACAACTGGAATACCCAAGGTGGCATTGCCGAGGGTGGCAACCAGCAGGCTTGTCCATCCTAACCAGCGGTCTTCTTCTACATAGTTAATGTTTTTATACTTCGGTACGACAATGCCCATGTCAGCATCGGCATCGATGCAATCGCCACTGACGTTGTATGTCCATGAGGCAGAGCCGGGTTCGAACAAGAGTTGGCGATTAAACCCGAGCAGGTACTGGTCGTAGCCGTCGTCGTAACCGTCGTCGGTGCGGACAGGTATCGTCATGAGTCGCGCTATGTCTTTCTTTGCAAAGGTCTTGAGTGTGGGGAAGTAACCTTTGGAATAGGTCCAGCGGCTGCGTTGGCCGAGAGCCTCACAGATTTCGTCGAGCGTCTGCCCCGTTCGGGTAGGTTCGTAACCGCGAAGCCAGTAGCAGTTCTGAATATACGAACGGCCAGAGGCGGTGTAGTGATAGTC
>Ga0256405_10006429_pt1 | contig 18805 bp, 18 predicted proteins | sample RumenRJG_02DNA_FD_189096 | JGI IMG/M metagenome (GOLD analysis project Ga0256405, IMG submission 189096) | Bovine rumen microbial communities from Lethbridge, Alberta, Canada - RJG_02 | ecosystem: Host-associated > Mammals > Digestive system > Stomach > Rumen | place: Canada: Alberta... | reverse complement strand
CCAGCATACCACCATACTCACGAGCGAAAGGAACGCCCTGAGCTACGCACTGGTCGATAATATTGTTTGATACCTCAGCCAGACGATAAACGTTAGCCTCGCGAGCACGATAGTCACCACCCTTTACTGTATCATAGAACAGACGATAAACAGAGTCACCATCGTTCTGATAGTTCTTGGCGGCATTGATACCACCCTGTGCGGCGATAGAGTGAGCGCGACGAGGAGAATCCTGAATACACAGGTTGATAACGTTGAAGCCCATCTCACCGAGTGATGCAGCTGCAGAAGCACCAGCCAGACCGGTACCTACTACAATCACGTCGAGTTTCAGCTTGTTCTTTGGGTTAACCAAACGCTGGTGAGCCTTATATTCCTTCCATTTCTCAGGCACTGGTCCTGCAGGAATCTTTGAATCTAATACTTTTGCCATAATCTTCTAGAATTTTAAAAAGTTGATAATTAGCAGCAGCTGAGACTAGGTGCACAACCGAATGCGAAAGCCAAAACTACAATGAGGAACAACAGCATGAGTACTGAAACGTAGATCATACCAATGCACTGCCAGCGCTTGAGCCAAACCTTGCCGCTTACGCCAAGAGTCTGCATAGCTGACCAGAAACCATGGGTGAGATGGAACCAGATAGCAACAAGCCATACAACATAGATTACTACGAATACAGGATTAGAGAATGTCTCCTTAATCCATCCGAAACCATCAGTAGGACTGATAGCTGGCATAGCACCTACAAGCTCGGCAAACATCATGTTGTACCAGAAGTTCCACAGGTGAACCAGCAAACCGATGCAGATGATGAGACCCAGAACGAGCATGTTCTTTGAAGCCCACTCTACCTTGCCGGCATTTACCTGTGTAGCCACCTCATAACGATTGTCGCCACGGGCGGTACGGTTCTGCGCAGTCAGAATGAAAGCGTAGACGATGTGAAGCACTGCCAAGGCAGCCAAACCAAGTGTTGCTACAACAGCATACCAGTTGGCACCCAGGAATTCGCAAATCATGTTGTAACCCTCTTCCGAGAACAGCGCCACTACGTTCATGCAACCGTGGAAGGTCAGGAACAGAATGAGCGCAATGCCCGTAACAGACATTACAACTTTTCTACCAATTGATGAATTGAATAACCACATAAGTTGTTGAGTTTTAATGAATTATTGAATGTTATATACTTACTTGTTAGTACGTGCTCACGCGATTAGGGGACAAAGATAGTCAAAAATGGCGATATATACAAGTGTTTTTGCGAAAAAATACGTATTTTTTGTAATTTGCGCGTTTTTCGCGTAGTTTTTTGTAACTTTGCTACGTCTAATGGGCAAAAGATTCAAAAAAACAGATGAAACAATGAATGCATTAGAAAAGCAGTTTGCACAAACAGTTGCAGAACACAAAAGCACCATCTACACAGTGTGCTACATGTTCTCGCAAGATGCCGACGAGGTGAACGACCTGTTCCAGGAAGTACTAGTGAATCTTTGGAAGGGTTTCGAGAACTTCGAGCATCGCAGTGACATCAAGACGTGGATTTATCGCGTTGCTCTTAACACCTGTATCTCTATCGACAGAAAGAAGCGACGCGCAGCCACAGCCCGACTGACAATGGACATCAACCTGTTTGAAGATCGCGATGAGGACACTAAGCAAGTGGATATGCTCCACAAGCGCATCTCTAAATTGCAACCATTCGACCGCGCGATTGTCCTACTCTGGCTCGAGAACCTATCGTACGAGGAGATCGGACAGATTGTCGGTATCACTACAAAGAACGTCAGCGTTCGTCTGTTTAGAATCCGTGAGCAGTTAAAACAAATGTCAAACGATTAAAAAAACGATCCCATTATGAACAACAATTTTGAAAACAACTTGAACGAGACCCAGTTTGAGGATATGCGCCAGCAGTTAAACACGCTTAAGAAGAAACTGGATGAGCAGGAAATAGTAAACGACCGCCTGATACGTCGTTCGATGCGGAATCAGGTTAATAACATCACGCGCCGATACTACTTAATTATAGCGCTTTGTGTGATGATGGTGCCTTACGGCTATTGGGCCTTTGTGGTACTGAGTCACCTATCTGTTACATTCTGGATTGCCACAAGCATCTTCATGCTGATATGCGGCGGAGCTACCTTCTACAACTGTCAGAAGATTAACGATCAGAATATGATGAGCCGTAGCCTGGTAGAGGCACACCGAAAAGTGGCCAGCGCTAAGAAATTCGAATCGAACTGGTTAATGTTTGGTATTCCTGCCGTTATCATTTGGCTGTGCTGGTTCTTCTATGAACTCTATCTGATGAATAACGAAGCCATTGCACAGGGGCTTTTCGTAGGTGGATGCGTTGGCGCTTTAATTGGAGCAATATGCGGAATCAGAATTCACCTCAAGACTCAACGTCAATACCAGGATATCATCGATCAGATAGAGGATCTGACAGCAGAACAGTAGAAGGCGTCCAAAGGTAACGTTTCATATCTACAAATCCATTAGCCTTGAAACAAACGCCTTCTTCTTCAAGCAAAGGCCGCTGACGGCTCCACCCAGGAGCTGTGCGGCCTTCTTTATTTACCACACGATGACAAGGGAGTTTTTCTGCACCTGGAGAATATCGCAAGGTTCTACCAACCATTCGAGAATGACTTGGCCATCCTGCTAAAGCAGCAATATCGCCATAGGTCATAACTCGTCCACGAGGTATCTGACTAACGATATTAAGCACATCATCACAGAAAGTCCGTGCTTGTTCGGGAGTCATTCTATCCGGATAATCCTTCATCTAATACAGTGTATTTTGCAATTAATAGTCGAATTAATCATGCGCTCTGCAAGGCACTCGTTTCTTAGTTCTTTTGGAGTCATATCACATTTTTATTAGTAAGTCGGTGCAAAAATACAAAATTATTCGTATCTTTGCAACCGTAATAATAAAAAAAAGAGATTTATATGAAGAAACTGTTTTTAATCTTGATGCTCGCTGCCTCAATTACTATTGGTTGGGCACAGAGTGGAAGCAATGATGCGTTTATGACGATCGAGGTTGATGGTTTCCATCACACACTTGAAAACAGCGGCGATGATTGTGTGCTTGTAGATGTCCGCACACCAGAAGAATTTAAAGAGGGGCATCTTAAAGGAGCAATAAACATCGATGTAAAGGACAGTATTAATTTTATGAAGAATGCCATTGAGCAACTGCCTAAGAATAAGACAGTTATGGTTTATTGCCGAAGTGGACGCCGTAGCGCTATGGCAGCTGGTAAGCTGGCAGCAGAGGGATACTTTGTTTTCAACCTCGAAGGCGGCTACAAGGCTTGGACTGAAGCAGGAAAGGAGACAGAGAAGTGATATTAAAGTATGATGTCATCGTCATAGGCGGTGGCCATGCTGGTTGCGAGGCGGCTTGTGCTTCGGCCAACATGGGTGCCAAGACCTGTTTGGTGACGATGGATATGAACAAAATTGCACAAATGTCGTGCAATCCTGCTATAGGCGGAATCGCTAAAGGCCAGATAGTCAGAGAGATAGACGCACTAGGCGGTCAGATGGGACTGGTAACCGATGCGACGTCGATACAGTTCAGAATGCTGAACGTTGGCAAGGGGCCAGCCGTATGGAGTCCTCGTGCCCAATGCGACCGAGGCAAATTCATTTGGGAATGGCGCAAACATATCGATGAAACCGAAAATTTGGACGTTTGGCAGGACCAAGCAGACGAGCTTATTGTAGAAGACAAGAAGGCTGTTGGCGTCAGAACCATCTGGGGCACAGAGATTTACGCCAAAAGCATAGTCATCACGGCAGGTACATTTCTGAATGGTTTGATGCACATCGGTAGGAAAATGGTTCCTGGTGGTCGCATAGCAGAACCTGCAGTTGCCCATTTCACCGAGAGTATCACGCGTCATGGTGTTGTGGCTGCTCGCATGAAGACAGGAACACCTGTGCGTATCGACAAGCGGTCGGTTCACTTTGAAGACCTCGAAGAACAGCCTGGCGAATCACGCCCTTATCAGTTCTCATATATGAATAAAGGTGGCGCATTGAAGCAGTTGCCTTGTTGGACGGTGAACACAAATGCCGAAGTTCATGAGATTCTGAAGAGCGGATTGGCAGATTCACCGCTATATAATGGTCAGATTCAATCGATTGGTCCGCGTTATTGTCCTTCGATAGAAACGAAGCTTGTGACATTCCCTGACAGAGATAAGCACCCACTGTTCCTGGAACCAGAAGGTGAGGATACCAACGAGATGTATCTCAACGGATTCTCTTCATCACTCCCAATGGATGTGCAGATAGAAGCATTGAAGAAAATGCCAGCTTTCCGAGATGTAAAGGTTTACCGCCCAGGTTATGCAATAGAATACGATTTCTTCGATCCTACCCAACTGAATCATTCGTTGGAATCGAAGATTATCGAAGGCTTGTTTATGGCCGGACAGGTTAACGGCACAACAGGTTATGAGGAAGCCGGAGGTCAGGGAACCTTGGCTGGAATCAATGCAGCACTTAAAGCTGGTTGTGCTGGTAGCGATATTGATGATGCTAACAAGCAATTCATTTTGCATCGCGACGAAGCATATATTGGCGTATTAATCGATGATTTGGTGACAAAAGGCGTGGATGAGCCTTATCGTATGTTCACTTCAAGAGCCGAATATCGCATTCTGCTGCGACAGGATGATGCTGATGCGCGATTGACTGAGAAAGGATATGAGTTAGGTATCGTGAAGAAAGACCGCTACGACTGGTGGATGGAGAAGAAGCAAGCTATCGAAGAAATCGAGAATTTCTGTCAGAACTTTGCGATTAAACCCAGACTGATAAATCCATCACTCGAAGCCCTTGGCACTACCCCACTCCAGTTTGGATGCAAACTTATCGATCTGGTTAATCGTCCGCAGCTGAACCTCAAAAATCTCTCAGAGGTGATTCCATCACTAAAAGAAGCACTTAACCGCCCATCTAATCGTGTTGAGGAAATTGCAGAAGCAGCAGAGATAAGAATGAAATATAAAGGATATATCGAGCGCGAAAGATTGGTTGCTGATAAAATGCACCGCTTGGAGAATATCCGAATACGAGGAAAGTTTAACTACGAAGAACTTCAGGGTCTCTCGACGGAATGCCGACAGAAGCTGATGAAGATTCAACCCGAGACTTTAGCACAAGCAAGTCGCATTCCAGGAGTATCTCCTAGCGACATCAACGTGCTGTTGGTTCTCATGGGAAGATGATGTTCCACGTGAAACATTAGACAAGTAACAAACATTATAACTCACTGATTATGAACAACAAAACACTGTTAGACAATCTGCGTTGCATACCAGATTTCCCAAAGAAGGGCATCAACTTTCGTGATGTAACTACACTCTACAAAAGCGGCGAGTGCATGAAAATCATGACCGACGAACTGTATGAGCTCTACAAAGACAAAGGCATCACTAAGATCGTTGGAATCGAAAGTCGTGGATTCATCATGGCTGCCGCATTGGCATCAAAACTGGGTTGCGGTATGGTGATGGCACGTAAACCAGGAAAACTCCCCTACACTACCATCAAGGAATCGTTCTCAAAAGAGTATGGCGTAGATACCATCGAGATGCACTTGGATTCTATAGATGAAAATGATGTGGTTCTTATTCACGACGATCTGCTGGCAACCGGTGGTACTGCTAAGGCAGCTTACAATCTTGTTCAGCACTTCCACCCCAAGAAGGTTTATATGAACTTTATCATTGAAATTACAGACGAGGGACTTCATGGTCGCGACGAGTTTAAAGGCATCGACCTCACAACGTTACTCACCATCTAAAGGATGTTCCACGTGAAACATAGTCTCGCGAAACACCCGTAAACAAAGGGTATTCGCGAGATTTACATTTAAAATAGACAAAAGATGACGAAGGAAGAAAACGAGAAAAGATTAGAGTATCTCAAGAGTATTGTAAGAAGACTGCCAGACAAACCAGGCAGCTATCAGTTCTATGATGAGGAGAAAACTATCATCTATGTGGGAAAAGCCAAAAACTTAAAAAACAGAGTTTCGAGCTATTTCCATACGGAGGTCGACAGATTCAAAACAAAAGTACTGGTCAGCAAGATATTCGATATCAGCTACACCGTAGTGAATACCGAAGAAGATGCCCTACTACTTGAGAACTCTCTTATTAAGAAATACAACCCTCGTTACAACGTTCTGCTGAAAGACGGTAAGACCTACCCTTCTATCTGCATAACAAACGAATTCTTCCCTCGCATTTTCAAGACGCGCAACATCAACAAGAAATGGGGCAGTTATTACGGTCCGTATGCCAAGGTAAGCGCCATGTACGATGTACTGAACCTGATTAAAGAATTATATAGTCCAAGAACCTGCCGACAGCCTATCACAAAGGAAGGTATTCAGAGCGGAAAATATCGTGTTTGTCTTGACTATCATATTAAGAAATGTCTGGGTCCCTGCGTAGGAAAACAATCGTACGAGGACTACCAGAAGAACATCGCTCAGGCACGAGAGATTCTGAAAGGAAATACACACGATGTTCTCAGAGATCTGAAGGAGGAAATGCTACGTCTTTCAGAAGAACTAAGATTCGAGGAAGCAGAGGAAGTAAAGCGCAAATATCTTGCTCTGGATGGATTCGTCAGCAAGAGTCAGGTAGTAAGTCAGACTATCGATAAAGTGGATGTTTTCTCGATTACATCTGACGAAAAGATGGCCTTTATAAACTACATTCACGTATCAAACGGCAGCATAAACCAAAGTTTTACCATCGAATATAAAAAGAAGCTAAATGAGACAGACGAGGAGCTTCTTCAGCTTGGTATCGTAGAATTGAGAGAGCGATTTAAGAGCGATTCGAAAGAAATCATCGTGCAGAAAGAAGTAGACTTAGAGTTGGATGGAGTAAAGTTCACCGTGCCCAAACTGGGTGATAAAAAGAAGCTGTTAGACCTATCTATCATGAACTGCAAAGAGTACAAGTTCGACCGCTTAAAGCAAGCCGAAAAACTGAACCCGGAGCAGAAACAAACCCGACTGATGAAAGAGTTGCAAGACAAACTGCATCTACCTAAACTACCCTACCAGATTGAGTGCTTCGATAACTCAAATATTTCAGGTACTGATGCGGTAGCGGCTTGTATCGTTTTCAAGAAAATGAAACCATCGAAAAGCGACTATAAGCGATACAATATCAAGACCGTAGTAGGGCCTGACGATTATGCATCGATGAAAGAAGTTGTGCATCGCCGTTATACCCGTTTGATTGAAGAAGAACAGCCCCTACCCGACCTTATTATTGCAGATGGTGGTAAGGGCCAAATGGAGATAATTCGTCAGGTGATTCAAGACGAATTGAACCTTGATATTCCCATCGCCGGATTGGCCAAAGACGATCGCCATCGCACCAACGAGCTGCTTTACGGATTCCCTCCAATGAAGATAGCACTCAAGGTAGAATCAGAACTATTTCATGTTCTCACGCAGATACAAGACGAGGTACATCGCTTTGCCATCACATTCCATCGAGACAAGCGTTCTAAGCGCGCTTTACATTCTGAGCTGGATGATATCAAGGGGATAGGCCCAAAGACGCGTGACGAGCTTTTAAATGCCCTCAAATCGGTTAAAAAGATACGCGAGGCAGAGCTGTCTATCCTATCCGATATTATCGGCCCAGCAAAGGCCAAAATCGTATTTGAGCACTTCCATGCTGACGAAGCGTAACTTCGTGGCAGAAGAAACGTAACATCAAGGGGCAAGAAATTACTTTTCACTGAAAGCAATTAATAGTAACAATTGCAAGTATTAATGTTAGCAAAAGTTCCCACGTGTGGGAAAATTATTTTCTGAACGTGAGAGAACGATCTGTGACAATTGTGACAATTGTGACAGTAATTTTTTCGCACCTTGCTCAACTTTGGGAAACTGAAAGAAGATAAGAAAAGTAATTATTAAAACTATCGAATATAAAACATATATTATATAAATATAATATAATCTCGTAACCAGCTACTAAAGCGTGTAAAAAATGCATTGTCTTTTGTCCTAATTGTCACAAACTCTCCAAAAACAATTCTGCAGATATTTGGAACTTTCAACAAATTGTTGTATCTTTGCCGAAAATTAAGAGTTAATGAGAGCTGTAATACAACGAGTTACCCACGCCAGCGTTACCATCGAGGGCAGCGTTCATGGCCAGATTGGTCAGGGATACCTGATACTATTAGGCGTTTGCGATGAAGACTCAATGGAAGATGTAGAATGGTTGGTAAAGAAGATAGCCAATCTACGTGTGTTTGGCGACGAAAACGATGTGATGAATCGCTCGATACTCGATATAAAAGGTAACTGTCTGGTAGTCAGTCAGTTCACGCTGTATGCAAGCTATAAAAAAGGTAATCGTCCATCGTGGTTTCGTGCTGGCTCTCACGAGCACTCTATCCCACTCTACAAAGCCTTCTGCGCACAGCTTTCAGAAGCTATCGGACAACAAGTAGCCACAGGTGAATTCGGCGCCGATATGAAAGTAGAACTGCTGAACGATGGTCCTGTAACCATCTGTATGGATACCAAAAACAAAGAATAGATGGAAAAAAATAAAACGACTATGTCAATAAAGAGCATCATCAAACATCCAGCATTCCTGTTCATAATCTTTGGACTATTCACAATCAGTGCACTATTCATTCCTAATTTTTGGAAATTTGTCATCATCGCAATGTTATGCATAGTGCCTTTGGTGGCCCTATGGAATCTCATAAAAAGAAAGAACAATACTACACTCAATGATTTCGAGTGGAGAACACTGTTGGTATTAGAAATCATCGGCTGTGGAGCGATCATGTACTTTGGCAGAAACTTTTTATTTTCATTCTAATGAAAAAATATCTCAGAGAAATACAACTCTCAAGCGCCCTACTCTGCTGCATCGGCGTGGTTTTAGCCTGGATTAAAGGCTACCAGTTTGGTATGTGGCCTTGCGGTATCGGCATACTACTTTTCGTATTTGTAGTGCTCTACAAAGCCTTTAATTGGAAGGAATACGAGCGCGACAATAAGCAGAACATCGGCATCATACTGATTGCAACATTCATTTTAATCATTCAAATGCTATTAAGATGACCATAAAAGAAGCACAAGAGGCGGTTGACCGCTGGATAAAGAAATATGGCGTACGCTACTTTTCGGAGCTGACAAATATGGCTGTTCTTACTGAAGAAGTAGGCGAACTGGCCCGCGTGATTGCCCGCAAATACGGCGATCAGAGTTTTAAGCCCGGCGAGAAAGACAACCTTGGCGAAGAGATGGCTGATATCCTCTGGGTACTGCTCTGTCTGGCCAATCAGACAGGCGTAGATCTGACTGCAGAACTCGAGAAATCAATCGAGAAAAAGACCCAGCGAGACTCTCTGAGACACATCCAGAATAAGAAACTTATGGCATAAACAGTTTTAACAATATAACAACAAGCAATTATGGCAGAACACAATCACGAACATGAGCATCATCACCACTTCGAGATGCCACAGAAGAGCCGCATGGAAGAGGCTCTGAGTAAGTACAACCTCAACATCACAGACGAGGAAGTAAAGGAGGCAGTAAAAGATATTATTGCCAACAAAGTAGCCGAGAACGATACCCTTGAGGTAAAGAAATTCCTGATGGGTAGCGTTGAGCTTACTACCCTGAAGACGACAGATAGCGACGAGAGCGTATTGGCCTTTACAGAGCGTGTAAACCAGTTCGAGGAGAACTACCCTCACCTACCACACGTAGCAACCATCTGCGTATATCCACGCTTTGCAAAAGTTGTTTCAGAAACTCTTGAGATCGAAGGCGTTGAAGTAGCTTGCGTATCAGGCTCATTCCCTTCTTCTCAGGCCCTTATCGAGGTAAAAACCATCGAGACAGGTCTGGCCGTAAAGGATGGTGCTACAGAGATAGATATGGTGCTGAGTGTAGGCGCATTCCTCTCAGGCGATTACGAGACTTGCATCGATGAAATCCAGCAGATGAAAGAGGCCTGTGGCGATGCTAAACTTAAGGTTATCCTGGAGACAGGTTGCCTGAAGACTGCTCAGAACATCAAGACCGCTTCAATCCTCGCCATGTATGCAGGAGCCGACTATATCAAGACTTCTACAGGTAAGCTTGAGCCTGCTGCTACACCAGAGGCAGCATACGTAATGTGCCAGGCCATTAAGGAATACTACGATGAAACGGGCATAATGATTGGTTTTAAGCCCGCTGGAGGCCTTAACAGTGTGATGGACGCATTGATATACTACACCATCGTAAAAGAGGTTCTGGGCGAAAAATGGCTCACTAACCAGATGTTCCGCATGGGAACAAGTCGCTTAGCAAACCTGCTACTCAGCGAGGTTATCGGCGAAGAAGTAAAATTCTTCTGATTACAGAAACAAAAAACCCCTCCAAATCCGGAGGGGTTTTAATTTATTTATCACGCTGTATCACATATTCAAGATAAGCCTTGAAAGAGTCTTTCAACTCAGGTTTCACGCATTCATCGATGAAACTCTGGCACTCTTTCGCAAACTCCTCCATCTTCTTCTCAGCATATTTGATACCACCATACTGCTTGGCAAACTCAATCAAAATGGCGATTTCATCATTATTAATCGTACCATTCTTAACCTTCTTGGCAAGATTTAATACTGCCGCATTCTCATAATGAGTAAGAGAATAGATAATTGGAAGAGTCAGCTTGCCTTCAAGCATATCATTACCAGTAGGCTTACCTATCTCCTTTGAATCGTAATAATCAAAGATATCATCACGAATCTGGAAGATCATACCGATATTATGTCCGAATTTTGCAGCCTTTTCGATAACATCACGAGGCGCACCTACAGATATCGCACCAAGCTTACAACAAGCCTCGAAAAGCACAGCCGTCTTCTGGTCAATTACTTGATAATAAACGTCTTCCGAGATTTCCTGATTGGAAATATTCGAAAGCTGCAGAATCTCACCAGCTGCAAGAGTACGGCCAAGTTCGGCCAACTCTTGTACGATTTCGTGATTATCCGATAAGGCCACACGCAGCAATGCTGTAGAAAGGATATAATCGCCCACAAGAACGGCCACCTTATTATTATACTCAGCATTTACTGATGGTTGACCACGACGCTGATCGCTCTCATCAACCACGTCATCGTGCACCAAACTTGCAGTATGCAGCAACTCCAGACCCAGAGCGGCATTCTGCGTTACACTCGAAACTTCACCATAATTCTTGGCTGTAAGCAAGATAAGCATTGGGCGCATACGCTTTCCTCCACGCTGGCGGATGTGAGAAAGAACACTCTCAAGCATGCCGTCGCCTTGCGAAAGACTCTGTTTGAACAACTCAACAAAGTTGTTCATTTCGCCCTCAATTGGTTTTCTTATCGTTGATAAATAATCCATAGCAAGCGGAATTTTGGCACAAAAATAAGAAATAATTCTCTTATTAGGAAATAATTTGGTAATTTTGAGCCGAAAATTAAGAAAGTTATGCAGAAATTGTTTCTTTTAGACGCTTATGCGCTCATTTATCGCAGCTATTACGCGTTCATCAAAAACCCACGAATCAACTCGAAAGGACTGAACACGAGTGCCATTATGGGCTTCTTGAATACTCTGAACGAGGTACTGACAAAAGAGAAGCCTACGCACATCGGAGTGGCTTTCGATCCGCATGGACCAACCTTCCGTAGTGAGGCCTTCCCAGAATACAAAGCACAACGCGAGGAGACACCCGAGGATATCCGCAAGGCAGTTCCTATCATTAAGGATCTGCTTAAGGCCTATCGTATACCCATCTTACAGGCAGACGGTTACGAGGCTGATGACGTTATAGGAACATTAGCAGAAAAAGCCGGTTCCATCGGAGTTGAGACCTATATGCTTACCCCCGATAAAGACTACGGACAGCTGGTTAACGACCACGTTTTCATCTATCGCCCACGTCATGGAGGCGGATATGAAACGATGGGTCCTAAGGAAGTATGTGAGAAATATGGTATCCCCTCCCCTATGGCCGTTATCGATCTTCTGGCACTTATGGGCGACTCAGCTGATAACTTCCCAGGTTGTCCTGGTGTGGGAGAAAAAACGGCCGTGAAACTTATCAACGAATTTGGAAGCATCGAAAAACTGATAGAGCGTTCGAGCGAGATCAAAGGCAAACTTCGTGAGAAAGTTGAAGAACATGTTGAGGATATCAAGATGAGTTACTTCCTGGCAACCATCAAAACCGATGTGCCCATCGAGCTCGATATGGAAAGTTTGAAACTCGTTGAGCCAAACGAGGACGAACTTGGCAAACTGCTACTCGAACTGGAGATGAAGAGCTTCGCCGACAGAGTTCTTAAGAAAAGTCAAAAACCGCAAAAAGTTGTAAACCAACAACTCGATCTCTTTGCAGAATTTGCGGCCGACGGGGCAGAAACAAACGAAAATTCAAGTTTTGAGACGTTAAAAACTACGCCTCATAATTACAAACTCGTTGATAATCAGGAAGATTTGAAAAATCTGCGTGATTATTTCTTGACAAACAAAATTCTCAGTCTAGACACAGAAACAACTTCGACGAGCGCAATCGACGCAGAATTGGTAGGATTGAGCTTCGCCGTGAAGGAATTCGAGGCGTTTTACGTGCCCGTTCCTGCCGATCGTGAAGAAGCGTTGCAAATTGTTAATATCTTTAAACCCGTATACGAAAGCGACGAAATTCTGAAAGTTGGTCAGAATTTGAAGTACGACCTTGAAGTTCTTCGCAACTATGGCATCGAACTCAAAGGTAAGATGTGGGACACGATGATTGCCCATTATCTCATCCAACCCGAACTTCATCACAACATGGACTACATGGCTGAGATCTATCTCAACTATCAGACCATCCACATTGATGAACTCATCGGGCCAAAAGGTAAGAATCAGAAATCAATGCGTTCTCTCCTACCCTCACAGGTTTATGAGTACGCAGCAGAGGATGCCGACATCACTCTCCGACTGAAGAACAAACTCGAACCTGAGTTGAAAAAAGCCGAGTGCGAAGACCTATTCTATAATATAGAGATGCCATTGATGCCTGTATTGGCTGAAATGGAGATGAATGGCGTTTGTCTGGACACAGCATCGCTTGCCGAAACGTCAAAACAATTCACCAACCGCATGAACGAGATTGAGGCTCGTATCTACGAACTTGCAGGCGAACGATTCAATATTGCATCGCCAAAGCAGGTTGGTGAGATTCTCTTCGACAAACTCAAGATAATAGAGAAGGCTAAAAAGACTAAGACTGGTCAGTATGTTACATCCGAAGAGGTGCTGCAGCAGCTACGCAATAAGCATGAGATTGTAGCTGACATATTGGAACACAGAGGCTTAAAGAAGCTGATAGGCACCTATATCGATGCCCTACCAAAGCTTATTAATCCCAAAACTGGTCATATCCATACCTCGTTTAATCAGACGATAACAGCCACAGGTCGTCTATCGTCAAGCGATCCCAACCTGCAGAACATCCCTATTCGTGGTGAAGATGGAAAAGAAATCCGTAAGGCATTTATTCCAGAACCAGGATGTCTGTTCTTTTCAGCAGACTACAGTCAGATAGAATTGCGCGTGATGGCCCATCTGTCACAGGATACAGAGATGATAAAAGTGTTTAGCGAAGGTAAGGATCTGCACGCTGCAACAGCTGCCAACATCTATAAAAAGCCAATAGAAGAGGTTACTCGCGATGAGCGCACCAAGTCAAAACGCGCCAACTTCGGTATCATCTACGGCATCACCGTGTTTGGTCTTGCTGAGCGTTTGGACATCCCTCGCGACGAGGCTAAGATGCTGATAGACGGATACTTCGCAACCTTCCCACAGGTTCACGACTATATGGAGAAATCTAAAGAAGTAGCTCGCCAGCAGGGTTACGTCACTACCCTATTCGGCCGTCGCCGCTATCTGCCTGATATCAACTCGCACAATGCTACCGTTCGTGGCTTTGCAGAGCGAAATGCCATCAACGCCCCCATTCAGGGCACTGCTGCCGATATCATTAAGGTGGCCATGATTCGCATTTTCAACCGCTTTAAAGCCGAAGGAATACGTTCTAAGATGATTCTTCAGGTACACGACGAATTGAACTTCTCTGTCTACCCTGAAGAGAAGGAAAAAGTAGAGGGCATCGTGCTCGAAGAGATGCAGAATGCCCTCAACCTAAGTGTGCCTTTAGTAGCCGATTCCGGCTTCGGCCAGAACTGGCTCGAGGCTCACTAATCAATAGTTGAACGATGAGCCGCCAAGGAACTCGCGAAGGAGGGATGTTGGCGGAATCTGAGTATCAGGAATGGGACGGATATATCGAAGGAATTTCAGCAGGCGATAGGCCTCTGCATATTCCTTCGAATTTTCTGGTACCTGCGCCAACAATGGCTCTGCCTGACTCTTAATAACAGCCAACTCGAAAAGCATAGCGGTGTTGAACATCGCATCGGCATTCTCCTGGAAGGGGAATATCCACTTATTCTCCCCTGCCCTAACGCTTGGCCAGCGGCGGATGGTTTCCTGAGCATTAACACCACGATACTTGTAATCGCGGATAATACGGCGCAACAAGCGGTTATCAGTGGTTGGAATATAGTTATGATTATCGAGCAGAATAGTAGTCAGTGCCGAAGCATAAACACGGAATATCTGATCATTTGGAATCTCTGAAGTAAGCTCAGGATTCAAAGCGTGAATACCCTCTACCACAAGCACCTCATTACCCTTCAGCTGCAGTTTCCTTCCACTCCACTCGCTGCATCCCTTCTGGAAGTTATAGCGTGGCAATTCTACCTCATCGCCCCTGAACAGAGCCGACAGCTGCTCGTTGAGCAGTGGCAGATTCAAGGCATGCAGATGCTCGAAATCGTAATCGCCCTTCTCATCACGAGGCGTCTTTTCGCGATCTAAGAAATAGTCGTCGAGCGAGATGCCAATAGGATGGATTCCATTAACAGCCAGCTGAACACTCAGACGCTTGCAAGTAGTTGTTTTTCCTGAAGACGAAGGACCAGCAATCAACACCAGCTTGATACCCTTTCGCTGCGTTATCTCATCAGCAATCTTGGCAATCTTCTTCTCCTGTAGCGCCTCACTAATCTGAATCAACGACGATGAGTCGCCCTTCATAATAACCTCGTTAAGATCGCCAATGGTACGAAGTCCAAGAATATCCTGCCACTGGTGGTGCTCCTTGAAGATGCCGAACATCTTGTCCTGATGCGTCATCTCACCAAGCTCTGCAGGATGCTCGCGCGAAGGAATACGAAGCAGCAATCCATCGAAGTATTTCTCTACGCCAAAGAGATAAATCTGCGATGTGTTTGTGAGCAGAGAACCGTAGTAGTAATCTACGTAACCATCTATGTCATAATAAGTTGTAAAGAGTCGGCCTGTACTCTTCAGCAGCTTCACCTTCGAACGATTGTGCAAGCTATCGAACATTTCAATAGCCTCTTTGGTGGTAGTCTCGTGGCGATGTATGGGGTAAGCAGCATCTATTATCTCCTGCATTTTACGACGTATAGCTCCAGCATCATCCAAGGTAACTGGGCGACCAATGTTAAGATTAACGTAATAACCGTTACTAACAGGAATATCTATCGACACCTTGCAACGCTCAAAGATATCGTGCACAGCCTTGCAGAGTATAAAGAAAAGACTGCGGGTATAAGCACGCGAACCACTGGCAGAAGTAACATCCAGAAACTCTACCTGCTTCTGCTTATATAAGCGGTAGTGCATGCCCTCTACCTTATTATTTACATGAGCCGAAAATGGGCCATATTCCATCTTGAAACCCGATTTCTCGTAAACCTCTTCAAGGTTTGAACCGATGGGAACCTCAATAGTTGCATCGTTATTTAATACGTGAACTTTCACTAATTTCTCCATATGCAATATTTATTGTTTAAGCTAAATTTTTCTGCAAAGATAATATTTTTCTGAAATCTTAACTGATTATTCTGAGTTTTTTTATAACTTTGTAGCCGAATTACTAAATATAGATACGATTTTTATGTCTATTGCAATTATTTTAAAACTCCTGGGATCGCTTGCTCTGTTGATGTTCGGTATGAAGTCGATGAGTGAAGCTTTGCAGAAGATGGCGGGTCCACAATTGCGACACGTTCTTGGTGCTATGACCACCAATCGTTTTACTGGTATGCTTACAGGTATGCTTGTTACAGCCTCCGTTCAGTCATCAACAGCCACCACTGTGATGACTGTTTCGTTTGTTAATGCAGGCTTGCTTACCTTGGCACAAGCCATTTCAGTTATCATGGGTGCCAACATCGGAACCACACTCACCGCATGGATCATGTCGGCAGGTATGTCGTTCGACATCACCAGCGCCGTCTATCCGGCATTCTTCCTGGGTATCATTCTGATATACCTGAAGAAGTACCGATATATTGGCGATTTCCTGTTTGGACTCTCGTTCCTGCTCTTAGGATTGGGAACACTTAGAATGACGGGCACAGAGATGCATCTGGGTGAGAATCAGGCCCTACTCGACTTCTTCGCCTCGTTCGATTCCGACTCATTCCTCACCACGCTGATATTCCTGTTCCTTGGAGGCGTTATGACCTTCTGCGTTCAGTCGTCAGCAGCCGTTATGGCCATCACCATGATACTCTGCTCAAGCGGAGCACTACCTATATATCAAGGTATAGCACTGGTTATGGGTGAGAACATCGGAACCACCGTTACCTCAAACCTTGCAGCCCTATCTGCCAACACTCAGGCCCGCAGAGCTGCACTCGCCCACATGTTCTTCAACGTGTTTGGTGTAATATGGATACTGTTTGTGTTCCGCCCGTTCATCGATATGGTTTGTGGTTGGGTAGGTTTTGATGTAACGATGGAGAAGGGAGCTGTTGAGACCAGCGTATTCTTGGCTAACTCAGCTAAGTTGAGCTTCGTGCTTGCTGCCTTCCACACAGCTTTCAATGTGGCAAATACGATGATCCTGATCTGGTTCATTCCTCAGATAGAGCGCTTTGTATGCTGGGTGATCAAGTCCAAGAGTGTGGACGAGGAAGAGGATTTCCGTCTGCATTTCATTACGGCAGGCTTCATGAAGACCCCAGAGCTATCTGTGCTTGAGGCGCAGAAAGAGATACAGTCGTTCTCAGAGCGTATGCAGCGTATGTTTGGTATGGTGCGTGAGCTGCTGACGCTCTCAAGCAGTGCGTCGAACAAGAAGGACAACAAGGCTGGTGACTTCAACAAGCTCTTCACGCGCATTGAGAAATATGAGGGTATCAGTGATAATATGGAGTTGGAGATTGCCAAGTATCTTGACTCAGTGAGTGACGCACACCTCTCTGACGACACAAAGGCCAAGATCCGTGCGATGCTCCGCGAGATTTCCGAACTGGAGTCGATAGGTGATGCCTGCTATAATATGGCGCGTACCATCTCCCGTAAATATAATGGTAAGGAAGATCACTTCATTGAGAAGCAGTATGACCATATCCACCAGATGATGGAACTCACGGATCAGTCGCTCACACAGATGAACCGTCTGATGAAAGGTCGCAAGGAGACGTTTGATGTCAACCGCTCGTTTAATATTGAGCACGAAATCAACAACTACCGCAACCAGCTGAAGTCGCAGAACATCACCGATGTGAACAACCATGAATATACCTATGCCGTAGGTACCATCTACATGGACCTCATCAACGAGTGCGAGAAGCTTGGCGACTATGTGGTGAATGTCATCGAGGCCCGCATGGGATTAAGATAAAATCACATCTTAGGCAACCATATCCAAAATGGCAGGGATTTTAAAATTTCCCTGCCATTTTCTTTTGAATTTCAGAAATAATCCTTATCTTTGCAACCGAGATTTGAACATTTTGTAGACAAGATTTGAACATTTTGTAATCAATATTTGGACATTAGTTCTAATCTTATTTGCATAACAAACCATTGGGCTGGAATTTTAAAATTTCCCTGCCATTTTCTTTTGAGTTTTCAACTCAAATCGATACTTCTGCATAAAAATATTTGAATTTCTGTAGTTTTTTTACTCCGTCTTGTGACTTATTATCAAAAGATGATTTATCAAACAAGAAAAAATGAATGGTTTAGAACGTGAATTTGAAAAAATGGTAAGGGCTAATCGCAGTACGATTTATACCGTCTGCTATATGTTCTCCCAAGACCAAGATGAGGTTGCCGACTTATTCCAAGAGGTTCTTATCAACCTATGGAAAAGTATGCCAACATTTGAAGGGCGAAGCAATGTGCGCTCTTGGATCTATCGTGTCAGTCTGAATGTGTGTATCTCACTCGATCACAAGAAACGGAGAAACAGGACTGTTCCACTAACGATGGACATCAATCCCTACGAAGAGACAGAAAGTAACCAGAACTCTCGACAGATGGATATGCTTCGAAGGCGTATTTCCAAACTTGGTCAATTCGATCGTGCCATTATTCTGCTATGGCTTGAGAACATCAGTTACGAAGAGATTGCTGCCATCATGGGCATAACAGTAAAGAACGTTTCAGTTCGTCTCTACCGTATCAAGGAGGAATTAAAGAATATGTCAAACGAATAAAAAACAACAGGAATTATGGAAAATCAGAATAACAACTTACAGGAATTGGAAGAACTTCGCAGTCAGGTAGCAGAATTTAAGAACCGTGTGGAAAGACAAGAGATTGTCAGCCGCCGTCTGTTGAAAGAGGCGATGAAAGGTCATGTGTCT